>Ga0079226_10003842_pt1 | contig 11501 bp, 9 predicted proteins | sample Poulit2014_FD_76345 | JGI IMG/M metagenome (GOLD analysis project Ga0079226, IMG submission 76345) | Agricultural soil microbial communities from Georgia to study Nitrogen management - Poultry litter 2014 | ecosystem: Environmental > Terrestrial > Soil > Agricultural land | place: USA: Georgia...
CGCGGGCTGGCGGGCATCGACGGCCTGGTGGCGACGGCCTCGGGCGTGGCACTGGGCCTCGAGGACGCGGGCGCACTCGAGGGGCCGGTCCGGCTCCTCATCGGCGACCTCGCCGCCGTGCACGACCTGGGCGGACTCGTCGTGCCGACCCACGAGCGCAGGCCGCGCCTGCAGACCGTCGTCCTCCACGACGACGGCGGCGCGATCTTCGCCGGCCTCGAGCACTCGCAGCCCCACGTGGTCTCGCGCTTCGACCGGTTCTTCGGCACCCCGCACGGGGTCGACCTCGCGGCGGCGGCGCGCGCGCTCGGTGCGGAGGCGGAGTCGGTCGACCTCCGCGGCGCCGGCCCGGCCTCCGGGCCCGCGCGCCTGCGGGGGTTCCTGGACCGGGAGCGGCCCGGCCTGTTCGAGATCCGCCTGCCGCAGGTGCGCGCGTAGGCGCTCCGTGCCCGGGCGCGTGCGGAGTGCGCCGGGACGGGCTAGGCGGGGCCGCCGACCTCCGCGCCGGCCTTAGTGCCGGGCACCTCGGCGGCCTCATCGGTGACCGCGCCGACGACCCGTTCGAGGAGCATGCGCAGCCGGGCCCGCTCCGATGCGGTGAGGCGACCGGTGAGGATCGGCTCGAGCGATTCGACGCGCGGCAGCAGCATGCGCACCGCCTCGTGGCCGGCGTCCGTGAGCGCGACGACCTTGCGTCTGGCGTCGTGCGGATCAGGCGTGCGCCGGACGTGACCGCGCGTCTCCATCCGCCGGACGAGGTCCGCGATCGTCGCGCGGTCCAGGCCCAGTTCGGCGCACAGCGCTGCCTGACTCCGCCCGGGGTCACGTGCGAGCACCGACAGGGCGGCGAACTGCACACTCGACACGGTCGTCGACACGTGCTCCGCCCATGCGGCGAGGTGGGCCTGCTGTGCCCTGCGCAGGAGATGGCCGGTGAAGTGCTGCGGGGGCGGGACCGGGAGCGTCATGGGGCGGGGAGCGGCGCGCGCAGATCCGCGTCGAACACGCCGTCGAAGAAAGCGGCGACGTCCGCAGCGGCGTCGAGGGGGAGGACCGCGGCCACGTACTGGTCAGGACGGACGATCACGACGGCGCCCGACTCCGCGTCGATCCCGCGCTGCGCGAAGACGTCCGCGCCGGAGTGGGTGCGTGAGGAGAAGACCTTCTCGAGGTCCGTGAGGCCCAGGGCTCCGGTCGAGGGCCGCAGCACCTCCGGGAGGTCGGCGAGGACGATCTCCGTGTGCGGGGCCTGGAGCACGGCGCGCACGTCGATGCGGGCGTCCAGGTCCTCCCCGGGAAGCCGGTGGCGGTTCACGGGAGAGCCGGGGTCCTCGTCCAGCCACGCGACGAACTCGTCGAACCGCCGCTGCTCCGCGTCCGCGAACGCGTAGAGACGCCAGCGGCCGTCAGCCGTGGCCGCGTGACCCAGCTGCATCTCCTTGGCGTCCGCTGCCCGCTGGACGGGTGCGGAGTGGAAGCGGTATCCGACCGGGAGGCCCGGGGCGAGGTGCTGATGGTCGTCCCGATCGGTGAGGTGCGAGGAGCCGGGGGCGTAGGAGGTCGCGACGCCGGCGGTGTACCTGCCGTGCTGGACGAAGTAGTCGCTGAGCTCCGCGGCGGTGACGCCGCCGCGCTCCGGGTGGGCGGGGTCCGCCGGTGCCGCGGCCATCATCGCCGACCACTCCTTGTCGAAGTCGATGAGCTCCTGCGCCACCGGGCGGCGCTCCGCGTCGTAGGTGTGCAGGAGGGCGTGGTCCGAGCGGCCCTCCAGGACGGCGGCGAGCTTCCACCCCAGGTTGAAGGCGTCCTGCATCGAGACGTTCATGCCCTGCCCGGCCTTCGCGGAGTGCGTGTGGCACGCATCGCCGGCGATGAAGATGCGGGGCAGCGACGCCTCGCCGTCGGTCGCCTGCGCGCGGCCCACGACGTCGTCGAATCCGTCGGCGATGCGCTGGGCGACTTCGTAGACGGAGAACCAGACGGTCTCCTTCACCTCGAGCGAGTACGGCGCGAGGACCCTCCGGGCGACCTGGACGACATCGTCCGCGCTCATCGAGCGGATCTCTGCGCGGTCGTCGTCCGTGACGGTGCCGAGGTCCACGTAGAGGCGGACGAGGTAGCCGCCCTCGCGCGGGATGAGGAGGATGCTCCCGGTCTCGGACTGGATCGCGCTCTTGAAGCGGATGTCCGGGAAATCGGTGTCGAGCAGGATGTCCATGACACCCCAGGCGTGATTCGCACGGTCGCCGGACAGCGACCGGCCGATCGCGGAGCGCACCGGTGAGCGCGCCCCGTCGCAGCCGACGACGAAGCGGGCGCGCACGGTGGACGCCTCACCCGTCGCGGTGTCCTCGAGTGAGACGGTGACGGGGTGGGTGGGGTGGTCCGTGCGCTCGAGCCCGGTGAGCGCCGTGCCGTAGTCGGGCGTGAGGCGGGTGGGCGCGTTGTGCGCGGCTTCGAGCAGGTGGTCGTGGATGCGCGCCTGGTTCATGATGAGGTGGGGCATCTCGCTCAGCCCGTCCTCGACGTCGCGGGTGCGGCTGGTGCGCATGATCGTCCCGGACCGATCCGGGTCCGGTCGCCAGAACGTCGTCTCGTTGACCCAGTAGGCCTCCTCGAGGAGCGTGTGGGCGAAGCCGAAGGCCTGGAACATCTCGACCGAGCGGCAGGCCACGCCGTCGGCCCGGCCCAGCGTGAGCGGACCCTCCCGCCGCTCGACGATACGCGTGCGGATCCGAGGATGCCGCGCGAGCTGGGCGGCGAGGACGAGGCCGGCGGGCCCTGTGCCGACGATGAGGACGTCGACGTCCGTGGCTGCGTCCGGGGTTGCGGCGGCGGGACACTCGGCGGCGGGTGCGATGGCGGGGTCGCCGGGGTGGTAGCCGTCCCTGTAGTACTGCATCGGAGCTCCTTCGGTCCTGCTCGACGTCTCCCCGTGCGGCATCCCGACGGCGCGGTGGCGCGTGCGCTGCGTCACGGAGGGGAGTTTCGACCGAGCTTAACGTTCGTACCCCAACGATTCAACGTGGAAGAGGCTGTGGGGACGACCCCGCTCAGTGCGAGGTGTCGGGACTCCAGTCGACGCCGAGGGCTCGCCGCATGGGAGCGAACTTCGCGTCCGTCTCGCGCCGTTCGGACTCCGGGTCCGAATCCGGCATGATCCCGGCGCCGGCGAAGAGGCGGATGCGATTGCGCTCCTCGAGCTGACCGCAGCGCAGGGCGATGCCGAACTGCCCGTTGCCGCGGCCGTCCACCCAGCCGACCGGCCCCGCGTACCGGCCGCGGTCCATCTCCTCGAGACGACTGATGAGGTCCATCGCCCGTCCCCGTGGCGTGCCTCCCACCGCGGCGGTGGGGTGCACGGCGTGCGCGACCTCGAACGGGCTGATCCGTGATCCGTCGGCGCGTGCCGCGAGCCGGCCGTGGGCGTCGGAGGCCAGATGGATGACGTTCGCCAGCTGGAGGAGGTGCGGCTCCGGATCCACATGCAGCTCCTGAGTCACCGGCCCCAGCGTGCTCGCGAGCGAGTCGATCGCGTACGAGTGCTCGACGGAGTCCTTGCGTCCGCCCAGATGCGCCCGCGCCGCTGCGACCTCCGCCTCCGGGTCGTCCTGGACGCGGTACGTGCCGGCGAGCACGCGCGAATGGACCGCACCGTCCTCCACGCCGATGAGCAGCTCCGGGGTGGCGCCCACGAGCCCGGCGACGAGGAAGGTCCAGGTGCTGGGGAACTCGGCGTTCAGACGACCGAGCACGGTGCGGACGTCGATGTCGTCCTCCGCGGTGATGACCTCGTCGCGGGCGAGCACGATCTTGCGTTCGCCGGCCTCGGGGCTGCGCAGGCGGGACGTCGCCTGCGCAGCGATCTCCTCGAACCGCTCCGGGCTCACATGCCCCGGCTCTCGGGATGCGATCCGCTGGTCGCGCAGCGGGGTGGGGGTGAGCTGGAGGCCTGCGACAGACTCCTCGGCGGGGTCGTCCTCGCCACCGCTCACGTGCGTGAGCCAGACGCGGCCGTCGCGCCTGCCGAGGAGGTACTCCGGGACGTCGATGACGGAGTCCACTCCGGAATCGGCGGCGAACGCGATCGCGGAGAACCCGACCAGGCCGGAGCCCAGGAGGCCGACCCGGTCGTCGACCTCCGCGGCCGCGACCAGTCGGTCCCACTGCCGCGCGAGCTCGTGGAACCTCGTCTCGCCGCGGGCGCGCAGGCGCACCCGGCGTCCGATCCCCACCAGGCCGGAGCGGCCGCGCACCCAGCAGGTGAAGCCGGCCGGCGGCAGCTGCGTGAGGAAGTCCAGCGAACTGGTGGGGATGCTCCCGGCGAACGGCGGGGGCGCATCGGGCGTGAGGCCGTCGACGAACCACGACCGCACGGTGAGGCGGGGCGAGGCGGAGGAGGGTGCGGAATCGGTCACGGTCCCACGATACGGTCTGCGGCGCGGATCCGATGGCCGCGCTCGAGGATTCGCTCCGCGTGCGCGGGTGGGGGAGACTGGAGGGCATGAATCGCGCCCAGCTCGACAAGGATCCCGGCGACGTCGCGTCGATGTTCGACGACGTCGCGGATCGGTACGACCTCATGAACGACGTGCTGTCGCTCGGGCAGACCCGTCGGTGGCGTCGCATCGTGGCCGACGCGGTCGATGCGCGGCCGGGCGAGAAGGTCCTCGACCTGGCGGCCGGGACCGGGACGAGCTCCGTGCCGTTCGCGCAGGCGGGGGCCGATGTCATCGCCGGTGACATCTCCGAGGGGATGCTCGCGGTCGGCCGCGCCCGCAACCCCGGCATCCGCTTCATGGTCGCGGACGCGCTGGACCTGCCGTTCGACGACGGGGAGTTCGACGTCGTCACGATCAGCTTCGGCTTCCGCAATGTGAACGACCCGGACCGGGCGCTGGCCCAGATGCGGCGCGTGCTGAAGCCCGGCGGGCGGCTCGTCATCTGCGAGTTCTCGCGCCCGGTGTGCGGCCCGCTCGACACCGTCTACCGCGAGTACCTCATGCGCGCCTTCCCGCCCGTGGCGCGGCTCATCAGCTCGAACCCCGCCTCGTACGAGTACCTCGCGGAGTCGATCCGCGCGTGGCCCGGTCAGGACGCGCTCGCCCACCTCCTCGCGGAGTCCGGGTTCGACCGCGTGCAGTACCGCAACCTGTCCGGGGGCATCGTCGCGATCCACCGCGGCATCCGACCGGCGGACGCGTGAGCGCAGCGCACGACCCCAGTCCGTCGCGCGAGGCCCGGACGGCGGTGCAGGACGCTTCACCCGCCGGCGCCCCGCTGCCCGACGACACCCGGATGATCGACGCGGATGTCGTCGTCGTGGGAGCCGGTCCCGCAGGGTCGGCGACCGCGGCGCACCTGGCGCGGGCGGGCCTCGACGTCGTCGTGCTGGAGAAGTCGTCCTTCCCCCGCGACAAGGTGTGCGGTGATGCGCTCACCCCGCGGGCGGTCCGCGAACTCGAGCACCTGGGCGTCGCGACCCCGCCCGAGGACGGGTGGCACCGGAACCGAGGGCTGCGCCTGATCGGCGGCGGCCACCGCATGCAGATCGACTGGCCGGGAGGCGGGGGCTTCCCGGACTACGGACTCACGAAGACGCGCATGGGCCTCGACGAGACCCTCGCGCGCCACGCGCAGCGCGCCGGCGCCCGCCTCTACGAGCGGGCCGCGGCGACGGAGCCGGTCATCGGTCCGGACGGCTGGCTCACGGGTGTGCGGGCGAAGGGCACAGACGACCGCGGGCGGAAGGTCGGCCCTCAGGTGCACGTCCGGGCGCCGCTCGTCGTCGCCTGCGACGGAGTCTCCTCTCGCATCTCCGTCGCGCACGGGGTGAAGAAGCGCGATGACCGCCCGCTGGGGGTGGCCGTCCGCACGTATCATTCGTCGCCCCGCCACGACGACGACTACCTCGAGAGCTGGCTGGAGCTGCGCGAATCCGGGGGAGACCCCATGCCCGGCTACGGCTGGCTCTTCCCCCTGGGCGACGGCACCGTCAACGTGGGGCTGGGGATCCTCGACACCTCCCCGCAGTTCGGCACGGTCAACTACCGCCGGGTCCTCGACGAATGGCTTGCGGCGATGGGCGACGAATGGTCGATCGACACCACGACGCAGCTGGACCGGGTTCGGTCCGCAGCGCTGCCGATGGCCTTCAACCGTACGCCGCACTTCCGCGACGGCCTCATGCTCGTGGGGGACTCCGCCGGCATGGTGAGCCCCTTCAACGGGGAGGGCATCGACTACGCGCTGGAGAGCGCCCGGATCGCGGCGGACGTGATCGTCACCCACCACCGCATGCCTCAGCAGCGCTGGCGGGATGCGCTGCAGGAGTACCCGGAGATCGTCCGCGACCGTTTCGGCGGCTACGTCACGCTGGGACGGGTCTTCGCGGACCTCATCGGACGGCCCCGGCTCATGAGCCTCGGGATCAAGTACGGTATGGGTGTCGACGCCCTCATGACCTTCGCGGTGAGGCTGATGGGCAACATCCATCGCGAGGGGGCTGACGCGGACGCCATGGATCGCGTCATCGCCGCACTCACCCGCTCCGTCCCCGCGACGACGAACGGCTGAGGGGACGAACGACCCGCGCTGTGCGTGCGATACTGACTGCGACGTCTGAGACCATGAGGAAGATGAACGAGCCGATGACTCCCGATACTGCGGGCACCCTCTCGCGTCCGCCGGCGGGACCGTTCGCCGCCGCGGACTCCGCGCTGGGGATGGACCTGGCGACCCGCCTCGAGCATGTCGAGACCCGGCTCACGGAGGCGGCGGCGCAGTCGGACCGCCTGCCGCACGAAGCGTCCCACCACCTCATGCGCGCCGGTGGGAAGCGGGTGCGCCCCCTGCTCGTCCTCCTCGCAGCGGAGCTGGGCGACGGGACGGCGCCCGAGGTGCTCGACGCCGCGGCCGCAGTGGAGCTCATCCACCTGGCGACCCTCTACCACGACGACGTCATGGACGACGCCCCGGTGCGCCGCGGCGCCCCCAGCGCCCACGAGGTGTGGGGCAACTCCGTCGCCATCCTCACCGGAGACCTCCTCTTCGCCCGCGCCTCGCTGCTGTCCGCCGGACTGGGCCCGGACGCGGTGCGTCTGCAGGCGACGACGTTCGAACGGCTGGTCCTGGGGCAGCTCTCGGAGTTCGCCGGTCCCGTGCCGGAGGACGACCCCATCGACCACTACATCCGCGTGCTGTCGGACAAGACCGGCTCGCTCATCGCCGCGGCCGGTGAGTTCGGCATCCGCTACTCCGGCGCTGACCACGGGCTCATCGATCCGATCCGCGTCTACGGCGAGAAGGTCGGCGTCGCATTCCAGCTGGCCGATGACATCATCGATCTCACCTCTGATGCCGAGACCTCGGGCAAGACCCCGGGCACGGACCTCCGCGAGGGCGTCCCGACACTGCCCGTCCTCTACGCCCGCCGGGCAGCTGCCGCCGGCGACTCCACCGCGGCCGAGGTCGTCGCCCTGCTGGACGCGGACCTCACCACCGACGAGGCGCTGGAGTCCGCACGCTCCGCGCTCGCGGCGCACCCCGTGACGGCACAGGCGAGGGCTGAGGCCCGCCGCTGGTCCCAGGATGCGATCACCGCGCTGGCAGGGCTGCCGGCAGGCGACGTGCGCGACGGGTTCGAGGCGTTCGCCCGCCAGGTCGTCGAACGCACCTCCTGACCGCTGCGCGCGGCTGCCGCTCGTCCGTGCGTCGACTGCTCGTCAGCGCCTGCGTGAGGTGCGCACCATGTCGACGATGAAGAGTGCGCACGCGATCCAGATGATCACGAAGCCCGCCCAGCGTGCCGGGGCCATCTCCTCGCCCAGCAGATACACGCCCGTGAGGAACTGCATCGTGGGCGTGATGAACTGGAGCATCCCGACCCAGCTCAGCGGGATGCGGCGGGCGGCGGCGCTGAACAGCAGGAGGGGCAGTGCCGTGGCGGGTCCGAGGAGCAGCATGAAGACCAGGTGCCAGGAGCCCTGGGATGTGAAGGTGTCCGCCCCGCTCGCCAGGGTCCAGCCGATGAATGCGGCTGCGGGCAGCGTGAGGATCAGAGTCTCGACGGTGAGCCCGCCCAGCGCACCGACCGTGCCCCCGACCCGGTTCTTCAGCAGCCCGTAGCCCGCGAACGTGAACGCGACGAGGAGGCCCAGCCACGGGACGGATCCGTAGCCGATCGAGATGACGAGGACCGCCACCGCCGCGACGGCGACCGCCGCCCACTGCAGCGGGCGCAGCCGCTCGCGCAGGAAGACCACCCCGAGCAGGATCGTGATGAGTGGGTTGATGTAGTAGCCCAGTGAGACCTCGACGACGCGGCCCAGCTCGACGCCCAGGAGGAACCCCAGCCAGTTGATCGCGATGAGCACGCTCGCGGCGACGAGGATGGCGGTCGTGCGAGGGCTCGTGAGGATCCGATGGACCAGCGGGTACCCGCGGGTGAGGGCGAGCAGGATTCCGCAGAAGAGGAGGCACCACACGATCCGGTGGGCCAGGATCTCGAGGCTGCCTGCGGGGGCCAGCGAATCGAAGTAGAGGGGCAGGAATCCCCAGAGCAGGTAGGCGGTCGCGCCGTTGGCGAGCCCCGCGCGGCGTCTGGCCGTCTCATCTGCGGGCAGGCCGGAGTATTCGGGAGTCTGCGTCACAGCCCCACTCTAATGACGCCTGTGAGTTCCCGGACAGGTGGGCGCGGTGTGAGCAGGGTCGCGGCGGGGCCAGGTGAGGCAGCACTAAGATGGAGGGTCGGTACCCGTCAGTCGTGGTGGTCGCGGATGCGACCACCCGCGAAAGGTGTGTGAACAGTGAGTCGAGCTCTTCGTGTTGCGATCATAGGAGCAGGACCGGCCGGGATCTACGCGGCGGACCTCCTCACCAAGGCCGAACGCGACTTCGAGCTCAGCATCGATCTCTTCGAGCGCCTCCCCGTCCCGTTCGGCCTCGTCCGGTACGGCGTCGCCCCGGACCACCCGCGGATCAAGGGCATCCAGAAGGCCCTCATCAAGGTGCTGGACCGCGGCGACGTCCGCCTGATCGGCAATGTCGACTTCGGCACCGACCTCACGCTCGAGGATCTGCGCAGGCTCTACGACGCGGTCATCTTCGCGACCGGCTCGTTCGACGACGCGCAGCTGAGCATCCCCGGCGTGGACCTGCCGCGGTCCCACGGCGCCGCGGACTTCGTGAACTGGTACGACGCCCATCCGGACGTGTCCCAGGACTGGCCGCTGGATGCGGAGCGGGTCGGTGTGATCGGCAACGGCAACGTCGCCCTGGACGTGGCCCGCGTGCTCGCCAAGCAGGCCGACGACATGCTGAGCACGGAGATCCCGGACCACGTCTACGAGGGGCTGCGGAACTCGAAGGTCACGGACGTCCACGTGTTCGGCCGCCGCGGCCCCGCCCAGACGAAGTTCACGCCGCTGGAGCTGCGGGAGCTGGGGCTCGTCAAGGACGTCGACATCGTCGTCTATCCGGAGGACTACGAATTCGACGAGGCGTCGATGGCGGCGATCCACAGCAACAACCAGACCAAGCAGGTGACGAAGACGCTCACCGACTTCACCCTGCGGGAGCCGTCGGGTGCATCCCGACGCCTCCACCTCCACTTCCTCCACGCGCCCGTCGAGGTCCTGGGCGACGAGGCGACGGGCGTGACGGGTCTGCGGACGGAGCGCCAGCAGCTGGACGGAAACGGCGGGGTCGTCGGCACGGGCACCCTGCACGACTGGGACCTCGATGCGCTCTACCGCGCCGTCGGCTACTTCGGCTCGCCGCTGAAGGACATCCCCTTCGACGCGGATCGTGGGGTCATTACGAACGTCGAGGGCCGGGTCCACGCCGGTACGTCGCAGGCGACGGCAGCGGACACGCCCGTGGTCGACGGCCTCTACGCGACCGGGTGGATCAAGCGCGGGCCCGTGGGCCTCATCGGCCATACGAAGGGCGACGCGCTGCAGACGATCACCCACCTCATCGAGGACCGGGACGCCGGCCGCCTGCCGGAGCCCGAGGATCCGTCGGAGGACGCCGTCATGGCGCTGCTGGACGCGCGCGGCGTCGACTACTCCGACTGGGACGGCTTCCACCGCCTGGAGGTCGCGGAGAGGGCGCTGGGTGAGCCCCAGGGCCGCGAGCGGGTCAAGATCCCCACCCGCGACGGCATGCTCGAGCACTCCCGCCGACTCGCCTGACTGCAGAGGCGGGCGGCCGCACCCCCAGGGGTGCGACCGCCCGCCTCCGCGTGGGACCGGACCCGTCAGGAGATCGGCGTGCCGTCCTCGTTGAGAGCGGGGTAGACGCCGTTCTCGTCGTGCACCTCGCGCCCGGTGACGGGCGGGTTGAAGGTGCAGATCATCCGCATCTCGTGCTCCGTGCGCACCGTGTGCTTGTCGTGCTTGTCGAGCAGGTACATCGTGCCGTCCCGCAGCTCGTGGACCTCGCCCGTCTCCTCGTCCGTGATGGTGCCGGAACCGCCGACGCAGTACACGGCCTCGATGTGGTTCTGGTAGTGGAACGTCGAGGTGGTGCCGGCGAAGAGGGTGGTCTCGTGGAACGAGAAGCCGACGCCCTCGCGTGCGAGCACCATACGACGGCTGCGCCAGTTGTCGCTGACGATGTCGCGCTCGGTGCCGTTGAGGTCGTCGATGTTCACAACGTACATGGATGGCTCCTGAAGATGGTCGGGACGCGGCGCTCGGGTGAGCGTGCGCATGTGCTGGGCAGTATGCCACCCCGGCCGTACGACCGGGGTGGCAGGGACCCGAGGGGCCGGGAGCGGCCCGGGGTCGATCAGGCGGACGGCGCCTCGGCTGCGGAGCGCTCCACAGCGGGACCGGTGACGGTCCGGACAGCGTCCTCGAGGATGTCGAGGCCGCGCTCGAGCTCCTCAGCGGTCACGGTGAGCGGCGGCATGATCTTCACGACCTCGTCCTGCGGGCCGGACGTCTCGAGGAGCAGCCCGGCGCGGAACGCCTCCGCCGCGATCCTGCCTGCAGCCTCCACGTCGTCGAACACCAGTCCGGACAGCAGGCCGCGTCCGCGGACGCCCGCGCCGCTGGTCGTGAGCGCGATCGACTCGAGGCGCGTGTGCATCGCGTCGATGGTGCCCGCCAGCTGCTCCTGGAACGCCGGCTGCGCCCAGTACTCCTTGAGGGCCGCGGTCGCGGTCACGAAGGCGGCGTTGTTCCCGCGGAAGGTGCCGTTGTGCTCGCCCGGCGACCAGATGTCGAGCTCAGCGCGGAACAGCGTCAGCGCCATCGGCAGACCGGAGCCGGAGATCGACTTCGACAGGCAGACGATGTCCGGCACGATGCCGGCCTCCTCGAAGCTGAAGAAGGTGCCGGTGCGGCCGCAGCCGGCCTGCACGTCGTCGACGATGAGCAGGATCTCGTGCTCGGAGCACAGCTCGGAGAGGCGGCGCAGCCAGTCGAAGCGCGCGGAGCGGAGGCCGCCCTCGCCCTGCACCGTCTCGACGATGATCGCCGCCGGCTTGTCGA
>Ga0079226_10003843_pt1 | contig 11500 bp, 10 predicted proteins | sample Poulit2014_FD_76345 | JGI IMG/M metagenome (GOLD analysis project Ga0079226, IMG submission 76345) | Agricultural soil microbial communities from Georgia to study Nitrogen management - Poultry litter 2014 | ecosystem: Environmental > Terrestrial > Soil > Agricultural land | place: USA: Georgia...
CCATTAACAATGAAAATGGAACATTTTCACATAAAAACAAAAGAAAAAACGGTTGCGTTTATCTTTTATTGATAAACACAACCGTTTTTGTTTATTTGGGGCTAGTTATGTCCCAGCCTCATCTGATGACATCATAATTTAATTAGAACACCACACGACAAAAGTATCAATGTTTAGAACTTGATTTCTCATAATTGATAAAAAACTTGATGTGATAATTCGAAATTTCTTATATCCGCTTCATTTTGTAAGGTCATTCCTATTTCATCTAGACCTTTTAAAAGCATATTTTGCCTATATGTATCTAAATCAAACTCTTGATAAAAATTATAATGATCAAATAAAAGTTTCTTTTCAACATCAACCTCCAGTGTATAATTTTCTATTTTTTCACTACGACGAAATAATTGATTAATATGCTTGTTATTCAATTGAATCGGTAAGACTCCGTTTAAAAAACAGTTATTATAGTAAATTTCACCAAAAGAAGGAGCTAGGATGATTTTAAACCCGTAATTTTCCAACGCCCAAACAGCATGCTCTCGTGATGAACCACTACCAAAATTTTTACGAGCTAATAGTATAGTAGCATCTTTATATTTTGTATGATTTAAAATAAAGTCTGGGTTTTCATCACCATTATCAGTATAGCGCCAATCATAAAATAAAAAGTCTTCGTATCCAGTCTTTTCTATCCTTTTTAAAAACTGTTTAGGTAAGATAACATCTGTATCAATGTTTTCATAATCTAAAGGAATAACCAGCCCTTTATGATATCGTAATGATTTCATATTATCCTCTCCTTCTTTCCCATGAACGTACATCTACAAAGTAACCTGTTACAGCCGCTGCTGCAGCCATTGGCGGACTCACTAAATGTGTTCTAGCATTTTTACCTTGTCTTCCTTCAAAATTTCTATTGGAAGTTGATGCAATTCTTTCTTCTGGCAGTGCAGCGTCCGGGTTCATTCCTAAGCACATACTACATCCTGAATCTCTCCATTCACACCCAGCGTCTTTAAATATAGAATCAAGACCTCTTTCTTCCGCTTCTTTTTTTACTAACTGGGATCCAGGAACTACTAATACTCTCACATCATCAGAAACTTTATAACCTTTTAATATTTTGGCGGCCTTTTCCAAATCTTCTATTCTACTATTTGTACATGATCCAATAAATACAGTATCAATCTTAATATCTTTAAGGGAGTCGCCTGATTTTAAACCCATGTAGTCAAGTGCCTTAGTAACCGTTTCTTGATTACTAACCGAAAAACTATCAATTTGTGGAATCGTCGCATTTATAGAAGCAACCATGCTTGGATTAGTTCCCCAAGTTACTTGCGGTTCAATTTTCTCACAATAAAACTCAATTTCTCTATCAAACCTCGCGTATTTGTCACTATAAAGGTTTTTCCATACAGCTATCGCTTCATTCCAACGCTCCCCTTTAGGCGAATATTCTTTATCTTTTAAATAATTAAATGTTGTTTCATCTGGAGCAATTAATCCAACTTTTGCCCCCATTTCTATGGACATATTACAAATGGTCATTCTTTCTTCCATCGATAATTCATCAATAACCTTTCCTCTATACTCTATCGCATGTCCCGATGCAAAATCATGTCCATATTCACCAATCAATGATAATACAATGTCCTTAGCTGTTGTTCCTAAAGGGAGAGCGCCTTCTAAATTAATCAAAAGTGTTTTGGATTTGTACTGCTTGATAGTTTGAGTAGATAAAACGTGCTCCACATCACTTGTTCCAATCCCGAAAGATACAGTTCCAAACGCTCCATGTGTCGCTGTATGACTATCCCCACAAACAATCGTCTGACCTGGTTGCGTAATACCAAGCTCTGGTGCAATAACGTGAACAATACCTTGATAAGGACTGAATAAGTCAAATAATTTAATATTATGTTTCTTGCAATTTTCCCTTAAAACATCTACCTGTTTTTGTGCAATTGAATCTTTAAATGGTAAATGCCTATGGTTAGTTGGTATTGCATGATCCATTGTAGCCAAAGTTTGATTAGGTCGTCTAACTTTTCTGCTATTCATACGCAAACCATCAAATGCTTGTGGAGAGGTAACTTCATGAATCAAATGTAAATCAATATAGAGTGTATCAGGGTGATTTTTATCACCTTTTTTAACTATATGTTTTTCCCATATTTTATCATAAAGTGTTTTGCTCATTTTCAACCTCCGAAAGATTCATTTTCTAATTAACTAGCAATCAATCACATGTAAGTTGGTTTTCTCTTTTCAATAAAAGAAGAAACCCCTTCCTCTCCTTCTTTCGATGTTATTTGTTCGGAAATAAATTGAGATTCTAAAGCCATTTGAGATTCTAAAGTCTCCTCCAAACTACGATTTATTAACTGTCTTGATTTACCTAAAGCATTTACAGGTCCTTTCACTAATTGTTTTGCTATAACTTCTAGTTCCTTACTTAATTGATCTTTCTCAACAACCCTTGTAATAAGTCCCCACTCATGCGCCTCATTTGCAGTAAGCACTTTATTAAGTAAAGTTAATTCTAATGCTTTTTTAGTACCAATAATTCTAGGTAAAAAATAACTTATAGCCCCATCTGGTGTTAATGCGACATTAGTATAAGCCATAGTTAGTTTAACTTCTTCTGTAGCGATAACAATGTCTCCTATAATAGAGAGGCCAAACCCTGCACCTGCTGCAGTACCATTTATTCCGGTTATAACCGGTTTTTTCATTTGATTCATTCTTCTAATGAACTCATTTAGTGCAGCGGTTACATCCTTCAAATGTCTTCCTTTTTCATCTCCCTGTTCCGAGAATTTTTTTAAGTCTCCTCCAAAAGAAAAGCTTTTTCCTTTTCCAGTTAAAACAACTACTCTAACATCTTCATCATACAAACATTTCCAAGCTACTTCTGCTAATTCTATACACATTTCATAATTTAAAGCATTTCCATAGTCAACTCTATCTAGGATAATCCATCCAACATGATCCTCTACTATATAATTAATCGTTTTATAAGCGATGGTCACCACTCCTTTTACTTTGTTTGGTTTTTTACATTTAAATTATATTAAGTTTACTAAAATGTGCTAATTGTTCTTCATCGTATCCAAGCATGTCTTTATACACACTTTCATTATCTTTCCCCATTACTTCAGCTCCAAGAAATTTAACCTTTCCTGGTGTCCTATTTAATTTAGGTACAATTCCAGGCATTGGAAATTCCCCCAACACTGGATGTTCTTTCTTAATAATCATTTCTCGTGCTTTATAATGAGGGTCTTTAACAATATCTTTTGCCGAATAAATTAAACCTGAAGGTACACCAGACTCCGCTAAAATGTCTAACGCTTCATCGGAAGGAAGTGTTAATGTCCATTGTTCTATTAATAAATCAAGCTCTTTCATATTTTCGGCACGACCACTATGCGTAGCATATTTTGTATTTTCTGCTAATTCAGGTTGATCCATTGCTTGAGCAAGTCTTGCAAACACCCCATCCGCATTAGCTCCAATGACAATATATGTCTCATCTTTCGTTCTATATATATTTGAAGGTGCTACTCCTGGAAGAATGTTCCCCATTCGTTCACGTACATAATCCACTAATAAATAATCCGGTATAATACTTTCCATGACAGAAAATACCGACTCATACAAGGCCGTATCAACTACCTGTCCCTTGCCAGAGATGTTTCTTTCATGCAATGCTGTTAAAATACCTATCGTGGCATACAGAGCTGTAATTGTATCCCCTATAGATATTCCTATTCTGGAAGGTGGTCTATCTGAAAATCCCGTTACATATCGAAGTCCTCCCATCGCTTCTCCTACACTTCCAAATCCTGCTCTATCTTTATACGGGCCCGTTTGTCCAAATCCAGAAGTTCTAGCCATAATAATTCCAGGGTTTATTTCAGATAGTTCTTTATATGATAAATTCCATTTCTCCATTGTTCCTGGACGAAAATTTTCGATAACAATATCAGATTCTTTAACGAGTTCTTTAAATATTTTCTGACCTTGTTCTTCTCGTAAATTTAATGTGATTGATTTTTTATTTCTTGATTGAATAGGCCACCATAAGCCTACTCCATCTTTTTGCTTCCCCCAATTTCTCATCGGATCCTCTATATCAGGAGCTTCAATTTTAATAATTTCTGCTCCAAAATCTCCTAATAATCGTCCTGTAAAAGGACCCGCTAAAAGTGTACCCAATTCTAGTACTTTTATATGGTCTAAAGGTGTTCTTTCTGTGTTTTCCATACTAAGTAATTCTCCCTTTATGATATTTTAAAAAAGAAGTAAGAATATAACACTTACCTCTTTTGTCTTCTTTATTTCTCAGCTAATACTTTTTCTCGGTCTCCAAAATTAAATGACGCTAGCTCTGGTCTTTCTTCTCTCATTTTCTTACGGGTTGCCTCGGTTTCAGAGTAATCCACTTCATAATCACTATTTAAAACAACCCCATAAGATGTCAATGCTTTTTCTTGACTAACAAGACCACGAACCACATCAAGACGAACTTTATCAACCTCTCTATCTAGAGGATCTCCCCATCCTCCACTTCCACCAGTTATAAATAAAATTTTATCTCCTTTTTCTACCACAACGTTATCTGCTTTTGATGCGATAGGAGTTCTCGTACCATCCTTTTTAATTAAGTATTTTTCAGATGTCGACCCTGGTTCACCGCCATTTACTCCCCATGGTTGAATTAATGCTCGTTCATCTAGTACGGATACTACACCATCTACTAAACAAGTGTACATTTTTTCATTTGAATTCCCACCACGATGTTCTCCTGCCCCACCACTATCTATTCCAGTTCGATAGTAATCAACTAATAATGGGTAATACGTCTCCAAATACTCTGTCGGAATGTTTACAAATGATGGCCACCAAGAATGTCCATCTAATCCATCACCAATCGGCCTACCTGGTAACCCACCATATAATACTTCCATTAAATTAAAGTAATTATCATTTTCATCATAACCAGAATAAATAAAATACGGACTAGTTCCATAACCTGCAGCTGGACTATTTTCAGGAGTATTATATGACAACACACCGCTTAATACATCAAACAGTCGACTCAATGCATGCGTTCGAGAACCTAAAGCAGCTGGTTCCTTCGGCTTCATCAAAGATCCTTCTGGTGTGGTAATATGCAACACATCATAAAATCCATCATTAAAATTAATGGCAGGATCAAATACAGCAATTAAAAAAGATCCGATAAACATTTTAAACATTGGTTCACTTAAATAGTAATTTATCGGCCCGGGAGATTGTTTATCTGTTCCGGTCCAATCAAAATAAGCATGATCCCCTTCTCTCCATACAGTTAACTTCATTTTAAATGGACCATTACCTAACCCATCATCATCAATAAAATCCTCAAAAGAAGTTTTCTCAGTGGATAAAGAATCCCTAATTAACTTCCTCATCATCATATTTGTCCGATCAAGCAAGATATCTAATGCATCAAAATAGACATCAACTCCAAATCGTTCACACAGTTCGATAACGCGTTTCTCTGCAGTACGACAAGATGCAGTTAAAGCCATTAAATCACTATAATTTTCCAGAGGTGTTCTAGTATTTACATTCATTATTCTAATAATGGATTCATTTAAAACACCTTTATCATATAACTTTACTGGTGGATACCTAACTCCCTCTCCGTACACGGTAGTTGCATCTACTGGCAAGCTTGCAGGTGTAGGTCCACCAACGTCTGAAACATGTCCGAACATTGAGGAATAACCAATTAATTTATCATTACTAAAAATCGGTAAAATAATCATCCAGTCGTTTATATGTGATACAGATCCCCCACAAGAGTACGGATCACTCACAAAAATGACATCTCCTTCATGCATACCATCAGGAAACTGCTCAACGACTTCAGGTACATGAGACCCAAAATTACCTACGACCATTTTTCCTTCTGCATCTGTTATCATTGGAAAACAATCATGTTGTTCACGAATAACAGGTGACATCGCTGATCGAAAAAGGGTTACATCCATCTCTTCCTTAATATTTTTTAAGGCATTTTCTATGATATCAACTGTAATAGAATCTACTTTACTCATAAGTATCACTCCTCGTTAATAATTAAATTCAAACATTCATCTACTTCAGCCACAGAATCTGGCAATAATAGTGTTGTACTATCTCCTTGAATAATCACAGCTGGACCCTCTATTCGATTTTTATGTTTTAATAAACTTCTATCATAAACTGGAGTAGAAACAAACTCCCCGTTAAAATAAGCTTGATGTTCTGCATCCACAATTGCGTTACTGGCATCTTCTTGATCTTCTTCAGTAGTAGGTAAACCAGAAGAGTCAACTAACCCAATTGATATTGCTCGGATATTAACGACTTCAATTACTGCATCCATTTTAAATCCATATGTCCGCTCATGAATTTCATTAAATCTACTTCGTATATAATCTAAGCCATCGACTTCCATATCTTCTCTTACTACTGGTATTGTAATTTCATGGCCTTGTCTATAATACCTAACATCAACTTCGTGAATCACTTTTTGGTTACTCAAAGGTACAGACTCTTGTGTAAGCCAATTTCTTGCCTCATCCCCTAAAGCTCGTAGCTCTGCTCTCATTTCATCAATATCAATATCTTTTAAATTTTTAATCAATGACTTCGAATATTCATTTCGAATGTCAGACTGTAAAAATCCAAGAGCTGACAACACACCTGGAGTTTGGGGAATAATTACAGGAAAACTACCAGACAACTTTCCGATTGCATTTGCATGAATCGGGCCTGCTCCACCTAATGCTAATAAGGAAAAATCTCTCGGATCATATCCTTTTTCTACAGAAACTACACGTGTTGCACCTAACATGTTTTCATTAACAATGTTAAAAATTCCTTCCGCTGCTTTATAAGCATCTACATCTAACTTTTGTGCAATTTTTCCAATTGCGTTTTTAGCTTTTTCGATATTTAGCTTCATCTCTCCATCAACTAAGCTTGCAGGTAAATATCCCAATAATAAATTAGCATCTGTAACTGTTGGATCCTCCCCTCCTAAGTTGTAACAAGCTGGACCAGGTTCTGCACCAGAACTTTGTGGCCCTACTCGGAGTGCACCAGTTAAAGGCACATGGGCAATCGATCCTCCACCAGCACCAATACTTACCACTTCGAGCGAAGGTGCACTTACCGGAAAATCCCCTACCCTAGTTTCTCTTGACACGCGTGGTTCACCATTATAAGTAAGCGAAACATCTGTTGACGTCCCTCCCATATCAAAAGATATGATATTTTCATTTCCTGTTTGTTTTCCAATTAAAGCACTTGCAGTTACTCCTCCTGAAGGTCCTGAAAGCATCGTATAAACTGGACGGGATGCTGCTGCCTCAACACTCATTAAACCACCATCAGAACGTACAATACTGATTGGAGTTTTAATATCTTCTTTTTCTATTTTTTCTCTTAAATTATTAAGATACTTTTCCATTGGAGGTCTCACATATGAATTCATCACAGTAGTTAATGTACGTTCATATTCTCTAAACTCAGGTAAAATATCATTCGAAATAGTGACTGGGATTGTTGAATCAATTGAGGTTGCTATATCTCTTATTTTAGTTTCATGTTCGTTATTTGCATAAGAGTTTAATAAACTAATTGTTAAACTCTCTATTCCTTCAGAATACAATTTTTTTATTTTTTCTCGAACATCTTCTTCGTCCATTTTTTCAAACACGTTTCCTTGTGCAGTCATTCTTTCTTTAGCACCTACGGTATAGACCAAATCAGCAATAGGTTCTGGTTTAATATAACCAATCCATGCACTTATAGGAGCTGGAGTCCATGACCGAGCAACATGCAAGATGTTTTCAAATCCTTCTGTTGTTATTAAACCTACCTTTGCGCCTTTCCCTTCTAAAACTGCATTTGTAGCAACTGTCGTTCCATGAATAATCGATTTAATCTCTGACATATTTATCTGATTATCTTTACATATTTTTTTCAACCCATTCATCAGTCCTATGGATTGGTCTATAGTTGTTGTTGGAGTCTTTGCTCCATAGATCTCACTTGTTTCTTCATTTTGCAATACTACATCTGTGAATGTTCCCCCAATATCAATTGCAATTCTATACATCGAGATCCTCCTCTTTTATTTTATTCAAATACATGATGACATTGTTTGAGTTAACTACATCTCCATATTTTGTTTCAATATCATATAAATTAGCTTCATGAGCAGCTTTAGATCGATCTCCAACACAGTCTTTAGCCACCACAACACGATACCCATATTGCAACCCATCGACAGCCGACGCTCTCACACATCCAGAAGTGCTACACCCCGTAATGATAAGCGTATCAACTCCATTACTATTCAATATAGAAAATAAGTTTGTTCCGAAAAAAGCACTAGCAAATTTTTTTGTAACTAATGGCTCTGAATCTTCGTTTCTATTTAAACGAGAGTCGATTTCAGATGCTTCACTTCCTACAGTAAGCGTTTTTAATGCTGGTACCTTATTAATAAAATGTGCACCATCTTTAAAATGAGGTTCATAAGCAACTGTTGTAAAAATGACTGGAATATCCACCTTTCTAGCAGATTCCAATAATATTAAAGTCGATTCAATTTCCGATTCCAAATTTGAACCTAATTGCGACTCCTGATTTGTAAACCCTTTCATAAAGTCGATAACTAAAATAGCAGGGTTTTTTCCTAGACCTGTCGTCCCTCCAAATCCTTTAAACATTTCCAAATAACTTCACCTATCTTAATGTTTAATTTTATTCTATTATTTACCGGTCAACACATTAACACCCATCATGTAAACGTATACATTTTTGAATTTTCCGTTTTCTAAGTAAAAAAAGTTACAATTCGTTTGATATTCTTCCTCATTATCTACTCCCTTCAATTCCACATTGAATTGGGAAGCAATACTATCTTTCTCCCCATCAACAACATGCTGAAAATCTTTATGAATCATTCGATTTGGATAATTCTTAAATAACTCCTCGAACACCACTTGGATTTCCGCCCTACCATGATGTTCTGCTGGATTACCTGAATGAATCACAAAGGAAGCATCTTCACAAAAACAATCTAACACGCCTTGCACATCATATTGATCAACACTTTTAAAGTATTGATTAACAACCATATCAATCAATTTATTTTTGCTATCCATTTCTCATCTCTCCTTATATATTTTTTTAAACTAGCATCAAGATGAACAACTAAAAGTTAATTTCCCTCCCTTTCTTTTTGCTTTTTAAGCATATTTTCTGAATATATTCAATATTTTGATTGTAATGAAAACATAACAAACTGTATACAATTTGTCAATAACCTTTTTATAAACATTATTTATATATATTATTAGTCACATCATAAACGTTGTAATATGAACCTTATTACATATTTTTATAAGCGGTGCTATTTTAATTCATTCGCATACTATTGATTTAATTTTTCTTATTGTATACAATAATAATAAATCGAATTGTTTTAGGAGGGGTTTCATGGAACCTTATAATGAAATAAAGAATCTGATTATAACTGGAAAATATGAGCCTGGAAAACGACTGACTGAAGAAGAATTAGCAAATACATTGAACATAAGCAGAACCCCCATTCGACAAGCTATTCACCAATTGCAATTTGAAGGATTAGTTACTCAACTTAAAAAAGGGGTAATTGTAAGGGAATTTACAAAAAAAGATATTGAACAAATTTATAATTTACGAGCTGTGTTAGAGGGATACGCTACAAGGGAAGCTGCACTAAATCGAACAACCGAAGATTTAACAATAATGCAAGATGCTAATCACGAATATAAGACGGCAGTAAAAAACTATATCACGACTAATAGTGACGATTTAAGTCACATTTTCAAATCAAACAAGAAATTTCATGATCGGTTATTACTTGCATCCAAAAACGATTATTTAAAATTCCATATTGATAAAGTCGTTGTATTACCCTTGGTATTCAGATCTTTTTACTGGTATAACGAAGATGAATTGTATCGCTCATACACCATCCATCATTCAATTATTGAAGCTATTAAAAATCATGATTTTGAAAGAGCAAATACTGCTATTTGTGAACATATTTATCAAGCAAGAGACCATGTATTAAAACATGCCGAAGAAATAAAATCTGTTATTTTGAAAGGGGAAGGTAAATGATTAACATATGCGAAGTAGGACTCCGTGATGGTTTACAAAATGAAAAAAAAGGAATCACAACCGAACACAAAATTAGCTTAATCAAAAAATTAATTGATGCTGGTATTAAAAAATTTGAAGCCGTGTCATTTGTGAACCCTAAAATTATTCCACAAATGGCTGATGCTGAAGAGGTAATCAAGCAAGCTCCAAAGTTAGACGATGTATCCTATGCTGGTCTTGTACTGAGTCATTCGGGACTTGAACGTGCATTAAAGACAGATATAGATACTCTGCATATTGTAATGGCAACGAGTAATGAGTTCAATATGAAAAATGCTAGAAGAACTGTAGATCAATCCATCAATGAACTAACTGCTGTTACTTCAGAAGGGATTTCTGAAAACAGAAATATTACTGCTACATTAGGTACTGCTTTTGGCTGCCCATATGAAGGTGATATACCTTTAAAGCATATATTACACATTTCTGAATCCTTCATTCAAAGTGGTGCAACGAATATTACATTAGCCGACACAACTGGAGTCGCAAATCCTCAACAAGTAGCTAACATAGTTAAACAATTTAAAGAATATTTTGGTGAATCTATTCAGTTAGGACTTCATTTTCATAATACAAGAGGGCTTGGATTAGCTAATGTATTAGCAGGTTACCTGAATGGTGTTAGAGATTTCGATTCTTCTATTGGAGGACTTGGAGGATGTCCTTTCGCGCCGAAAGCCATTGGAAATGTCTGTACAGAAGATATGGTGAATATGTTTCATGAAATGAATGTGAATACTAATACAAATTTAGAAACATTAGTAAATTCCTCCAAATGGTTAGAAAAAAGACTAGATAAGCAGTTAGATGGGATGATGATGAAAATAATCTAAACAAGCTATCATAGACCTGAATTATTCATACTTTTAAATTAAGATTCCAAATTACCCCTAAGTGTATAACAACTAACTAAAATTATTTTAAAACTTAAAAAATATCGTTTTTAGCTTCTAGATACTTTCACTATTGTCGTGGGGATTGTTTCCGGAAATTTTTCGTTATAGTGCTTTATTAAAGGCTCAATAAATTCTACAACGCCATTCCTACGTTTAACATAGAACCAATAAAAATGCGATAAGCTCCGTCATTATCTAAACCGGCACTTATCGCTTTTTCATTTATTGTATAAATAAAACATCCATTAAATTTTATTGGGTATTCGTATTTTCGTGTGGAAAATGAATTGAGTTTAAACCTAGCGAATGGAATATACGAGACTCCTGCAGGAGGAAAG
>Ga0079226_10003844_pt1 | contig 11500 bp, 8 predicted proteins | sample Poulit2014_FD_76345 | JGI IMG/M metagenome (GOLD analysis project Ga0079226, IMG submission 76345) | Agricultural soil microbial communities from Georgia to study Nitrogen management - Poultry litter 2014 | ecosystem: Environmental > Terrestrial > Soil > Agricultural land | place: USA: Georgia...
AGGATTTACAGCGACGAAGAAGTAGTTGGTTCATGCTTATAGTTCGATGGAACTGGCATTTCTGTGTGTCAAAAGGGGATACAGAAATGTAACCACAGTGCACTTTAGTGCCAGAGGTGTGATTGAAATCTTGGGGGATTTGGAAGTGCTCTCGTCAGGTTGCATTCATGTGCGTTTTCTCTCCGTTTCTTTCTGAGATGTCAGTTTCTTTACTCTAATATCTGGGCGGCTTTGGCCTCTGTGCTTCGGTGGGATGTCTTCTGGTAGATTCCTAAAGCGCTCTTACCTAGAGATGTCGAGACATCCTGGGCTATGGCTGCTCCACAAAACTGTTCAGCTCTAGGTTTGTAGACTGCTCATATGCAATTTAACTTCAATAATTCTGAGCTTTGGCATGTGACCCTGAGAGCCCTAGAGGCAGCAAAGAAAGCTGGTGAGAGCTACATTGCCTCCGGGAAATATGTAGCACGCCAACATCTACCGGAATTGAAAGACAAATCTTCCGGTTGGCCTGCGTGTGTCAAGAGTTCATGGAGCAGCGCGGACCCAGAGTCTCCACCGAACTGGAGCGACATGTTTAGCATCGGCAACCCTGTAGGTGGGGGCATGTCTATTTCTGATGTGCCCACCCTTGAGTCTGCCTGTTCGGATCTAGTGGAGTTAGCGCTTTCGGACCCTCAAGTGGAGCAAGCTGTGTCCTTAGTTTCTTCAGTCTATGAAGATGATTTAGAACAGCGGCAAGATCAGATTAAACACGAGTATTTAAATCTACTGGGAAAATTCCTCAACAGAGCTGATGCATTGGGCTCGTGGGATGATGACGTCCTCCGGGAAATTTATTTGTCCTGGGAGAAAGGAGCCTTCTCGGAAGAATTGACAGGTGAGCTCGTGGTTCCGATCATCATGGGTGCTATACCTGAGGACATTCTGAGATTAGACATAAGCGACAGCATACATATCGAGGCCATGGACACCGGAATGCAGATTGCCCGAGCTCCGGCGCTAAATGGTAATCACCGGGTGAATCCATTCCACCGTGCCGCTGCGACTCACGCTGTGGTTATTTCAAATGTTTCTGTCAGCAATCAGTGGATTCGTTGGCCGAAGCCGTCACTAGCTGAATTAGACCTCTCTGGTGTTGAGACGGTCATTGAAGCAATATCGCTAGTGACTGGCGACGAGAGGATCGGATATGCCGATATTTTTATGCGTCCACAGGATTGGGCTTCGCACTGGGTAGGGGCGTACCCACCACTCACACGCCTTGCTGAGGTTGAGCAGGTGCCTAAGGCCCACGGTCCATTGTGGAACGAAGATCGTATTACCTACGCGCCGGCTGTAGTCGAGTACTTAGAGACGGCAGTCCAACGGTTACAACAAGCAACACCAAAAATTAGCCTCGCGTCTCGTCGGGTTAGGCAAGCTAGTCTGCGCGATGACTCTGAGGATGCGTTCTTGGACGCCATGATCGGAGTGGAAGCCCTACTCGGCAGAGAGCGAGATGAAATTACTTTTCGGCTGTCCTTGCGAGCGGCTGCTGCGCTTGCAAGGAAATGGGACCCAAATGACATTTTTGAGTTACTCAAGTTTCTGTACGGGCAGCGCTCTGCGATAGTACATGGCTCGGGGAAAATCAAAGAATCTGTCAACTTTCAGAACGAAGAGTATCGCACCCATACGCTGGGCCCTTGGCTACTTCGCGAGCTATTTCAGAGCTGGCTTCTGAGCACAGAACCGTGGAGCCCTCAAAGCTTAGACAAACGACTACTCGAGGGATTGGGCAAAACCGAAGATCTAAATTTCGAGTCAGAAGATTGACTGTTAGTGTCCGCTAACGTGCTCTGTAGACTCCGCAGATCCGATGAGGCTACAACCACCTAGCCATCCCACAGCCTTAGAGTACTCAGAACCTGCGATTGCTTATACCCTGCTGTTATGACGAATCATCAACCTCCACACAAATCTAAGACAGGACACTCTCTCAGCCGAACTAAAAATTACATAGTTTCGCTGACAAAACAACACTGGTCGAAAGCCGCCCAAGCCTTAGTTGCTGGGGCGATTATATATGGTCTTATGGTTATAATCCCTGGTTTATGGTCAGGGGGTGATCCAGAGCTGGAGGTTGAAGAACGACGGAATTTTATTGCAGTTTTAGCTGGAACTCTTACGGTTTTTATTTTTTTATTGAATCGTCAGCGACATGAGCTTGAAAAAGACGAGAGCAGAACTAACCGATATACCGAGGCGGTTCAACTACTTGGGGACGATCGTCTTACCGCCAGACTCGGCGGGATTTATGCACTTCAACGTCTTGGTAACGAGTCGCCAAAGGATGTGCCAGCTATTGCTGAATTGCTGGCAGCATTCATTCGTGAAGCCTCCCGCGAGATCGTTGAGCAGTATCAGCAATCTGAGAATAGAGAACGACCTACGCTAGTTGGGCTGAACCGCGCTCCGTCAGACATTGTGGCAGCTACTCGGGTACTAGGCAGTCCGGAGTTTCGACCTCATTACAGAAACAATCTGTTTCTAGGTGAGGTGAGCCTTCAAGGTGCAGTGTTGGTGGGCGCTAATTTGCGTAATAGCCAATTTGACGGTTTCGATTTGACCCAGGCGTATCTGGATGGGGCGGACTTGAGTAGCTGCTCAATGGTCAATGCTCAATTGAGTGGGGCGCATGGTCGCTATGTTAATTTCCTAGGAACCAGTTTGCATACTGCAGGGATGGCGAATTGCGTTATGGATGGTTCTGATTTTTTGGCAGCTGATGTCTCAGAAATGTATGTCGAGGGTACATCTTTTGAGGAAGCGAAGATTGAGCCATCGTTCAAAAATTTAGTCATCGGGGATTGGTTTGGGGAGCCTGATCTCGTTGAAATCGAATGGCTTTGACCATTTGCGGTCTGGGATCAAGTGTGTAAACGCGTAAAGGCAATTTTAAATATGACTGAAGTCGCTGGTACGTGGGGGCTAGGTTGGTAGGAGAGGTTTTGTCTTTGAGAATTGAAGTGTGACCTTCGATAAACCCCAGCTCAAATGTAATGTTTCTGATACAGTCAGTGGCAACGCCGCCCTCGAAAAGAATTGAATGATGACTGAGATACAGACTGAGTCCAAATCCTCATCCTTGACCGCACGGATTGTGTGGGATACCGCAGATAAATATCTGCGCAATGTGGTCGAACCCCAAGAATACGGTGACTATATTCTGCCGTTCACCGTTCTGCGCCGTCTGGAATGCATCTTGGCCGATAGCAAAGAGGAGGTGATCGCATACGTCGAATCGTTGGGGGAGATGCCCCCGCACTTCATCGATATCGCGGTCAAAAACCAGTTTGGGCTGAGCTTCTACAACACCTCGTCCTTGGATTTGGCCACCATCGCTTCAGTGGATGACAACGTCGATAAATCCCTGATGAGTTACGTTGCCGGCTTCTCACGCAACATCGCCGACATTTGGGAAGCTTTCGAGTTCGAGCGGCTGGTCAAAACCCTGGCATCCTCGAACCGCCTGCACGCTGTCGTGCGTCACTTCTCCACGCTTGATCTGAGTCCAGACAGCCTCGACAACATGACCATGGGTGACATCTTTGAAGACGTCATGTACCGGGCGTTCGACAAAAAGGGCAAGGGTGCCGGCGCGTTCTACACCCCGCGCGATGCCATCCAGCTGATGGTCGATGTCCTGACCGCTGCCGATGAAGAATCCTTAGCTGGGGATGCCACATTGCGCTCTGTCTATGATCCCACTGCTGGCTCTGGCGGTATGTTGCTGCTAGCCAAACGCACCCTAGAAGACATGAACCCCGATATGCAGGTCACCCTGTTCGGCCAGGAACTCATGCCGTCAGCGTTTGCCCTCGGGAAGGCTGACCTGTTGATTCAGGGTGGGCGTCCTGATGCCATCGAGCGCGGCGATACATTGATTCACGATGAGTATGAGAACCAGACCTTTGATTATGTGCTCTCAAACCCACCATTCGGCATGGACTGGGGCGTGCAGGAAAAAGAGGTCCGTGAACAGGCCAAGATTCCTGGTGGACGCTTTAGCCATGGCCTGCCGTCGAAGTCTGACGGCCAGATGTTGTTTTTGGCCCACTGTGCCTCTAAACTCTCTCCAGCTGGCAAAAACGGTCATGGGGGCCGGGCCGCAGTCGTCTCGAATGCTTCGCCGCTATTCAACAGCGATAAGGGACCCACTGAGATTCGTCAATGGTTATTCGATGAAGACCTCATTGACGCCATCATCGCGCTGCCCACTCAGATGTTCTACGGCACCAGCATCGCCACGTACGTGTGGATTCTGGATACCAACAAAGACGATAAACGTCGTGGCAAAGTCCAACTCATTGATGCCTCCGATCACTGGTCGCCGATGCGTAAACCAATGGGGGAGAAACGGCGTGATATGAGTAAAGATTATCGCCAGACTGTCCTTGACGCTTACCGAGACTTTGAAGACTCTGAAATCTCCAATATTCTCACCCCGCAAGACTTTATGTTCCGCGACGTACCGGTATTTAAACAGGCTCACTACGCGACGAAGTTCACCGCCGAAGCCGTCGATGCCCTTCAGTCCCGAAAAGACTTCACCACCGAACACATTGCCATCCTCAAAGCACTCGATGGCACCCCTTGGAACGATCTGCCCAAAGCTATTCCAGCCGAAGCCAAAAAGACTGGTCTCAAAGCTTCAGCCGGCTTCGTGGACGCTGCGATGAATGCGATGGCCGTCGAAGACCCCGAAGCTTCGCCAGCCGTCAACCGCAAGGGTGAACCTGTCATCGATTCCAGCTGGAAGATCACCGAACGAGTACCCTATAGCGTTGATCTCGAAGAACATATGCGAACAGAAGTGCTGCCCTTTGCACCGGACGCTCAGTGGGATGAAACTAAGGCCAAAGATGGCAACGAAATACCATTCAGTCGTATCTTTTACGTCCCCGACGAACCTCGGCCACTGGAAGACATCGATGCCGATGTACAGCGGATCATGGGCGAACTCATGGGGATGTTCGCGGAGGTGAAGGTCGATGAGTGAGGTAAAAACCATAGACCTCCAGTACCTGGTTAGGTTCCGCAGCGGCCAGGATTATAAACATGTTCAAGATGATGCGGGTGAAGTACCCGTCATTGGCTCGGGTGGCCCATTCACCGCTGCATCGGATCACTTATATGACGGTGAGTCAGTCTTGTTTGGTCGCAAGGGAACAATTGACCGTCCGCTGTATATCAACGGCAGATTCTGGACCGTTGACACGATGTTCTATACCGAACTGAGCGAAAAAATTGTCGGACGTTGGCTCTATTACTGGGCAACTACAGTACCGTTCAAGTTGTACTCAACCGACACTGCGTTGCCGAGCATGACTAGCTCAACCCTCGGTCGCCTTAAAGTTCCAGTCCTGAGTGTCGATACCCAACGCCGCATCGCTGACTACCTCGACCGCGAAACCGGTGAGATTGACGCGATGATAGACAAGTTGGGGGAGCTGGCAGATAATCTCAAAAGCCGCAAGTCAGCTTTTCTAGATAATGCATTCGATGAACTCTATGAGAAAAAGACTGCCCCCTTATGGTCAATTTTGGAACCTGTAAAAGATCAGGGTTATCCGGACGAGGAGGTTTTATCTGTCTATAGGGATTACGGTGTGATTTTGAAATCATCCCGCGATGACAATCTGAATAGGACCCCTGATAACCTGAACCCCTATCAGCTTGTTCTACCAGGTGATGTTGTAATCAATAAAATGAAAACATGGCAAGGCTCACTGGGAGTCTCAGAGTATAGAGGGATAGTCAGCCCTGACTACCAAGTGGCTAGGCCAACGACCGACCTCGAACATCGCTACATTCACTGGGTGCTGCGTGCCCCAAGGATGATTTCTCAGTATCGAAATAGGTCCATCGGAGTCAGACCAGCACAATGGAGGCTCTATTGGGATGAGATGTCCACACTCCACGTTCCGGTCCCACCCCTCAACGATCAACGCCGCATCGCCGACCACCTCGATGACGTCACATCCAAGATCGACGCGATGCTGGCCAAAGTTGCCCAATTCAAAGACCTGCTGACCGAACGACGTGCCGCCGTCATCACCGATGTCGTGACGGGCCGAAAGGACGTAGCTTAATGCCACGCGCACAGCTGCTGGAACTGGAATTTGAAGACAATATCTGCCAGGCTATGGCCGAACGTGGCTGGCTGTATGAAGATCATGGGGACACCAATACTGCTGGCTGGGATATTAGCCTGGCGATGGTGCCCCAGGATGTGCTGTATTGGCTGCAAATCCAGTATCCGAATGAGTACGAAAAAGCTGTGCCGTCTGATCTGGTCAACAGCCAATTGGAGACCGCTCAAAAGAAGCTGCTGAAACACATCACTACTGAACTGACCAAGTCCACCCGCATGGACCCTAACACCGGGCATCCGGTTGGCGGTCTGCTCGGGGTACTGCGCAAGGGATTCAACTACGCTCAAGTGGGCCGCCCCTCAGCCAATTTTGGTCCCATGATGGAATTCCCACCAGCGAATCCGAATCTCACCGAGGTAGTCGAAGCCTCCGACGCGGTGCGCCTGCGCATTTTGCGCCAGGTCCGGTTCGATACCAAGACCAACCAGACCCTGGATATGGTGTTGTGTGCCAATGGCATCCCGGTGGCCACCCTGGAGTTGAAGACCGACAACACCCAGACGGTCAATCATGCCATCCGACAGTACAAGCAGGACCGGAAACCCGGCAAAACCCGTCCTTTGCTGGCCCCGGGCCGTGCCCTGGTGCATTTTGCGGTATCCAACGACGAGGTCTACATGACCACGAAACTGGATGGCGCGAACACGACTTTCTTACCGTTCAACCAAGGCAACGATGGACATGCCGGCAACCCGCCGTCACCGACCGGGTCCAATACCGACTACTTGTGGCGCCACATCTTTGACCGTCCTCTCTTCATGCGGATCATCAAACACTATGCCCTCTACGAGCCTGGCAAACGTGGCTCCAAAAACGATGGCAGACTCATCTTTCCTCGCTTCCACCAGTTGCGTGCCGTGGAACGCATTGTTGATGACATCGAACACCGCGGACCCGGCGGCAGATACCTTGTGTGGCACTCGGCAGGCTCGGGCAAAACCAAGACGATCGCTTGGCTGTCACACCGGCTGATTCGCCACATGAACGACCAGTCCAAAGCCACGTTTGATTCGGTTATTGTGGTCACCGACCGGACCGTGCTGGATGAAAACATCCGCGAGGATATGAACTTGGTCCAAGCCAGTCACGGCCTGGTAGTGACTGTGGGGGAGAAGTCCGGGCCGAAGTCGCCTCAGCTGAAAAAGGCACTGCTGGACGGCAACCACATCATCACCTGCACCCTCCAAACGTTCCCCGAGGTCATGAAGCTCATCGAAGACACCAATGAGCTGCGTGGCCGCAACTGGGCAGTAGTCGCTGATGAAGCCCACTCATCCCAGACCGGGTCCACAGCGCGTCAGCTCAAAGAATTGCTCACCGATCCCGATATTGGCGATGACCACGACATCTCCGCCGACGATCTGCTGGCAGCCAAAGACACTTCTATCTCGGAATCGTCCAACATCACCTTCGTCGCCCTAACTGCCACACCGAAGCCGAAAACGCTCCGTCTGTTTGGCACCCAGATCGAGGAAGAACGCTGGGAAGCCTTCGACACCTACACCATGGCCCAAGCCATCGAAGAAGGTTTCATTTTAGATGTGCTGACAAACTACACCACCTATGACATGTTCTTGCAGGTCAAAAACCGGTTGGACAACTCCGAAGAGCACATCGTGGACACCGGTGAAGCGGTCACTAAGATCGTCAAATACGCACGCCTGCACCCAACCTCGATCGCTCAAAAGGTCCGGGTCGTGGTCGAACATTTCCGCCGCAATGTGGCGCATATGCTCAACGGCACCGCCCGAGCCATGGTCGTAACTAGCTCCCGCAAAGCCGCCTACCACTGGTCGGAGTCGATGAACGCCTACATCGAAAACCAAGGTTACGAAGGACTTGGCACACTGGTAGCGTTCTCCGGACCACTGACCGCCGATGACGGGTCTCCGGTCACCGAAGCTAGTCTCAACGGTCGCGTTGACACCGCAGCAGCTTTCAAAGAAGACGGCGAATACCGCGTGCTGATCGTGGCTGATAAATTCCAGACCGGTTTCGATGAGCCACGACTGATGGCGATGTATGTTGACAAAAAACTCACCGGGGTCGCCACCGTGCAGACCTTGTCGCGGCTGAACCGCATCTATCCGGGCAAAACGGACCCGATGATCGTGGATTTTGTGAACTCGCCGGAGAACATTCAACAAGATTTCAAGATGTACTACTCCGATGCATACGTCCGCAAAGAAGTAGACCCCAACGCGCTGCACACCATTGGGGAACGGATGGACACCGCCGACATTTATACCAACACGCAGATGCAAGAGTTGGCAGATGCTTATATCAACGAAGTAGGCGGCGAAGCCATCCGGCCCATCGTCAATCAGATCAAACACCGCTGGAATGGCAGGTTGCGCCAGGCTGTACTGTCAAAAGACACTGACCGGCGCAAGACGCTTGAAGCCTTCCGCTCTGATGTGATCAAGTACCGCAATGCGTGGCAGTTTTTGAGCCAAATCATCAACTACGATGATCCAGCCATCCATCAACGAGCCATTCTTGCCAGTCTGCTGGCACGAAACCTGCACCTGACCCCCGAAGACACCGATGAAGACTATCTGGCTGGCATACAGCTGACCGGCGTACAGGTGTCCCCCTCATCCATCGCGCAAGACTATTCGCTGACCGAGGGGGAGACCGGGGGCATGGAACCGCCTGGCTTTGGCGGAGAGCTTTTAGAGAAGCAGGCTGGCGCCAAGGGTCCCTTAGAAGAAGCCATCGACCGGGTCAACGAGCTATTTGCCACCAAGAATTTCGACCTCTCCGAAGGCTCCGTGGCCGGCTTCATCACCACCTACTGGGGCTTCCTGGACAACAACCAAGACGCAGTGGCTATGGCCAAAAACAACTCCGTAGACCAACTCAAAGCTTCCGAAGGCTTCGCCAACGCCGTGGGACTGGCCATGTTTCAAGCCTTCCAAGAAACCGAAGAAATCCGCCAGTACGTCTCGGACCCAGAAATTCTTAGACAACTTGCCGAGATCAGTGCCGATGCCCTCCATGCGCAGTATCATAATCGCAAGCCTGGCCAGGAGGATGCATGACCCTCATCGAACAATTTGGGGACATCGTCAAGGCCCAACGCAAACACCGTGGCTGGTCACAAGACCAATTGGCCGATGCAGCCGACATCTCCCGACCCACGGTCGCACGTATCGAATCGGGTAGTGCCGTCTCGACTGCGACGCTAGCCAAGGTTGCACAGGCTTTGAGTATTGAAATTACCTTGGAGACCTCTAGCTGAATCTAGCTCCCAACAAGAAGTTTTCCAGAGGTTTATCCTGGATGTTGAACGAATCGACGTAAGCACAGCTCTAGCCCCCGAGCGGTGGGAGAACCTGACTTCCATAAGTGAGTGTTGATTCAGTGATTCTTGGGTGCATTGTGACTTGTTCGAGCGTTTTGGGAACCACACCGAGGGCGGTAAGTAAAAACCGCCACATCGGGCCGATCAGTTTATCCGGCTAAGTTTTATTCTGTGCTGGGAAGTGGAAAGAGGGTTCCGGGAGGTGGCGGCTTTCGTATCTCCAACTCTTCGATGTCGTCGCCAGCCCTCAGCATTTGTGTGTCGTAAGTGAAGACAGTGGTTGCTTCATGAACGATGCCGGTGGCAATGACCACGGCGTCCATACCCTTAAGATTGCTCTCGGCCATGAGTCTAATCGCGGTGTTGGTTACCAGAGAATCTAGTTCTGCTGGCATGAATTGTTGAGAACTGAACCATTCACGGGCGCATGCTACGCGCCTCTTCCGTTGGTTTGGCTTGTTTCCGTATTTTCCTCCGACGCCGTTCTTGAAAACACCGAAAGTCTCTAACTCAACAGACGTTGGAATGACCACGATATGGAGCTTCTGATGCTGGTCAATAATCTCCTCAACGGTTTGTGCATACGCAGGTTCGTCATTCATGAGGAAATGCAGATAGCAACAAGTGTCGAGGACGACTAAGGGTAGTTGTTTAGGCTTCATCACGTAGTCGTCTCACCCATTCTGTGGGGTCTTCTCCATCGAGCCAGTCGGCTCCGAGGATTCCGCGTCCTTCTCCCACTGGTTGGCGTAACGTGGTTAGTGTGGTGTCTTCTTGGATGCCTCGAACATCGATCTCGATGATCCGGTTGTCCCAGATGCTTCGCATGATGATTCCTCGTACGATGACATTTTTTTCGAGGAGTGCTCTCAGGTCATTACCGAAACTATCGTCCAGTATGAGCTTTATTGACCTCTCGGTTCTGCTCTCTTCTAGCGATGCCTCAAGGTTGTTCTTGTTGGAGTAGCGGTAAAGGCGTCCTGTTGCTGATCCGAGGGATTTTATGCCCGACCCTTCCGCTTCTTTGGCGTGATCGGCGAGTTCTTTATCGATGGCGATCATCGCTTCGTCGATGTCGATTTGGATGGACTCGACACCTATTCGGTTCTCAGTCTGGTGAAGAGCTTGAACGGAGGTAAGTGTTGTTTTGTTCCACCCTTCGGGTAGGACTGCTTCGTCACGGAGGGAGAACATGCCATTTTGGATAGTACTCACAGCTTCGTCTGGCGCGTTAAAGACGACGGTTGCGCTGGCGACTTTGAGATCTCGAAGGGTTACGATCTCGTCTTCTTCTGATACGGATCGGAGCATTCGGATCACAGCGGAGAGGGCTTCTTCGAGGGCTCGTGCGTCCATGTTTGTGATTTCGCCGTTAAGCTTCATCTCTAATTCACGCATGCCCACCTTCCTTCCACTGGTTGTGTCGTGGTCTCCTATTATGCCGAAAGTTTCTGAGTAATGCTTGTTCTGGTTTACGCTTCGTAATTGGTAGGGAACATTCCTGGTAACGGCAAGATCTGTCTCATGCTGTTCCCACCCGAAACCCCCCAACTAAGCCCCGCACCGCCTCGACCGGTTCAACCCCGAACTCTAACGGGGTACAAAATATGTGGAAGTCGGGTAGGAACGAGGCGTGCATAGAGCTGTTATTACAGCAGGTATCGGTCCTCATTTAGTCCACATAAACGTCAAATTCCAATAAACCAGACCGAACTCGATCAACACCCTAAACCGCGTAAACAAGCGGATATCAACGGTGGTCAACTACCGCCGAAACCATAGGTAGAGTTTTGGATCATCTGATCGCCATTGACACCACGGTGTTGGGTATGTGCAGGGGCTCACCGAGTGGCTGACTCATTGGTTGGTTGCCTGGTGTTGTGGGATCGTCTCGTAGGTGTAGTCCACGAGTTCGCCATCGTCGTTGAAGGCAAAGTGATAGATACGTTCGTCGTCCTCATTCGGTATGACCTCACCGTTTGTGGTGACCCAT
>Ga0079226_10003845_pt1 | contig 11499 bp, 6 predicted proteins | sample Poulit2014_FD_76345 | JGI IMG/M metagenome (GOLD analysis project Ga0079226, IMG submission 76345) | Agricultural soil microbial communities from Georgia to study Nitrogen management - Poultry litter 2014 | ecosystem: Environmental > Terrestrial > Soil > Agricultural land | place: USA: Georgia...
AAATTAATTTAACGGTAGACAATATTTTCGCCAGCTATTTTGAAACCGGAGTCGTAACCTATATTAATTATGCAAAGGATTTAGTCCATTTCCCGCAGGCAATCTTTGGTGTCGTTATTGCAACGGTTATTTTCCCTTCCCTTTCTAAAGCAATTGCTACAGAGGATCACAAGGGATTTAAAAAAGGGATCGAACGTGGGCTAACGACAATGTATTTAATCTTACTACCATCGATTGTCGGGATGATGATTCTCATGCCCAACCTTATTGAGCTCCTATATGAACGGGGTCAATTCAGTCATGAAGCAACCTTAGCTACAGCAAATGTAGCCTATTATTACTTTGGATCTGTCCTATTCTTTAGTCTACACAATGTTGTTACAAAGGGGTTTTACACCTTAAACAAAGGACATTTGATCTTATTTATTGGAAGCTTGTCCATTGGTCTAAACATTATCCTTAACTTTGCTCTTACAAAACTCATTGGTTATCAAGGCATCCCTCTCGCCTCTTCAATTACAGCCTTTCTTTATGTGGGTGGATCTTTCATCGTCTTTATGAAATTAGTTGAAGGATTCAATATGAAGCACATAATGATAGAGCTCATAAAAATCACCTTGGCTGTATTAGGGATGAGTGTGGTCATTTATGTGGTAAATCCTTTATTAGAGCCCTTGACTAATTTTGGACAAATTGCCTTGGTGGGGACTCTGGGGGCAGGGGTTTATCTTATTTTAGTTTATCTATTTAAAATAAAATCCTTTAGATTTTTATTAAGTAATATTTTACCGAAAAATAATAAGTAAGAGGAAGTTGGCTATTATGAAATCTATTTTGTTTAAAGTTCTTTGACCAATGATTAAACCTGTAAATAGAATTCTTTTAAAACGACACTATAAGATTGACCAAAATTTATCGGATGTGGGAAACTATAAAAGAGTATTAATTCTTGCTCCTCACGCTGATGATGAAACAATTGGTGCAGGCGGAACCTTGCGATTGCATGCAAATCAAGGGGCAGAAGTGAGCTGTCTAGTATTGACAGATGGTGCTCAAAGTGTGACTGAACTTAGTAAAGGAGATTTAGTTCAGGCTAGGAAGGACGAAATGGAAGAAGTGAAGAATATTCTAGGCTTAAAAGAAGTCTTCTATTTAGATCTAGAGGACGGCGGGGTTTCTAGTACTTCTCAAACAAGGGACCTTTTGTGGAAAGTCATTCAAAAGCTCAAGCCTGATCTCATCTATAGCCCACCCTTTATTGATGCTCATCAAGACCATTTAGCAACAACAAAACTCCTAGCAGAAACCTTGGCGGAAGGGGACTATGAATGTGACATCCGTTTATATGAAGTGAATTGTCCAATTCCACCATCCAGCATTAATATTGTTACGGATATTTCAAACACGCTAGATGCCAAGGAAGAGGCAATTAAAGCCTTTGAATCTCAGACAATAGCCTTCAGTGGCTTTATAGAGTTAGCTAAAATTAAAGGCTCTGCTAATCAAGGCCAATCAAAAACTCCTGTGGAGACCTTTTTACATATGAAAAGTAAAGAATTTATCAAACGATATAAGAGACTTCCTATAGAGGATTATGATTTTAGTAAAATATTTAAGCAGGTTAATCGTTCAGAAACTTTACTATGGGCGATTTATAAAAATTATAAATTAAAAGAGAAAATATATAACCAGATAAAAGGTATATAAAAGGGGATAACAACAGTGAAGGTAACGATAAAGGATATGATATTTCTACCAATTGCTATAGTCCTTCTATTGCTAGGAGCATTCATCGAAAATAATTTCATTATTGCAGTTATTATTTTAGCTATTTTTCTTTATACATTTATGAAATACAAAGAAGGTTTATTGCTATTATTTGTTTATTTTCCACTTAGACCCACTTTGATTGAACTTAATCCTAGCTTAAAAGTAATTGGAGACCTTATGATTTTAGCTCTCTTACTTAGGGTTGCTTTTATGTATAGAAGGGAATGGAAATCCCTATTTAGGTTCCAAGTTTTTGAAGTTGCCTTTTTCATCTTTCTATTAATTGGGGCAATCTCAGCCTATGTGGTCAGTGATGTTCAAGTAAGTGCTATTATTTTCCAGATCAGAGCCTTTTTATTAATGTATTTTGTATTTTATATTGTGAAGCGCATCGAAGTGACAAAGGAAGACCTTATAAGGTTATGCTGGACAGTTCTTGTTATGGTCTTGCTAATAGGCCTACATGGAATTATAGAAAAAATATCCTTACGAACCTTATTATTACCGGAAGCCTGGGTAGAGATGCCCCTTTCATCTGTTAATAGAATTCGAATATATGGATTGTTAGGAAACCCTAATAGCTTAGCCTTATTTATGTCCTTTTCAATCATTTTTTTATTGTATTTACGAGAGCAAATTAGTCATAGATTAATTGTGAATCTAGTTCTATTACTTTCCTTTAGTATATTAGTGATGACCTATTCTAGAGGAACTTGGCTAGCTTTTATTTTCTCCGCATCTTTATATGTTCTCATTTCGAGAAAATGGAAGGCAGCCGCGACTGTGATGGTCTTTACTCTTCTTTCGATTGTTTTAATTACCATGCCTGTGAATTATGCCAGTGAGAAAATGGAAAGTACGGATTTTGGAACAGAACAGCGGGAAGTTCAAAAAAAGTATGATCAGTCTGATGGGAAAGCATCAGATCGTATAACTGGAACCTTTGATGAAACAACACTAGAAGGTAGCAAGACTTCTGGTCGTTTATATATCGTTAAAAAAGGTTTTGAAATTTTCCAAGACCATCCTGTGATAGGTACTGGATTTGGAACCTATGGAGATTCAGCTACTTTATCTTATGGTTCACCGGTTTATGAAGATTATGAGATCAGCTTACGGTTTTATTCAGACAATCAATATATTCAAATCATCGTCCAAACTGGTACACTTGGAGTCATTCTTTTTGCGTTATTTCTATTGAGTATGCTTTATTATTTGATAAAGAACAGGAAGGACTTACCTAATTACCCCTTGTTAGTTAGCGTGTTGCTCGGAATATTCGCCATTAGTTTAGTCTACAATTCATGGGAAAGCTATATTTTAACAATGTTTTTCTATGCTCTTTTAGGATCAGCAGTTTCTGGACATCAAAGATCAAAGAAGAAGCTGGTATAAAGGGAATATTTTAAATCAGGAGTTGTTATTCATGAAAGTTCCAGATAAAAATCTGCTTATTATTAGTAATATGTATCCGAGTAAAAGGAGCAAAACCTATGGAATTTTTGTGAAGAATCAAGTAGACCAGTTAAGACATCAAGGTTATAGGATTGATCTTTTGACGACTACAGACCCAAGAAGGGGTAAGTACCATGTAATAAAAAAATATATCCTTTGGTTTTTCAAAGCTTTATTCATTTTAATTTTCAAAGGTAGAAAATATCATGCTGTTCACGTCCATTATATTTTTCCAAGTGGCTGGCTTGGCTTATTATTCAAAAGGTTTTATAAGACGAAGTTAATTGTAACCTCCCACGGGGGAGATATTGATCAAATGCCCTCTAAAGGTAAATTTATCTTTAGACAAACGGAAAAAATTCTAAATCAAGCGGATGACATAGTAGCCGTTGGTAAACATCTAAAACAAGAAATGATGGACACTTTTCATGTACCTGAAGATAAAATTTCCATCTTAAACATGGGTGTTAATCGGGAAGTTTTCCGTCCGAAAAATAAAGAGGAAGTTAGAGAGCAATTGGAATTGTCGGAGGAGGATAGCCATCTGCTTTTTGTTGGAAATATCATTAAGCAAAAAGGAATCTCCGAACTCCTCGAGGCTTTTACTATATTGAAGGAAAAATATTCAAATTTACATTTGCATATGATTGGATCTAGTCCTGATGGAGAATTTAAAAAGTATGTAAAGGAATATATTGAAATTCATGCACCTGATCATATTCATTTACATTCTTCAAAAAAGCAAGAAGAGATAGCCCTTTGGATGGCTGCTTCTGACGTATTTGTTCTTCCTTCTCACATTGAAGGCTTTGGCCTTGTTGCATTAGAAGCTATGTCTGTTCATACACCTGTCGTTGGGACGGAGGTAGGAGGTCTAAAATATTTATTGCAAGATTCAAGAGGGATTCTGGTTGAAAGTCAGAATGAAAAGTCTTTAGCAGAAGGAATCGAAAAAGCCTTAACCGATAAAGAACTGCTAAACTCTCTACAAGAAAATGGTGAGATTGCTGCTCAGGAAAACGATCAAAAGTTAATCATAAAGAAACTTTGTAAGCTGTATGAATAATTTAATGGGAAGTAGAGGATATAGGTCATGAAAAAAACTAAATTAATATCCATTTTCTTTCTTGTCTTTGCAGTGATTGCCTTGTTTTTTTTAATTGATAAGATTGGAAATATACCTAAAGATATTACAGTTAATTTCCAAAATAAAAAGCATTTGCCAATATCAAAAGAAAAGATAATAACTGAAGATGTCCTTGATGAAATTTACACCTATAATTTAGATGTAAAAACCGAAGAGGAAATCATAAAAGTTACCAAAAGAATTTTTCCAAATGATGACTATATGATTTTTATTGAGGCGCAAAAGGCAAATAACTCAGATCCTATTCGTGTCTCTTTACCGGTAGATGGAAAGCTTAAAAGGCAATATAGGCTAGACAATTCAGTCGAAGAGATATATCCTTATAGGAAACCACGTGCACTTGAAGACCCCTTATCAACAAGAATGGATTACCTACAATTTCATGAAGCCTCCCTTATGCTTGGTCCACAAATTTATTATAATGATATAAGTGAAGCAGATGAGGATGGCCATATAAGTCATGTCTTAGATTTCCAAAGGGAAGTTAAGCAAGTAGAGATTGAGGAAGGAGAAATTCATTTTACGATTGATTTTGACCAAGAAGAGGAACATTATTCAACCTGGATGATGTTTTCCGAAGAAGGACTATTTGAAAATGAAGATGATTTTAGGGATGCCCATGCCATCGGAGTTGATGAATTTAGATGGATTACTCCAAGCTCCTTATGGTCTCATGGATTAACAACTATTCATCCTTCTTCTGAAACTGCTTTTATTAGATCCCTAGTCCGACAGAGTGGGAGAAGCAGTTCCATTAAGTTGGCCAATCAACCAACTAGATTTTGGGAAAATATGAGTAGGCATCAATTTGTTTCCTTAGAATTGTCCCGAAACGAGGATGGTTTATGGTATTCTGATTATATAAGCACCTGGTTGCAAAATAATTATGGCATTGGTGCTCATTATGTAGACTCTCGACATAATGACAATATATTTCGAGGTCAACTACGGCGAGCTGATTTACTAGGCTATACGGAATATTTGCAAGAAGTCGCTGTTTATGCTGACTTTTTACTAGCAATGGCAGAGGAAGGCTTTGTCATAGAAGTAGAGGATACTTATTACATTATCGACTACTTCAACTTTGAACATAAGACCCATGTTTCCCTAAACCATGCGCTGAGTATCATTAATTATTTGTATGATGCCTACCTTCAAACAGCTAATGAGAAATATTTAGCCTCTGCTGAGGATCAACTAAAAGCTATTGAAAAGATGGAGGCTGATTGGATTAATTCGGAAGACGGGGAAGTAAATTATCAATTAAACCTGGATGGAACAGTGAGTGCAAAGGATTATAACTTGGTTACCTATTACGACCTGCTATACACACAGAAACTAAGGGAAGAAATTAGTTTAGAAAAATCTTTATCTATTGAAAACATTTTAAAAGCAAAAGAAGACAATCTACAAAAATTAGACATTGTGATTGAAGGTAATATGGAGAATGTAGAAGATTTTATTGGCTTAATTGAATAACGAAATGGACTAGGAGGAAACAACAATGAGAAATCTAGCCCTATGGTTCGGTTTAGCGATCTTAATAGTAGGAGGCGTTTTAATCCTCATGTTTTCAAAGGATGATTCAACTAATCTCGTGAACAATAATATTGATAATGAGAATAAGGCAGATTCCAATTTTGATATTGATGAATATAGAAAGAGACTCAAGGATAAAGATAAAATCAAAAGAAAAGAAAAAGTAAATGATGATCTTAATCCTGATAAATCCAAGGATAAAAACCAGAGTAATATTGAATTAAGTCTTGAAGAAGATAAAGAGAGTGCTGAAAAAAAGTTCAAGTTAATCGCAGAAAATACGAGTGACCAGCCACAGACCTTGAGCTTCGGTACAAGCCAGCGTTATGATTACGAAATATTTAATGAAGCGGGGGAAATGGTCCATCACTACGCTGACGGCAAAAGCTTCTTACAAGTTGTAGAAGAGGTGGATTTAGAAGTAGGAGAAAAGATAGACTATGAGATTACTCTACCTTCTTTAGAAGCGGGAGACTATACTTTAGTCGTTTATTTCGGTGGATCTACGGGTAGTGTTCAGCGAGAAGTCGCAGAATTTAGCATAGACTAAAGGCTTGTAAACAGGTCTTTAGATCTATGCCTTTCTTTTTACATAGAATTATTTGACTATTTACTAGATTCTTAGTATGATGAAAAGGAAAATTACTTAAAAAACTATAAGGGGGGACTTATTATAAACTTGCTTCAAAAAGGATTAAAAATTTTAGGAGGGGAAGTCTTGAAGTTAAGAAAAGCCTTAATCACTTTATTAGCTTTTTTATTAGTTTTTTCTAACGGTGTGCTTTCAGTAGGCGCAGCGGGAAACTATAATGTTACACCAAAGGAAGACTTACTTAATCAAAAACCTGTCGAAACTTCAGAGACAGTTGATTTAGACCAGTATGATGGTTTGTATGAAGCGGATGAGGAGGTTCGAATTATTGTTGAAGTTTCTGGTGACCCAGCTATTAAATACGCAACCGATCAGGGCGTGAAATTTGCTGACCTACCAAAAACAAAACAATCAGAACTCCAAAATGCAGCTTACGCAAAACAATTAACTGTTAAACAGCAAATAGAGAAACTTAATGTAAATATGAAGTATGAGCAGGAATTTGCGACTGTATTCAACGGTTTTAGTGGTTTCGTTGATTTTGGACAATTAGAGGTTATTGGAAATCTATCTGGTGTTACAAACGTATGGATTGCCACAGAATATGAGCGTCCAGATGTTACTCCAGAAATGATTTACAGTAAAGATATCGTAGAAGCCCAAAGGACTTGGGATGACTACGGATATGATGGAGAAGGAATGATTGTTGGAGTTATTGACTCCGGTGTAGATCCAGACCACAGAGACTTCATTTTAACAGATGAAGAAGCAGGAGCCTTATCAGAGGCAGATGTTAATGAGTATGTGGATAGTGAAGGTTTACCAGGTAAGTACTACTCACCAAAGGTACCTTATGGATATAACTACATGGATGAAAGTTATGAAATTCGTGACTTAGGACCGGGAGCTTCTGAACACGGAATGCACGTTTCCGGAACAGTTGGAGCTAATGGAGATGAAGATAATGGTGGAATTAAAGGTGTGGCACCAGAAGCTCAAATTTTAGGATTAAAAGTGTTTGGTAATGATCCTGAAATGGGCTCAACTTGGGGAGATATCTATATTCGTGCCATTGAGGATTCCATTGTTTTAGGAGCCGACGTCATTAACATGAGTTTAGGTTCAACAGCTGCATTTGTTGATCATGATAACCCTGAGAACGTAGCCATTGAAAATGCCATTGACCACGGAATTGTCATGTCAATCTCAGCAGGTAACTCTGCCCATCTTGGTTATGGATTCTTTAACCCGTATGCAGAGCATCCTGATTACGGTGTTGTAGGTTCCCCGGGAATGTCAACAAACGCACTACAAGTAGCTTCTATCGATAACTCCAACGTGAACGCAGATGCTATTGACTACACTGTAAATGGTGAAGCATCAGAAGGAGTTATTGCCTATATGTCCCAAGGAAATGTCGATCCAACGATTGGTGACGAGGAGTTTGAACTCGTTTATGCAGCACTTGGTGGAGAAGAAGATTTTGAGGGCATGGACTTAACAGGTAAGTATGCATTAGTTCAGCGTGGAGAGCATGCTTTTGCAGACAAAGCATTAAACGCACAAGCAGCCGGAGCTGAAGGGATCTTCATTTATAACAATGAAGATGGACTATTAAATATGGCGACAGAACCTGAAGTTGTTATTCCACAGTTATTCATGTTGAAATCTGATGGAGATTATTTAGCTGATTTGTTGCAAGCCGGTGAAGAGGTTACAGTATCCTTCCAAGGGTCTGAAACATCGATTCAAAACCCGACAAATGATCAGCTATCTGAATTTACATCTAAAGGATTAGCGCCAAACTTAGACTTTAAACCAGAAATCACAGCACCAGGTGGAAGTATTCTATCTACCTTCCAAAATGATTCTTACGGAATGATGAGTGGAACATCTATGGCAGCACCTCATGTATCAGGTGGGTCAGCTCTAATTCTACAAAGAATTGCTGAAGAGTTCGGTTTAGAAGGTAAAGACCGCGTACAATTAGCAAAAAATATTTTAATGAGTACAGCAAATCCTGTTGTTGAAAAAGGAGCATTTAATCAAGCACTAGGGTCAAATTATAATTCGCCTTATTACTCTCCAAGAACACAGGGTGCAGGATCCATGAAATTACATGCTGCCGTTAGCACACCAGCAATGGTTACGGAAGTTGAGTCTGGCCAGCCTAAGGTAGCATTAAAAGAAGTTGGAGATCAGTTTAGCTTCAGCTTAGAAATAACAAACTTCTCTGATGAAGAACTAGAATATGTACCGGAAGTGAATGCTCAAACAGACTTAGTTTTATTAGGCTTTATGGGGAATCTCCCGTTAACAGGACAGCCAGATCAGCTTGAATCCGTCACCTTAGAAGGTGCTGAGTTTGTCGTTAATGGTGGGGCTGATGTCATTACTGTCCCGGCTGATAGCGCAGTAACTGTTGATGTACAAGTTGATGTATCTAATGCGAATGTCATTACAATGACTTCAGATGGTTTTACAGCTATGGCAGCACCTGAAGACTTAATGGAAAATGGATATTTCGTTGAAGGATTCGTAACATTCACGGATCCAAACGATAATAATCCACAGTTATCTGTTCCATATTCAGGCTTTAATGGTGACTGGAACGATGCACCAATCTTAGATGAGTTAGCCTATGATGGAAATGACTCCTTCTATGAGCAAGCTGGAGCAGTATTTGAGTCCACACCAGGAAACTATAGCTATTTAGGTTATGAGCCTTTCTCTGAGACGAGATTAACAGAACATATTGCTATCTCACCTCAGACAGATAGTGCCCAGGACCGAATTATTCCACTCTTATCCTATTTAAGAAATGCTAAGGATGTTGAGTATAATGTGCTAGATGAAGATGGAAATGTATTAAGGAAGTTACGTACAGAGAAAAACATAAGGAAAAATTACTTTGATAGGGGATTAAACCCACCATACCGATTAGCACCAGCTGTGAACTGGGATGGAACAATTAATGGGGAAGTTGCAGAAGAGGGTCTTTATTACCTTGAAATTAAAGCAACAATTGACTATCCAGGTAAAGAAGCACAATCCTTTAAGATTCCAGTTCAAGTAGACGTTACAGCACCTGAATTAGATGTAGAGTTAGATGGTACAGAATTAGCCATTGACGCATCTGATGAAGGATCAGGATTAAAGTATCTTGAAATTCTACTTGATGGTGAGTCCTTAGGAATTATTCCACCAACAGAAACAAGCTTTGATTTTGGAGAAGAATTACCAGAAGGTACAAGCATTGCAGTAGTAGCAGGTGACTTCGCAGGTAACGAAACAGAAGTCTTAGTAAGTGGAATCAATGATAATGAAGGTCCAGTTATTTATGTAGATACTCCGGGTACATTTACAGTCTTTGATACAAGTGAGATTCGAGTAGCTGGTAAAGTAACGGATGCTTCAGAAGTTGTTGAATTTAAAATCCAAGATGAAGATGTGGAATTAACTTGGGTTGAAGAAGCAGGACATTACGTATTTGATACCGTCATTAGCTTAGAGGATGGAGAACATCCAATTAAGCTTTATGCTAAGGATGCGGCAGGTAACGAAACACAGTTAGCCAATTCACGAGTAGTTGTTGTAGATACGGTCCCACCAGTTATTGATCTTGGTGACGTCCCAACAACAGTATCAAAGGGTACAGATTCTATTGAATTAACAGCCACGCTATCAGATAACTTTGAGCAATTAAGATACTATATTAATGATAATGAAGTATTCTATAATGGTTCAGATGCATATGCTCCATATAGCGTAGACGTTACAGAGGAAGTATCCCTCGAATATGGTCAAAATGTGTTTACTCTGAAATTAGTAGACCTTGCAGGTCACACAACAATCGAAGAAGTTACGATTGTTCGTGAACGCTTAGACCGAATTAAAGGAACAAGCCGTTACGACACAGCCGTAGAAATTAGTAAAGCTGGCTGGGATTCAGCTGACTCTGTCATCTTAGCTCGCGGAGACGACTTTGCTGACGCTTTAGCGGGAGTTCCATTAGCCAAGAAGCTTGATGCGCCATTACTCTTATCAAGAACAGAAGGTCTACCTGATGTAACGCTAGAAGAAATTGAGCGTTTAGGTGCAGAGACAGTCTATGTTCTCGGTGGAGATATCGCAATCAGTGCTGAAGTTAAGAATAAGCTTACAGAAGAAGGCTACGAAGTGATTAATGTCAAGGGTAGCTCTAGAGAAGCTACAGCTGTAGAAATTGCCAAATTAGTTGTTGGTGATGATGAAGTAGATACAGCGGTAATCGTTAATAGAGCAGACTTCCCTGATGCATTATCCGTTGCTTCCCATGCAGCAGATAAGGGTTATCCAATCCTGTTAACGGGAACAGATAGCTTGAATGCTGATACAGCGGCAGCCTTAGATGAGTTAGGAATTTCAAATACCTACGTAATCGGTGGTTCCTTAGCAATCTCTGATGATGTAGTAGCTGAACTTCCAAACCCAGAAAGAATCAAGGGATCAAACCGTTACGAAACATCCGTCGCAATTGCTGAGCACTTCGATGTAGATACAACAGAATACTTTGTAGCTACAGGTAAGGAGTTCCCAGATGCCTTAGCGGGAGCAGCCCTTGCAGCGAAGAAAGACACAGGTATTCTACTTGTGAAGGATAGCGTCTCAGAAGATTTAGCTGAATTTATTACCAATAAGGGACTCAAATCCATTTCAGTATTTGGAGGAGAGCTAGCCGTTAATAAAGAAATCCTTGAAGAATTAGCGGAACTCTTAGAGTAATTGAATCAGTAAAGAATACAATCAAAAAGAGAGCCAAATAAATTTTTGGCTCTCTTTTTTTGTTTTATATTATAAACTCCAATACACAAAACCTTTTTCTTCGCTTTCTTTTTGACTGAACATCCCCTTAATATCCACAAGTACTCTTTTATCACTTCGGTAAATAGACTTAAGAGAGTCAAGGGAAACTTCCCCTGCGTAAGTATCATGAGGTACGGCATAGATGACAGCA
>Ga0079226_10003848_pt1 | contig 11495 bp, 9 predicted proteins | sample Poulit2014_FD_76345 | JGI IMG/M metagenome (GOLD analysis project Ga0079226, IMG submission 76345) | Agricultural soil microbial communities from Georgia to study Nitrogen management - Poultry litter 2014 | ecosystem: Environmental > Terrestrial > Soil > Agricultural land | place: USA: Georgia...
AAGCCGGGCAACCTCTCCGGTGGGCAGCGCCAGCGGGTGGCGATGGGCCGGGCGATCGTGCGGGACGCGGACGCCTTCCTCTTCGACGAGCCGCTCTCGAACCTCGACGCCAAGCTGCGCGGGCAGATGCGCACCGAGATCGCCCGGATGCAGCGGCGGATGGGGACGACGACGATCTACGTCACCCACGACCAGACCGAGGCCCTCACCCTCGGGGACCGGGTCTCGGTCCTGAAGAAGGGTGTGCTGCAGCAGTGCGCGAGCCCGCGCGAGCTCTACGACCAGCCGGTCAACCTCTTCGTCGCGGGCTTCATCGGCACCCCGCCGATGAACTTCCTGCCCGCCGAGGTGCGCGGTGACGAGCTCGTGCTCCCCTTCAGCACGGTCCCGATCCCGCCGGCCGTCAAGGAGCGGGCGGCCGGCAAGGACCTGCTCATCGTCGGGATCCGCCCCGAGCACATCAAGGACGCCCGCCTGGGCGACCGCCCGGAGGAGGCCGCCGCCTTCTCGGCGGTCGTGGACGTCACCGAGTGGCTCGGTAACGAGCAGTACGCCTACGTCCCCTTCTCCGTCGAGGGCGACGTCGCGCACAAGCTCGAGGAGCTGGACCGCGACCTGGACGGGGAGGGCATGCGCACCCAGATGGTGGTCAACCTCGACCCGCGCTCGCGCATCCTCGAGGGCGACGAGGCCGACTTCGTCTTCGACCCGGCCGTCATGCACGTCTTCGACCCGGAGAGCGGGGACTGCCTCACCCGCGACGACGCCAAGGCGGCCGAGATCGCGCAGCAGTCCGAGGCGGACCGCAAGCGGGCGCTGGAGCGCGCCCGGGCGCGGGAGGAGCGGCCCGTCGGCTGAGCCCCGGCCGGACGGGCTGCGGACCTAACCGGCCCGCCGGCCCCGGAGCTCATCGCGGGTCGGCAGCTGGGCACCGGCGCGGGTGACCGTCGCGGCGCCCGCGGTGACTGCGCGACGCACGGCCTTCTCGATCGCCTCACGGCTCGCGCCGCGCAGCCGCTTGCGGACGCCGGGGGCGCCCCCGAGCAGCCCCTCGTCGAGCAGTGCGGACAGCAGCCCTGCCATGGCGGCGTCGCCCGCCCCGACCGTGTCGACGACCTCGACCGAGGGAGCTGGCATACGCACCCGCCGGCCCGAGGAGTGCAGCGCGAGGGCCCCCTTCGCCCCGAGCGTGGCGACGACGAGGCCGGGTCCGAGGTCCAGCCAGCGTGCCAGCTCCTCCTCCAGCTCGTCCTCGTCGGGCTCGTGGCCGAGCAGCCAGGCGATGTCCTCCTCGCTGGCCTTGACCACGTCGCTCACGGCGATCCGGCGCTCCACCTCGGTGATCACCTCCGCGCGCTCACCGAGCAGCGCGGGCCGGATGTTCGGGTCGTAGGAGGTCGTCGCCCGCGCCCGGGCGCCGTCCATGGCGGCGAGCACGTCGACCCCGCCCGGTCGCAGCAGCGCCCCGATCGATCCCGTGTGCACGTGGTCGCTGCGGTCGGGCAGCGCCGGCACCCGCCAGGTGATGTCGAAGCCGTAGTCGGCGACGCCGTGCTCGTCGAGGGTCGCCGTGGCCACCGAGGTGTCCTCGGCGGAGTCGCTGCCCGGGACGAGCAGCACGCCGGCCTCGGAGAGGCGGGCGCCGATGTCCGCGCCGCGTTCGTCGCGACCGATGTGGGCCGCGAGCGTCACCGGGTGACCGAGTCGGGCCAGGCCCACCGAGACGTTCAGCGGTGAGCCGCCGACGTGCTCGGTGCGGGAGCCGTCGGGGGCGACCACGACGTCGACGAGTGCCTCGCCGATGACGAGGGTCCTGCGCGGGGCCTGTCGGCGGCGGGGGAGCGGTGCCATCAGCCGCCGTGGGCCGGGGAGACCCGCTGGACCTTGGAGAGGTTGTGGTGGGCCTCGACGACGCGGATGGTGCCGGACTTGCTGCGCATGACCAGCGACTGGGTGGTGGCGCCGCCGGCGCGGTAGCGCACGCCCTGCAGCAGCTCGCCGTCGGTGACTCCCGTCGCCACGAAGAAGCAGTTGTCGGTCGCGACGAGGTCGTCCGTCGTGAGCACCTGGTCCAGGTCGTGCCCGGCGTCGATCGCCTGCTGGCGCTCGTCGTCGTCGCGCGGCCACAGCCGCCCCTGGATCACGCCACCGACGCTCTTGATCGCGCAGGCGGTGATGATCCCCTCGGGGGTGCCGCCGACGCCGAGGAGCAGGTCGATGCCGGTGCCGGGGCGGGAGGCCATGATGCCGCCGGCCACGTCGCCGTCGGAGATGAAGCGGATGCGTGCCCCGGCCGCGCGCACCTCGTCGGCCAGGTCGGCGTGACGGGGGCGGTCGAGCATGACGACGGTGACGTCCTCGGGCAGCTCCTCCTTGGCCCTGGCGATGCGACGGATGTTCTCCCCGACCGGCAGCCGGATGTCCACGACGTCCGCCGCGACCGGCCCGGTGACGAGCTTGTCCATGTAGAAGACCGCGCTCGGGTCGTACATCGTGCCCCGGTCGGCGACGGCCATGACGGAGACGGCGTTCGTCATCCCCTTCGCGGTCAGGGTGGTCCCGTCGATGGGGTCGACCGCGACGTCGCAGGCGGGGCCCTGCCCGTCACCGACCTCCTCGCCGTTGTAGAGCATCGGGGCCTCGTCCTTCTCGCCCTCGCCGATGATGACGACACCGTCCATGCGCACGCCCGAGATCATCGAGCGCATCGCGTCCACGGCGGCCCCGTCGGCGCTGTTCTTGTCGCCCCGGCCCACCCAGCGGCCGCCGGCGAGCGCGGCGGCCTCGGTGACCCGGACCAGCTCCATCGCCAGGTTCCGGTCTGGGTGCATGACCCCGCTGCTGGACGGCTGGGTCTGGCTCATTGCTTCTCCTCCGGCATCGCCTGTCATCGGGCCCGAGCCTATCCGTAGCCACTCGGGTGCGCGTGGGGCGCTCGGGGACGCGTGCGACCATGTGCCCCATGAGTTCCGAGCCCACCCCCGAGGAGCTGGCGAAGCAGCAGGGAGTCCCCGCCCGGGGTGCGAGCCACTACGCGAAGGGCACCGCGGCCAACATCGTGCGCTCGATGGCGGTCATCGTGGCGATCACCCTGGCGCTGTTCTTCATGACCGGCCGGCAGAACACCTCGACGCCGCAGGAGGTCGACGTCCAGGAGGTCGCCGTCGACCGTGGCGGGCAGGCCGATGAGCCCTTCGCCTACGGCGAGGGGCTCCCGGACGGCTGGCTCGCGACGAGCGCCCGGTACACCCGCACCGACGGCGACGTCATGATGTGGAATGCCGGCTACACCACTCCCGACGAGGAGTACGTCTCGGTGCGCCAGGCGGTCGACGGGCCCCGGGCGTGGGTGGGCGACCAGGTCCGTGACGGCCAGCGGAAGGGCAGTTTCGAGACCGAGGACGGCCGCACGTGGGACCGGTACGTCTCGAACGCGGACGGGCAGACCCAGCGCTCCCTCGTGACCGACCCGAAGGGGAAGGGCCGGCTGACCACCATCGTGCTCGGCACCGGCGACTGGGACCAGGTCGAGACCTTGGCCAACCACCTCGTGGACGCCGAGCGCCCGTCGAAGAAGGAGAGCGCCCCGGCCGCCTCGTGAGGTGAGGAGCCGGCCTCTGCTCAGTCGGCGGCGGCCCCGGAGGAGTCGGCTGACGAGGCGTCCTCAGGTGTCTCCTGCGCGAGGTTCGCCTCGGCGCGGTCCAACCACGCCTCGCAGTGCGCGGCCAGGGCCTCGCCGCGCTGCCAGAGCTCCATGCTCTCCTCGAGGCCGACCTGTCCGCCCTCGAGTCGGGCGACGAGGTCGACCAGCTGCTGCCGGGCCTCCTCGTAGCCGAGGTCGGCGACGTCGGCGGCGTGGTCGGTCTCGGCGCTCTCCTCAGGCATGGCGCACACCCTAGTCGGCGTCCGGACGCCCGTCCTGCCCGTCGGAGACCCGCACCGCGAAGTCCCCGTCGGCGACGGTCACCCGCAGCAGGTCGTGCACGGCCACGTCGCCGCGCTCGGAGACCACCTCACCGTCGGGGTGCTGCACGATCGCGTAGCCGCGCTCCAGCGTCGAGACGGGGGAGAGCACCCGGGCCTGGGCCCGTAGGTGCCCCACCCGGTCCTGCTCGCGCTGTAGCCGGGCCGCGACGTGGTGTCGGGCCCGGCGCCGCAGCGACGTGACGGCCTCGCGCTGGGCCCGCACGAAGGCGGTCCGGTCCGCCAGCACCGGGCGCGACGTGAGCTCGCGCAGCCCCCTTCGCTCCCGCGCCAGGCGCTGGGTGAGGTTCGCGCGCAGGCGGGACCTCCCTTCGACGATCGTGGCCCGCTCGGCGGCGGCATCGGGGCAGATGAGCTTGGCCGCATCGGTGGGGGTGGAGGCACGCACGTCGGCGACGAGGTCCAGCAGCGGGGTGTCCACGTCGTGCCCGACGGCGCTGACCACGGGGGTCCGCGCATTCGCCACCGCCCGGACCATGGTCTCGTTGCTGAAGGGCAGCAGGTCCTCCACCGACCCGCCGCCGCGGGTGACGACGATGACGTCGACGTCCTCGACCGAGTCCAGGGCCGCGACGGCACCGGAGACCTCCGAGACGGCGTTGCTCCCCTGCACCGCGACCTGGCGGATGTCGAAGGGCAGGCCAGGCCAGCGGCGCCGGGCGTTCTCGACCACGTCGCGCTCGGCGGCGCTGCCGCGACCGCAGACCAACCCCACCCGTCGGGGGAGGAAGGGGGGAACCCGCTTGCGGGAGGCCTCGAAGAGACCCTCGGAGCGCAGGTGCTGCTTCAGGTACTCGATCCGGGCCAGCAGCTCGCCCACCCCGACGGGGCGGATCTGGCGCAGGTCCATCATCAGCGAGCCACGCTGGGTCCAGTAGTCCGGCTTGGCCTGCACGACGACCCGCGCGCCCTGGGTGAGGGGGCTCGGCATGGCGTCGAGGGCGGTGACCCGGATGGAGCAGGAGAGGGACATGTTCACGTCCGGGTCGCGCAGCGTGAGGTAGGCGGTGCGGGCGCCGGGACGGACGTTGAGCTGGACCACCTGGCCCTCGACCCAGGTGACCGACATCCTCTCGACGTACTCGGCGATCTTCATGCTCAGCACGCGGACCGGCCACGGCGCCTCGGCGGTGGTCTCGGCGGCCTTCTCCGGCAGGGGCACGCTCATGCCCGTCATCGTAGGGCGGGACGGGGACGGGCCGGCCCGCGGCCGCACTCGAGCGGACATGGGTTTCCGCGGCCTCTCGCCTACGATGGAGGGCATGACCACCAGTACGACCTCCACCCCCGACACCGAGGCCAGGCAGGACGCCAAGCGGGTGCTGCTGGCCGCCCCCCGCGGGTACTGCGCCGGTGTGGACCGGGCCGTGGTCGCCGTCGAGAGGGCACTCGAGCTCTACGGTCCGCCGGTGTACGTCCGCAAGCAGATCGTGCACAACAAGCACGTCGTCTCCACGCTGGAGAAGCGGGGCGCGATCTTCGTCGAGGAGACCGACCAGGTGCCCGAGGGTGCCACCGTCGTCTTCTCCGCCCACGGTGTCGCGCCCGTCGTCCACGACGAGGCCAAGGCGCGCACGCTGAAGACCATCGACGCCACCTGCCCGCTGGTGACGAAGGTCCACCGTGAGGCGGTGCGCTTCGCCTCCGACGACTACGACATCCTGCTCATCGGCCACGAGGGGCACGAGGAGGTCGTCGGCACCTCCGGCGAGGCGCCCGAGAACATCACCCTCGTCGAGGGCCCCGACGACGTGGACAACGTCGAGGTGCGTGACCCGGACAAGGTCGTCTGGCTCTCCCAGACCACCCTCTCGGTCGACGAGACGATGGAGACGGTGCGCCGGCTCAAGGAGCGCTCCCCCAACCTGCAGAGCCCGCCGAGCGACGACATCTGCTACGCGACGCAGAACCGGCAGACCGCCGTGAAGCAGATGGCCACCGACTGCGACCTGATGCTCGTCGTCGGCTCGCGCAACTCCTCCAACTCCGTGCGGCTGGTCGAGGTCGCGATCGAGCACGGTGCCCGCGACGGGCACCTCGTGGACTACGCCGACGAGATCGACGACACCTGGCTCGAGGGGGTCCGCACCGTCGGGGTCACCTCCGGCGCCTCCGTGCCGGAGATCCTCGTGCGCGGCGTGCTCGACTACCTCGCCGAGCGAGGGTTCGAGGACGTCCACCCGATCACGGCCGCCGAGGAGAGCCTGCTCTTCGCGTTGCCGAACGAGCTGCGCAAGGACCTCAAGGCCGCCGGGATGAGCGACAAGATGAAGCACGACGCGGGTTCGACCACGGACGCCGGCCAGCTGCACTGAGCCTCTGGCGCCCGGAAGTGATCCGTGACACGTTGAGGTCATGGACGCAGCCACCGAGACCTACCGCACCGCACGCGACCAGCTCCTCGACCTCCGGGGCGAGCCCGACCGCGCCCGGGAGACCTTCTCCTTCCCGGAGTTCGGCGGGCGCTTCAACTGGGCGATCGACTGGTTCGACGCCATCGCGCGGGGGACCGAGCGCCCCGCCCTGATCGTGCGCGAGGAGGACGGCTCCTCCCAGGAGATCAGCTTCGACCAGATGGCGGCGCGCTCGGACCGCGTCGCCGCCTGGCTCGCCGGCCGGGGGGTCGCGAAGGGGGACCCGGTCGTGCTCATGCTCGGCAACCAGGTCGAGCTCTGGGAGACGATGCTCGGCCTGATGAAGCTCGGGGCGATCATCGTGCCGACGACGACGGCCGTGGGCGGCTCGGACCTGCAGGACCGGATCTCTCGCAGCGGCGCGCGCTTCGTCATCGCCAATGCCGCGGACGCGCCCACCTTCGCCGACGTGTCGGGGGACTACGGCCGGATCAGCGTCGGGCCGGCGGAGGGCTGGAGCGACCTGCGGGAGGCCCAGGACCGCGACGTGCCACCGGCCGAGCACCCGGGCACCGCGCCCTCGGACCCGCTGCTGTACTACTTCACCTCGGGGACGACCTCGCGCCCGAAGCTCGTCGAGCACACCCAGGTCTCCTACCCGGTGGGGCACATGTCGACGATGTACTGGATCGGGCTGCGACCGGGCGACGTGCACCTGAACATCTCCAGCCCCGGCTGGGCGAAGCACGCGTGGTCCTGCTTCTTCGCGCCGTGGATCGCCGAGGCGACGATCTTCATCTACAACTACTCCCGCTTCGACCCGCCCTCCCTGCTCGAGCAGATCCGGGAGCGCTCGGTGACCACCTTCTGCGCGCCCCCGACGGTGTGGCGGATGCTCATCAACGCCGACCTCTCGGCCGGGCCGGGCACGCTGCGCGAGGTCGTCGGCGCCGGCGAGCCGCTGAACCCCGAGGTCATCGACAAGGTTCGCGAGCTGTGGGGCATGGAGCTGCGTGACGGGTACGGCCAGACCGAGACCACGGCCTCCGTCGGCAACCCGCCCGGGTCGGAGCTGCACCCCGGGTCGATGGGCAAGCCGCTGCCCGGCGTCCCCGTCGTCCTCGTGGAGCCGGTGTCGGGCCAGCGGGTCGACGGTGTCGGCGAGGGGGAGGTCTGCATCGACCTCACGAACGCCCCGCTGCCCCTGATGACCGGCTACCTCGGCGACCCGGAGCGCAACGACGAGGCGATGGCCGGGGGCGTCTACCACACCGGTGACGTCGCCGAGCGGGACGAGAACGGCTACATCACCTACATCGGCCGGACCGACGACGTCTTCAAGTCCAGCGACTACAAGGTCTCGCCCTTCGAGGTGGAGTCGGCGCTCATCGAGCACCCCGCCGTCGCGGAGGCCGCGGTCGTGCCGGCCCCGGACGAGGTGCGGCTGACCGTGCCGAAGGCCTACGTGATGCTCGCTCCCGGGTACGAGCCGAGCGAGGAGACGGCCAAGGAGATCCTGCGCCACGCCCGCCAGAGCCTCTCGCCGTGGCTGCGGGTGCGCCGCCTCGAGTTCGCCGAGCTGCCGAAGACCATCTCGGGCAAGATCCGCCGGGTCGAGCTGCGCGAGCGCGAGGAAGGCCTGGCCGCCGGCCGCGGCGACGTCGCCTCCTACGGGGACGGCACCGAGTGGCGTGACGACATGTTCCCCGAGATCAAGGGCTGAGAGACGGGCCCTCGTCACAGCCGGGCCCCGATCGCCCGCGCGGTGGCGCGCACGGCCTCCTCGATGCCGGTGCGCTCCGCCTCGCCGACGTCGTCGTGGCGGTAGGTGACGGCGACGGAGGCGACCGGGTGCTGGTCCCGGTCCAGGACGGCCGCGGCGACCGAGGACAGCTCGGGGGAGATGCTGCCCTCCTCCACGGCGAAGCCCCGTGCCCGCACGTCCACGAGCTCGCGCCGGAGTGCGGACGGCGTCCGCGGGCCCCCCGGCGGGAGCACCGACGCGGAGGGGTGCAGCGCCGTCACCTGCCGGCGTGAGAGGGCCGCGAGCAGCGCCAGCCCGCTCGCCGTGAGGCTCGCCGGCAGGCGCACCCCGACATCGGTCACGAGCGAAGGGCGCCCGGCCGCCCGCTCCTCGATGACGTAGAGGACGTCCCGCCCGGAGAGCACTGCCAGGTGCGCGTTGTGGGTGGTGGAGTCCACGAGGCGCTCCACGTGCGGGCGGGCGAGCCGGGTCAGCGGGTCCTGGCGCTGGTAGCCGGCACCGAGCTCGTGGACGGCGGTGCCGAGGCCGAAGGCGTGGTCCTCCGGGTAGTGCACGACGTAGCCGTGCTCGACCAGGACCGCGAGCAGGTGGTAGGTCGAGCTGCGCGGCAGGCCGAGCTCGCGGGCGAGGTGGGCCGCCGGTACCGGCTCGGCCCGGCTGGCCAGGTGGGTCAGGGCGCGCAGGGCGTGCCCGGCGGCGGTGGCATTGGCCATGGCACTCCCCTTCGTGCTTCGAGGCTCGTCGCAGAGCTCCTTGCACCTCAGCAACCGAGTCCGTCTCGTATCCCAGACACTAACGCTGCGAGGGCTCTCCCGCAGGGGTGACGCAGCCGGTTGCATGGGGTCATGAGCTCCCAGACCGACACCAGCACCACCGCCGTCACCCTCGGCGACCAGCCGCTGACCGTCGAGCAGGTCGTCGCCGTCGCGCGTCACCACGCGCCGGTCTCGATCAGCGACGCCGCGTGGGGGCGGGTCCGCGAGTCCCGCGCGATCATCGACGGGCTCGCGGAGGACACCGTCGCCCACTACGGCGTCTCCACGGGCTTCGGTGCCCTCGCCACGACCCACATCCCCACCGAGAAGCGGACCCGCCTGCAGCGCTCGCTGGTGCGCAGCCACGCCGCCGGCAGCGGGCCGGAGGTCGAGGAGGAGGTCGTGCGTGCGCTGATGCTGCTGCGCATCCAGACCCTCGCGACCGGCCGCACCGGCATCCGCGAGCAGACCCTGCGCCTCTACCTCGCGCTGCTGGGCGAGCGGATCACCCCGGTCGTGCACGAGTACGGCTCGCTCGGCTGCTCCGGCGACCTGGCCCCGCTCAGCCACTGCGCGCTGGTCCTCATGGGTGAGGGCGTGGTCCGCGACGCCACCGGGACGAAGGGGGAGTCCGCCGCCGCCCTCGCCGCCGCCGGCCTGGCCCCGGTGCAGCTGGAGGAGGAGGAGGGCCTGGCCCTCATCAACGGCACCGACGGCATGCTCGGCATGCTGTGCCTCGCCGTCCACGACCTGCGCCGACTGCTCGTCACCGCCGACGTCGCCGCGGCGATGAGCGTGGAGGGCCTGCTCGGCACCGACGACGTCTTCGCCGCCGACCTGCAGGCGCTGCGCCCGCACCCGGGCCAGTCCGCTGCGGCGGAGAACATGCGGAAGGTCATCTCCGGCAGCCCGATCCGGGACAGCCACCGGGACCCGGAGGCCTGCACGCGGGTGCAGGACGCCTACTCCCTTCGCTGCTCGCCGCAGGTGCACGGTGGGGCCCGGGACACCCTCGACCATGCCGCCCGCGTCGCCGGGTGGGAGCTCGCCGCGGCCATCGACAACCCGGTGGTCACCCTCGACGGGCGGGTGGAGTCCAACGGCAACTTCCACGGGGCGCCGGTGGCCTACGTGCTCGACTTCCTGGCCGTCGTCCTCGCCGACGTCGCGAGCATGAGCGAACGGCGCACCGACCGCTTCCTCGACGCCAAGCGCTCGAATGGTCTTCCCCCTTTCCTCGCCAGTGACCCCGGCACCGACTCCGGGCTGATGATCGCCCAGTACACCGCGGCCGGGATCGTCTCCGAGCTCAAGCGCCTCGCCGCCCCTGCCAGCGCCGACTCCATCCCGAGCAGCGCGATGCAGGAGGACCACGTCTCGATGGGCTGGGCCGCCGCGCGCAAGCTGCGTCGTGGTGTCGACGGGCTGACCCGTGTCCTGGGCATCGAGCTGCTCACCGCCGCCAGGGGGGTCCGGCTGCGCGCCCCGCTCGAGCCGGCACCGGCCACCGCCGCAGTCATCGCGGCGATCGATGCGGCGGGTGAGGCGACGGACGAGGCCGGGGCCACGGCGCCCGGGCCCGACCGCTTCCTCGCCCCCGACATCGAGGGGGCGGTCACCGCCGTCACCGAGGGAACGGTGGTGACCGCCGCCGAGACCGTCACCGGCCGGCTGGAGTAACCCCCGGGCACGGACAAGAGACACCCCGCGATCACAAGGAAGTGGAACACCATGGAAGGCGCACGTCCCGTCCGCGCACCGCGCGGCACCGAGATCACCGCGAAGAGCTGGCAGACCGAGGCGCCGCTGCGCATGCTCATGAACAACCTCGACCCCGAGGTCGCCGAGCGCCCCGATGACCTCGTCGTCTACGGCGGCACCGGTCGCGCGGCCCGCTCCTGGGCCGCCTTCGACGCCATCACCCGGACGCTGCAGGACCTCGAGCCGGACGAGACGCTGCTCGTCCAGTCCGGCAAGCCGGTCGGCGTCCTGCGCACCCACGAGTGGGCGCCGCGGGTGCTGCTCGCCAACTCCAACCTCGTCGGCGACTGGGCGACCTGGCCCGAGTTCCGCCGCCTCGAGGCCGAGGGGCTGATGATGTACGGCCAGATGACGGCCGGCTCGTGGATCTACATCGCCACCCAGGGGATCCTGCAGGGCACGTACGAGACCTTCGCCGCGGTCGCCCGCAAGCGCTTCGGCGGCAGCCTCGCCGGCACCCTGACGATCACCGGTGGCTGCGGCGGCATGGGCGGCGCCCAGCCGCTCGCCGTCACCCTCAACGGCGGGGCGGTCCTCATCGTCGACGTCGACCGGGCCCGCCTGGAGCGGCGCGCCGCGAAGCGCTACCTCGACGAGGTCACCGAGGACCTGGACGAGGCGATCGCCCGCGTCACCGCCGCGAAGCGGGAGCGCCGGGCACTCTCGGTCGGCCTCGTCGGCAATGCCGCGAGCGTCTTCCCCGAGCTGCTGCGCCGCCACCGCGCCGGCGAGATCGAGGTCGACGTCGTCACCGACCAGACGAGCGCCCACGACCCGCTGAGCTACCTGCCGGGCGAGATCCCGCTCGAGGACTGGCAGCAGGAGGCCGAAGGGGACCCCGACGGCTTCACGAAGAAGGCCCGGGAGTCGATGGCC
>Ga0079226_10003849_pt1 | contig 11493 bp, 7 predicted proteins | sample Poulit2014_FD_76345 | JGI IMG/M metagenome (GOLD analysis project Ga0079226, IMG submission 76345) | Agricultural soil microbial communities from Georgia to study Nitrogen management - Poultry litter 2014 | ecosystem: Environmental > Terrestrial > Soil > Agricultural land | place: USA: Georgia...
CGCGTCCCATACAGCATTGAATGCTTCGAAATCACGAGAGATTTCCTTAAGCCAGATCTGTGCTGTGAGTATGCGAGATCTATCACTGCCTGCTTTTTTTAAGAGAGTATCAACTTTAGTGAGAACTTCTAAGGTTTGCTGGGTGATATCGCCGTTCAAGTTGGTAGGTACTTGTCCGGAGAGATAGATTAAATTGTGATACTCAACGTAAGCTGCGAGTCTTTGGTTGGGGTGATGGCGTACAATCATTTTTTATTCTTAGTTTAATCAAGATGGGAGATGATCGATTTATTGATAAGTGAGCCCTGTTAAATCGATGGGAGATTCATTTTGCAATATGAGATGTGCTAAGACCTCTGCGCTTCCTGCGGCAAGGGTAAATCCAAGACTGCCATGGCCAACATTGAGCCAGAGATTTTTAAAAGGGGTCTTTCCTAAAATAGGAGGGCCTTTTGGGGTAGAAGGGCGCAGACCTGACCATGCTTCTGCTTGATCAAGGTGGCGCAGTTTTGGGAAGGTGCTTTGGATAATCTTTTTTAATGCCTGAATTCGTTCGGGGCGTATGCCTTCATTTTCATAACCAATATCTACCATTGCGGCAATGCGAAGCCGGTCACCTAATTTGGCATAGACTGTTTTGTGTCCATAATCAGTGACGCTAATGCTTGGAACAACGGCCGGTTCTTGAGGAAAGGGTAGTGTTAAGCTATAGCCTTTTAGCGGATAGATGGGAAGGTGTATTCCAAGGGGATTTAAGAGTGTAGTGGCGCCGTTACCGGCCGCTATAATCAATTGATCGACTTTAAAATCTCCTTGGGATGTAATGATTTGAGTAATTTTCTGCTTATCTGTGAGGATCGTTTTAACGTGTGTACCTTTAATAAAGGTAAACCGGCTCGACTTCTGTAACTTATCTAAAAGCGCAAGACAATATTGATGAGCATCAGCTGTTTCATCATTGGGAGCATAGATTGCGCCGACTAATTGAGATTGAATATGGATTAGAGAGGGTTCAATATCGATACTCTCACTGGGTGAGAGTACTTTTTGAACCGATGGATCAACTTTATGAGCGGCATATTCAAAATCACGCTGTTGTCGATGAATGATCATTTTTCCTGAGCGATGCCAATGGTAATCGGACAATTGGTCTTTTTGCATCCAGTTGTGGAGGGTTGCTTGGCTTAAAAGGGATAGCCGAAGGATATGGTTTCCGTTTAAACGATTTGTTTTTTGGCTGCAGGCTAGTGTGAATTGTAAGAGCCAGCGCCACTGAGAGGGAGAGCAGCGAATCCGCATATTTAATGGGGAATCGGCACGCCCCATCCATTTTAAACCTTGAAGGGGGACGCCTTGATCGGCAAGTGGCGAAACATAGCGATAGCTTAACTGAGCGCCATTGGCATAACTTGCCCCGCTTCCAACCGTATCTGAGGCATCAATAAGCTGAACGGAGACGCCTTTTTTAACTAAAGCGTAAGCAGTGGAAAGTCCGATCACACCGGCCCCAATGATGGTAATTGTTTGATCTATATGTGCCATAATCGTACTGTTTTTATGAGAAAGATAATGGCTCTATTAGAAGAAACTTTATCGCATTACACAATTGAGTTTTTATCATTCCCGTATAACGTTTGGTTAAGTATGGGCACAATATGATTTAGATACTCTTGTAATATGAGCTGATAATCTTGGGCTGCTTTTGAAAGTGGCATATCGGAACGATGTAATAGGCAGATATCGAGTTCAATTTTAGGAGAGATTGGATGAATCATAGTCTCTGGAAGGGTTTCAGTAGCTGAAAAAATATCACTGATGGTGCAGCCCATGTTCTGTTTTACAAATGCCGCGGCCATGTAATAGGTCTGTACATTGAGCCGACTTGAATGAAATGAGCGATGCTCTTTAATGCGCTGTCCTAGGGAATCAACACCGGGATGGATCCAACGAGACAAGTCAATGGATTCAATTTTGACAGGTGTCGGTTGGCGAATTGCATCTAAGTAGACAAGAGGAATCGTCATAAGTGGAATTGAAGCAATGCCTGCTTCCTCAAGAGGGGTAAAGCTGATAGCAAAATCAAGATCATAGCGTGAGAGCAAATTGAGAAGATCGGCAGTGTGATGTGTGCTAATTTCAACATTGATTGCGGTATGGTGACGCATGAAAAGAGAGGTCACTTTGGGGATTAGGCTTAGTCCAAGACTGGGTAAGCAGCCAATGGATAAGCGTCCCTCTGGATGATTTAAAAGATTCTCAGCTAGCTCTTTAAGATCTGAAAGATCGCGATAGATAATTTGTGCTTTTTCAAAGAGAATATATGCCTCTTTAGTGGGTAATAATTTACCACGAGAACGATCAAAAAGCTTAAATCCGATCCGTAATTCAGCGTGTTTTAAAGCCTTACTTGCTGCAGGTTGAGAAATATAGAGCATCTGAGCTGCACGAGTGAGTGATCCGCAGACCATTACAGCATAAAATATTTCTAAATGTCTAAGCGTCATATGGCATTACTTGCCTTTAAGGTCATGTGGGAGATCATTATTTTACGTTACCATAAAGGCAGGTAATGGGAGATAAAAATAAGCCGTTTAAAGCATTATTAGACTCCGGTTATACGTGCAGCAATTTCAATAAAAACTTTAATGATGGTGCTATTTGCAAGATCGACGAAGAACGCACCTACCATGGGGACAATTAAAAAAGCTTTATGAGAGGGGCCGAAGGCTTTGGTAATTACCTGCATATTGGCAATTGCTGTCGGAGTCGCTCCAAGTCCAAAGCCGCAATGCCCTGCACTCATTACGACAGCATCATAATCTTTCCCCATTAGTTTAAAGGTGATGAAAATGGCAAAGAGTATCATGACGATTGTTTGCACGGCGATAATGAATAAAATAGGCAGAGCAAGACTGGTTAGATCGCCTAGTTGTAACGACATAAGCGCCATAGCAAGGAAAAATGAGAGCGCAACGTTTCCTAAGACATCGATAGTTTGATCATAAACATCATGGTGAAAGATATGGGTAATGATATTGCGTAAAACTACTCCAGAGAAGAGACACCAAACAAAGGTTGGCATATGGAAGATGGTCTCTTTTGTGATCACATCTAAATAGCTACCGAGACTGATACTTACGGCGAGCATTCCCACTGTTTCAATAATGCTAGAGCTATGAATTTGGCGCTTTATGTTGGGCTCTTCGAAGGTCTCTTTAATTTCATAAGGTGTTTCATTGCGCTCTTTTTTGATTTTTTTGAGCAGGTGTCTTGCAACAGGGCCACCGATAAAGCCTCCTAATACCAATCCAAATGTAGCGCAGGCCATCGCAAGTTCAACAGCGCTCGTAATGCCATATTTCTCACTTAAAACCGCTCCCCAGGCAGCCCCATTGCCATGTCCGCCTGATAAAGTTATCGATCCTGCAATCAGCCCATAAAAAGGATCTTGTCCCAGCAACATCGCAAGACTCATACCGACTATATTTTGAACAATAATTAAGACACTAACAGCAATGATAAAAACAATGAGTGGTTTTCCTCCTTGGATGAGGCGAGAAAAGTCTGCGCTTAGTCCAATAGAGGTAAAGAAGACGATCATTAATAGGCTCTGTAAAGAGCTATCAAAGCCGATACTGATGCCTGTTATTTTATTTAATAAAAGTAAGAGTACCGCAACAACAAATCCCCCTACAACCGCTTCGGGAATATGATTGTTATGTAGAAATGCAATTCGGCGAACTAAAACGCCTCCTAAGAGTAGGGCAAGGGTTGCCGCAATTAGCGTTAAATAGCTATCTAATTGAAACATGAGTTCTCCTTTGATTTATTATTGTTATAACGTAGTCAATCCGTACGTAATTGTTTAGAGACTAATCGATTTCAATACAAGGAGATAATGAGTTTTTAGAGGTAGGCTATAACATTTAGTTAATGGCTAGACTGTAGGGGGAAGGAGAATATAAAAATTAAAACCACTCAACGAGTGTTCGAGGAGTGGTTTTAGTTTTATATATTAAGGATCTGTCGATGATAGAAAGGATAACTAATCGATAATAAGATCTTTTGCAACATATTCGCGCATAGGAGGGTTACGAAGTGCTGCATCTCCAGCTACATAGTAATCGACTTTTGCGCGGGGAAGTGGATCGCGTCCGCGGATATGATCGGCAATTTTTTCAGCGATCATGATCGTAGGCGCATTGGTATTGCCTGTGGTGACGATTGGCATAATGGAGGCATCCACTATACGAAGATTGTTTACGCCATGAACTTGCCCGTAGGCATTCACTACCGCCATCTCATCTTCGCCCATTTTACAGCTACAGCTTGGATGATATGCCGTTTCAGCGAAGTTGCGAATAAACTCATCAAGTTCTTTATCGCTCTGATAATTAATGCCTGGTGCAATCTCTTTACCGCGATAACGGTCGAAGGCGGGTTGTTGCGCAATTTCACGAGTGATTCGAATAGCATCGCGAAACTCCTTCCAATCGCGCTCGTGTGCCATATAGTTAAAGAGAATGCTTGGATGATCGTTTGGATCGAGTGATTTTAGGCGAATGCGGCCACGGCTCTCTGAACGCATCGATCCCACATGGAATTGAAAACCGTGAGTTTTAATTGGATTGGTGCCATTGTAATTGATCGCAATTGGAAGGAAATGATATTGCAGATTAGGCCAATCAAACTCATCTGATGTGCGGATAAATCCACCAGCTTCAAAGTGATTGCTTGCGCCAATGCCTGTCCCTTTAAAGAGCCATTCCGCGCCAATCATTGGTTGATTCCAAAACTTAAGTGCAGGGTAGAGAGAAATCGGTTCTTTACATTCATATTGAATATACATCTCAAGGTGATCTTGGAGATTTTGCCCGACCCCAGGCAGTTCGTGTACAACAGGAATATCAAACTCTTCAAGTATATCCAAAGGGCCAACGCCAGATCGTTGTAAAATTTGAGGTGATGCTATCGCACCTCCTGAGAGAATTACTTCACGTTTAGCATAGGCGCGTTTTGTCTCTCCTTTGTGGAGAAACTCCACCCCTTCTGCGGTTTTCCCATCAAAGAGGATTTTATTGGTTACCGCACGCGTTAAAACGGTGATATTTTCGCGTGATTTAGTTTGATCCAGATAGCCACGGCCTGTACTTGCACGACGCCCTTTGGGTGTCACGGTGCGATCCATCGGGCCAAATCCTTCTTGTTGATAACCATTTAAATCATCCGTTTCAGAATATCCCGCTTGTTTTCCTGCTTCAATAAAGGCACGGAAAAGAGGATTGTGATCCTCTTTTGAGGTGGTGACAGAAACAGGGCCATCACCGCCATGATAATCATTAGGGCCAATATCACGAGTTTCAGCTTTTTTAAAGTAGGGCAGGCAATCGAGGTAGCTCCAGTTTTCAAGCCCCTCAAACGTTGCCCAGTTATCATAATCTAATGCATTTCCACGAAGATAGCACATTCCATTAATGAGTGATGATCCGCCGAGACCTTTCCCACGGCCGCACTCCATACGACGATTATTCATATGAGGTTCAGGTTCAGTTAAATAGGCCCAGTTATAAAATGTGCCACCAAGCGGGTACATAAGTGCCGCAGGCATTTGGGTTCTAAAATCGAGGCGATAATCTTTAGGTCCGGCTTCTAAAAGAAGGACTGTCACCTCCTTATCTTCTGTGATGCGCGTTGCGAGAACATTCCCTGCAGAGCCCGCACCGATAATAATATAATCAAATTCTTGCATAATAAATTCCTTTTAAGTCTGTGTCATCAAATGAAACGTTATAACAAAACGAGCATTAGAAGACGGATTCAAAGGCGCCAAGCTCAATCTGGATTGATTTAGTTTGAGTATAGGCTTTTAGTGTTTCTAATCCATTTTCACGGCCAATACCAGACGCTTTATAACCGCCAACGGGCATTTGTGCTGCCGATTCACCCCAGGTGTTGATCCAGCAAATTCCAGCTTCAATTTGATGAATGACGCGATGGGCACGAGTGAGATCATTGGTGACGATTCCTGCAGCTAAGCCATATTCGGTAGCATTGGCTCGTTGAATAACAGAGGCTTCATCGCTAAATGAGAGAATCGACATCACAGGACCAAAAATCTCATCTTGAACAATCGCCATCTCATCAGTGCAATCGGTAAAGATGGTTGCTTCAACAAAGTAACCGGTTTCGGCTGCGTGTTTTCCACCCGCTAAGAGGCGAGCTCCTTCAGCCTCTCCTTGTTCGATATAACGCATCACTTTTTCAAAGTGTGGTTTGCTAACAAGGGGGCCAAAATTTGTCTCTGGATGAGTAGGATCGCCTAAGCGGACATTTTGGATGCGCTCTAATAGTTTTTCTTCAAAGGTAGATTTGATTGATTCATGGATAAAAACGCGGGTGCCATTGGTACAGACTTGGCCTGTGCTATAGAAGTTTGCCATCATTGCAATATCGGCAGCACGGTCAAGGTCGGCATCCTCAAAAATAATGAGTGGCGATTTCCCCCCAAGTTCCATCGTGATCTCTTTAAGTGAGTGGCTAGCGCCCTCCATCACTTTTTTTCCAGTGGGAACGCTTCCCGTAAAAGAGATTTTGGTAATACCTGAATGATTTGATAAGGCGGCTCCTACGCGATAATCGCCCTGTACGACGTTAAAAACACCTTCAGGAACCCCTGCTTCTACAAAGATTTCCGCAAGCTTCATTGTAGAGAGAGGTGTTACTTCACTTGGTTTGAAGATCATGGCGTTACCACTAACTAGGGCAGGTGCTGATTTCCACATGGCGATCTGGATAGGGTAGTTCCAAGCACCGATCCCTGCGACAACGCCTAATGGCTCGCGACGAGTATAGAAAAAGGAATCATCACGAAGTGGAAGTTGTGTTCCTTCGATGGCATCGGCTAAACCGGCGTAATATTCAAGGACATCTGCTCCAGTGACAATATCCACGCTTTCTGTTTCTGATAGAGGCTTACCGGTATCGTTGGTCTCAAGTTTTGCAAGTTCAAGATTGCGTTCACGAAGGAGATTAACGGCTTTCATAATAATGCGTCCGCGTTCAACCGGCGGATAGCTCGCCCAGATCTTTTGCGCTTTTGTCGCACTCTCAACGGCAGCATCAATTTGCGCATCCGTTGCCTGTTCAACCAGCGCGATCACTTCCTCCGTGGCGGGGTTGATAGTTTCAAATCGTTCTGCTGTTTCATTGAAGATCTCTTGGCCATGAATGAATTGTCCAACGATGGTTTGATTTGCCATAAATAAATAATTCCTTTTGGTTTTTTCAAAATTAAAAAAGCCCTCGAGTACTCTCTTATTGATTGCAAGTTGTCGATCGTTTTTTTGGGAAATTGCGTAAAGAAAATGAGATTTAGAGGGGGAATTTGGGTCAGTTTTTTTGAGTTTAGTCGAATAATTTACGCCTAATTAGCTTAACAAATCTCAGGCGTCTGTAAACCGTTAAAGTTTGGACATGTCTTAAAAAATCGGTATGATTATGTGCTTTATATAATGGATTAAGTTCGATATTTAATTTCTCAAAAGTGGCATTATATCGGCTTAAAAAGGAGATTTCAGTCGTGCATACGACGATCAAGAGCACAGCAATTGCTCACCTAGAAAATGAACAAAATTTAAACAATAATAATGTTAAAAATGATTTAAAAAGCTCTAAAAAAATGAAGATTAGTAAACCTGTTTTGATTATTTCAGCGCTGCTTATTTTACTTTTTGATTTAATTGTGATGAGTAATCCAAAAGCGAGTGAGCTATGGTTTTTAAGAGCACAAACGTGGGCCTCAAATAGTGTAGCGTGGTATTACATGCTTGTTGTTACCGTTTATCTACTTTTTGTGGGGGGGATCGCCATTTCAAAATATGGCAATATCCGTTTAGGGCGTGATCATGATAAACCTGAATTTAGTTATCTATCATGGGCAGGTATGCTCTTTTCCGCAGGCATTGGGATTACACTTCTCTTTTTCTGCGTTTCAGAGCCGTTGACCCATCTTTTATTTCCACCGGCAGGGAGTGCCGATCCTGTAACACAAGAAGCATCAAGGGCCGCAATGCAGACCGTTTTCCTTCACTGGGGATTGCATGGTTGGTCTGTCTTTGCGCTAGTAGGCATGGTGCTCGCCTACTTTGCGTATCGGTATCGACTACCGCTGACAATGCGTTCAGGGCTCTATCCATTTATTGGAAACCGTATTTATGGTTCGATTGGTCATGGAGTTGAAATTTTTGCAATTGTCGCAACCGTTGTGGGGCTTTCAACGGATATGGGATTTGGCGTGCTCTTTATTAATGCTGGATTAACACATCTTATTGATCTCCCGAGTGATAATCCCTATATTCAATCAGCACTTGTAGCAACGATGATGACGCTTGCTGTGATTGTGGCGATTTCAGGTGTGGAGAAGGGCATTAAATACCTTTCAAATCTCAATATTCTTCTTGCGTGTCTCTTTTTACTCTTTATTTTGTTTACCGGGCCCACACTCCGTTTATTAAATCTTATGGTGCAAAATTTAGGAGATTATCTTGCTGTTGTAGTGCCTAAAAGCTTCGATCTTTATGCTCATGATGAGCCAAGCTCTTGGTTAGCAGATTGGACAATATTCTATTGGGCATGGTGGATTTCATGGTCACCATTTGTGGGTATGTTTATTGCACGAATCTCAAAAGGTCGCACTATTCGAGAATTTGTCTTAGGCGTATTATTTATTCCGCTTGGATTTACCCTTGCATGGCTCTCAATTTTTGGTAATAGTGCTCTTGAGCAGGTACTTTATCAAGGAACGGTGGAGTTAGGTGAGTTAGCTGTAAGTGCGCCTGCCGCCTCATTTTTTCAATTACTAGAGTCATATCCAATGACCAGTGTGATTGTTGGACTCTGTGTGGTGATTGGATTTATCTTTTTTATTACGTCAGGTGATTCAAGCACCGTCGTACTCTCCAATTTAAGTTGTGAAAATGGTAAGCCAGATGAAGATGGACCTAAAAGTTTACGCGTTTTCTGGGGGGCAGTGATTGCATTAACCACACTCGGTTTACTGCTTGCAGGGAGTGTTGATTCTTTAAAAGCAGCGGTTGTGTTGATGTCCTTGCCATTCTCTTTTCTTCTATTGATTTTGATGTTAGGTCTTCATCGTGCTCTCTATTTAGAGGGATGTCGTCAGGAGAGCCTACAGCATACGCTCCCGCCAGCGGTGGCTAATTCTGATGAGGATGTGTTAGCGCCTACTGCGTCATGGCGTGCGCGAATCTCCAAAACGGTGCATTTCCCAACACGGAAAACAGTGCGTCTCTTTATGAAAAATAGTGTCTATCCGGCATTTGAAGAGGTATATAAAGCCTTTGAAGAAAAAGGATTGGATGTGGCACTTGAAAGTACTGATGAATATGATGAGATTGGTCTTAAGGTGCGTATGGGGGATGAGCGAACTTTCCGCTATAAAGTGGTAGTGACTGGCTATCAAAAGCCCTCTTTTGCACTCAATCTTCTTCATCCAGCCTCACAAAAAGAGCAATATTATCGTGCTGAGGTGCATCTGATTGAGGGAAGTCAAGACTATGATCTCTTAAACTATTCACTAGAGCAGATTATCAACGACATCTTGAACCAATATGAGCGTCATATCCAGTATCTACATTTAGTGCGAGAGTCCTAGATCATTTATTTGGCTGATTTAAATAGAGTAATTTGGCTATAACCGATATTCTAGATAGATAAATAGCCGATAATGATTAAGACGAGGAGTAGAATGAAAAAAATAGTGTTGATCGGATTTGGGGCGATTGGTGAATATGTAGCGGAGCATCTTCCTGAGGGGATTGAGCTGGCCGCCGTGGTGGAAGTTCCTGAGAATATTCCGGCGCTTGTGGCGCGTTTTACCGGTAGACCGATCGAGGTGGTTTCATGCATTAATGATCTCTCGATGACACCAGATTTAGTCCTTGAAGCCGCGGGGCAGGCAGCGCTTAAAATGCACGGGGAAGCGGTGCTTCGCTTTGGTTGGCCGCTTACGATTGTGTCGGTCGGCGCGCTTGCCGATGAGGCGTTTCACAATAATTTAAAACAGGCCGCAAAAGAGGGAAATAGCCGATATTGGCTGCTTCCTGGGGCGCTTGGCGGAATTGATGCGCTATCGGCGGCAAAACGCACGGGGCTTGAGCATGTTTCGTATCAGAGTTTAAAATCGATCGAAGGTTGGCGTGGCACTCATGCGGAAAATTTAATCGATCTTGATAGCGTCACGGAAGCGACCTGCTTTTTTAAAGGATCGGCGCGGGAAGCGGCGACACTTTTCCCGAAAAATGCCAATGTTGCGGCAACCATTGCGCTAGCCGGAGCTGGATTTGAGGCCACCGATGTGGAACTTTGGTGTGATCCCAATCCAATTAAAAATCGCCATACCATCGATGTTAAAGGTGTTTTTGGCGATTTCACCATCACCATTAAGGGCAATCCCTTAGCGAAAAATCCTAAAACCTCAATGTTGGCGGCATTAAGTGTGCTCCATGCCTGCGATAATCTCGTTGCACTTGAATGGGTGTAGTGAGGTTAGAGCGTTGAGCGTTTAAAAATTAACATAAAACGTACGATGTAAAATAAGAAAGCGATCTTCGGATCGTTTTTTTATGCGCGGATTTATGGACAGATTATGTTATTTGTAATTAATAATTTAAATCAAAAACAACAATTCGATATCTCTAGTAAATCAAAATCCGATGTAACTCATTGAAAGTTGAGTTTTTAGGAACACTTTTAGCAGTGTGGATGAATCATTTCTCATTTTAGTAAATATTTGCAATTGACAATAATCATTAAAAAGCAATAATAGCCAAAGGAGAACAATTATCATTTACATTTATGCAGCTTGGTGGACCGATGTTAGGAAAAAGAAAACTGCTGCCGTTTCTGCTTGCGTCTATATTAATGGCGCAAGCAGCGGCGGAGCCTACCCAAACGAAAACGAATGCCCCATTCAACGGGGTCGACGAGACGAGTGAGGCACTCGATAAAAACGCTCAAACCCCTGAATTAAAACTCAACCGTGTCATCGTTACCGCGATGAAAGAGGCGCTTGCCATCGAAGATAGTGGCGCGACCATTGCCCATTTTGGTGAAAGTGAGATCGATCGACTCAATGCCACGTCGCTCAGTGATCTGCTGATGTATGAGCCGGGCGTGAGCGTAGATGAGAGTAAATCTGGTGGCTTGAGTGATATTCGCATCCGCGGGATTGGTGACGATCGCGTTCTTATTTTAGTCGATGGCGCGCCGTTGCCACAGACCTATAGTTTCGGCAGCTATCTTGGAACGAATCGAAATTATTTCGATCTGGATGCGATGAAATCGGTGGATATTGTCAAAGGTCCGATGTCGACGCTCTACGGCGGCAGTGCGCTCGCGGGCGGTATTTTCATGATGACGAAAGATCCAAGCGATTACATTAAACCCGGTGAAAAGTATGGGGGTGAGGCGAAG
>Ga0079226_10003850_pt1 | contig 11493 bp, 10 predicted proteins | sample Poulit2014_FD_76345 | JGI IMG/M metagenome (GOLD analysis project Ga0079226, IMG submission 76345) | Agricultural soil microbial communities from Georgia to study Nitrogen management - Poultry litter 2014 | ecosystem: Environmental > Terrestrial > Soil > Agricultural land | place: USA: Georgia...
GACCAATTATACTTGATGCAAAACGCTTGCAGGTTGGTTACAATGAGGATGAAATTCGTAGGTTCTTGCCTAGGAAGGTACGTACTTTTCAACTTCGCGAAGCGCAGCGAATGGTCAATTAAATGGATTACAATGTAGGCTAGATTAAAAAACGCAGAACTTGAATTTTATTAAAAGGTCTGCGTTTTTGGTGTATTATGCTATCCAAAATGGTATAAATAGGATTAATTATCACTTTCTTATTATTTTTTTCGAAATGTAGTGACAAACAAGAAGATATCCGTTAAAATATATTATTAATATCATATAGGCATTTAGATTTTCAAAACATGTATGTTTATCATACAATGGTAATATAGAATGAACATGCCAATCAATTGAATGGCCAAAATATTTAGCTTTCACTTAGTAGAATAATCTCTTCCGCTTGCCAAGAAATGCTCAGGAAATGACAGGAAACTGGGAAATAGGCTTTGTCTTTGGATGAACGATCATATTTCTCATAGAAGGGGGAGGTAAAAATGGAAATCGAACGCATTAATGAGAACACAGTTAAGTTTTATATTTCGTATATCGATATAGAGGATCGTGGATTTGAACGCGAAGAGATCTGGTATAATCGTGAACGAAGCGAACAGCTATTTTGGCAAATGATGGATGAAGTAAATTATAAAGAGGACTTCAATGTTGATGGTCCATTATGGATACAGGTTCAAGCAATGGAAAAAGGTTTGGAAATTATTGTTACGAAAGCACAAGTATCCAAGGATGGGGAAGACTTGGAGATCCCGGACGAAAATGGCAAAACAATTGATGTTTCCGTTGATGATAAAATAGAAAATATGCTTGAAGATAAGTTTGGAGGCAGTCATAAAACGACTTCAGGCAAGGCATCAAAAGAGAAGAAAACGTCATATGTTTTTCAATTGAAAAACTTTGAAGATGTTATTCAGCTAAGCCATTACAGCAAAAATGATTTCACACAAATAACAGACCGTTTGTTCTATTATCAGGATAAATATTATTTATTTATGGAATTCCCTGACGACAATGGGGGAATTCCACAAGATGATATCGTAAGCCAGATTTACGAATTTGCCGACAATACAAAGATAACCATCCATTTATTGGAGGCATATGGCAAAATCATCTTTACAAATGATACGCTACGTGACGTGAGGGATTATTTTCCCGCTTAAAAGAATCATTTGGCTGGTACACCCCGGAAGTATTATTTCGGGGTGTTTTATATTAAAAAATATAAAATGGATGCAGGACTATTTGTTTTTATGTAGAATGTTATATATGGAGGTGTTATATTGCTGCAAGCCAAAACAAAATCTGGTTATTTTATTACGCTTGCGTCATTAACAAAAGCGGAAATCGCCCATAAACGGAATCAGGCATTTTTCTGCCCCATGTGTAATGAGCAAGTGATTGTACGGGCGGGACCACATACCATCCCTCATTTTGCCCACCAATCCAAGAGTACATGCCCACACTCGGGAGGTGGTGAAAGCAATTACCACGAAAAAGGAAAGTTCCGCATCTTTCAATGGTTGAAAAACCAAGGTCACCAGGTAGAATTGGAATATTATTTTCCTTCCATTCAACAACGCCCCGATGTCTTTTTGGCAATTTCCAATAAACACATCGCTATTGAATATCAATGTTCACGAATACCCATTCAAACTATTCACAAACGGACACGTGCGTATGACCAACTGGGCATAACTCCATTATGGATTCTCTCCGCCAAACTTTTTAAACGGCTGGGAAATAATCGTATTAAAATCGATACCTTCCTTCGCCACTTCATACATCACTTTTCCACTGATACGAAACCCGTTCTATATTTTCTTTGCCCCAACACAAATCAAATCTTATGTTTCCACCATTTATATTATAATCGAGTCAATCAAGCATTGGGCCAAATAACCATCATGCCTTTGATGGCCATTAATTTTCCGGAGTTGTTTTCCCATCAAGATTATCCAATGGTAAAATTGTACCAAGATTGGAAATCGGAAAAGCGATTTTTCAGGATTCACCGCAAGAATCGTTTATATGGGAAAGAACGTGATTGGTATAATTGGCTCTACGAAAAGCGGACACATAAAGAATATGTTCCATCGGTGATCCATGTCCCTGTAAAAGGGCAGCACTTAATGAAAACGCCACCGTGGGATTGGCAGAGTCGAATTTGTCTGGACATCATACATCCATGTGGTATTGGGGATACATTGACTTATAAAGAATGCAGGCACCTATTATATAGATACATCCATCAACCGGATTATTTCCCATTGATGAAAATTTATATCGACCCCATCAAAGAGTATCTGAATATACTGGTGAAAGAAGGTACACTTCAATATATACATGAAGGAAAGTATAAGAAACGTAAACATTTTTCTTTTTACGCTACACTTGAAAAGGCCCTTCAAGGTGATGTGGAATTGATGGATAAATTACGTCTGGATGCATGATTTTAACATATTTCGTTAAACTAATTAAAATACTGGTTTTTTAGGGGTAATTGTGAAAAGATAGGAATGGAAATGATCATAAGGAGGTAACGTGTATGGCAAAAGCGACAAAGGAACTACAAAAGAGAAGTGATGTTCCGAAAGAACTTACTTGGAATCTGGAAGATATTTTTGCTACAGATGAGGATTGGGAAAATGCATTGAAAGAATTGAAAAAAGAACTTCCCAAAATAAAGGAATTTCAGGGGAAACTGGGCGATTCTGCGGAAACATTGCTTAACATGTTAAAAATGCAGGATGAGCTGGGCGAGAAACTTGGTAAACTCTTCACTTATGCACATATGCGCAATGACCAAGACACAACAAATTCCTTTTACCAGGAATTGAATACTAAAGCGGAAAACGTCCTTACAAAAGCATCAAGTCTGATGAGCTTTATCGTTCCGGAAATACTTTCAGTTGACGAAGAAACACTGCAATCCTTTATTAAAGAAAATAAAGAATTGCAAGGTTATGAACACGTGTTGAATGATATAAACAGGCAACGGCCGCATGTTCTCAGTGAAAAAGAAGAAAATTTACTTGCCGAGGCATCGGAACCCATGTCAAATGCATCATCTACCTTCAGTATGCTAAACAATGCCGACCTGACATTCCCGACAATTAAAAATGAGGATGGGGATGAGGTAGATCTAACACATGGCCGTTTTGGTACATTCATGGAATCTCAAGATCGTGAAGTACGTAAAAATGCGTTTAAGGCGATGTATGATACATATGGTAACTTTATTCATACGTTTGCATCCACTTTAACGGGCAATGTGAAAAAATCTAATTTTTATGCAAAAGTACGTTCGTATGACTCTGCTAGACAGGCGGCTTTGGATAACAATAACATTCCTGAAAAAGTATATGATAACTTATTGGAAGCGGTACATGAAAGTTTGCCATTGCTTCATCGATATTCAGCTCTTCGTAAAAAGGTATTAGGTGTTGATGAATTGCATATGTACGATATGTATACACCACTTATAAAAAATGTCGACATGGATATTTCATATGAAAAAGCAAAACAACTTGTTGTCGAAGGTCTGGAACCACTTGGAACAGAATATGTCGATACGGTAAAAAAAGGGTATGAGAGCCGCTGGATTGATGTTGAAGAAAATAAAGGAAAACGGAGTGGGGCCTATTCGTCTGGTTCATACGGGACACAACCATATATTTTGTTGAATTGGCAGAATAAAGTAAATGATCTTTTTACACTTGCACACGAGCTTGGACATTCTATGCATAGTTATTACACGCATGCTGCACAGCCATATCGTTACGGGAATTATTCCATTTTTGTAGCCGAGGTGGCATCAACCTGCAATGAAGCATTATTAAATGATTACATGTTAAATATCACGGAAGATGAACAAGAAAAATTATTCTTGTTAAACCACTTCCTGGAAGGATTCCGTGGGACTGTTTTTCGTCAAACCATGTTTGCGGAATTTGAGCATGATATACACAAACGCATGCAAGATGGGGAGCCGTTGACTTCCGAAAAGTTAACAGAGATTTATCATGCATTAAACAAAAAGTATTATGGGGAAGATGTTGTTTCAGATGATGAAATCGGTTTGGAATGGGCACGTATTCCGCATTTCTATATGGGTTATTATGTATATCAATATGCGACTGGCTATTCGGCAGCTACCGCGTTATCATCCAAAATTTTAAAAGGCGAAGATGGTGCTGTCGATCGCTATATCAACAATTTCTTGAAAGCGGGGAGCAGTGACTATCCAATCGAGGTATTGAAAAATGCGGGCGTTGATATGACATCCAAGCAGCCGATACTGGATGCACTTGATGTATTTGAAGAAAAGTTAACAGAAATGGAAAATCTGTTATTGAAAAAATAAATTTGTATATTACTGGGTGATAATACACATCCGGTTTCAATGTGGCCCCCCTTATAGGACACCATTGTTTTTATGACTGTGGAATAAAAAGGGGGGCTTACTTTATCTTTCTTTGATAAGCGCCGATGTGTTTTGTCATTTTGGTATTGAGTTGCCATGAATCATCGATATCATTATTTAAATAGAATTATGTCTGTTTATCTGTTATGCATGCGTGTACTATATAAATGCCGGTGTGTAAACGAAAAAATGGTGAGGTATGTGCAAACGAATAATATCGGTAAAGTGAGATATAAAGGAATTAATTTCATCAGTCCAAATAAATTTAAAATAAACGCCAATATAGTAGACAGCAGGAAAAGATATGGAAGAATATCCTTCATTTTGATCCACTCCCAATGCAAATAAGTATTTTTAATATGATATGTTTCAGTGAAGTAAAGTAGAAGTTACATTTCTGTGAAAAAAAGCGAAACCCATTGCATTCCTGATTTTAAGCGTGTTATATTATGAGAGTGATGTTAATCACAGCAAACAAACCCCTTTGTTTGTATAAAGATTATTTTTCTTTCCTCCCCTTTGTTAATATACAAAGTAGAAAAGGGATACACGATTTAACTCGTGTATCCTCTTTTTTTATTTTAGTTATATATATATAAGGATTATGTTTGCTTTCTTGAAACTATCTGTCTCTGGTTCTAGTAGAGATGAATCAACGTTATCTACCGAATATATTTCCAGAATGGTCCTTGTTTGGTAGGGATCTTTTCTACGGCTTGTTGGAGCTGGAGTTTTTTCATTTCACAATTTGTTTTGGCAATGCTCCAATCATAAACAACGGCAATCTCCTTGTTCCCAACCACACCAAAATGAGATAGAAAATTTTTCAGTGGAGGTTTCTCTGCTGGGACCGGATTCTTTTGTAACATTTGTTTTAATAATCGTTCATAAATTTCGTATGAATATAGGCCAGATATTTTCATACCGTGTTCTTCGATATCATGATTGAAGACGACAAGAGTTGGTATGTGTTCAACTTCCATTTCCTTGGTCAACTTTAGATCACATTGAACCGCTTTTTGAGCAGAAACGGAATATAGGTCCCTTTCAAATTCATCCAAATCCAGATGGGTTTCTCTGGCACAATCCATAAGTATTTTTTCATTGGAAATATCTTCTTCCTTAAGAAAAACGCTTTCCTGTATTTTTCTCAAGTAAACCTTTCCGGCTTTTTTACCTTGCAGTTCGGCAGCCTTTATAGCAACTGAGGCCACCCAAGGTGATGACACGGGATTTTCAGTCCAAATATCTCCATTGCAACTCATACCCGTACGATTTGCAGTATGTTCCCATATGGCTTTTATTTTTTTCGGTTGATCAAATTTATCACGGTTTAATCTTTTGAAGTGTCCACTAATGATGGGACGGATGGTAAAGTAACGACCATATTCTATAGTCAGTTTTTTCAGGTATGGTTCAAGTGACCAACATTCGGGACACAGTGGATCCACATATACATATATCTCCAGGGGTTTTTCGAAATAATTGAAAAAACGATATCGTAGCGATGTGCCAGTTTGATAGGATTTTCCCAGTCCGGAAATATTACTATTCACATCGATTCTCCTTTCTACCAATCGAGGAAATGTCATTTGATGTGGTGTCATGTTTTAGCATTTAAAAGATGGTGGTCGATAAGGTTCTTCGGTTATTATGTGAACATGTGTATTTATAAGATGTTAAGTGTGGGGCATGGTCAAAAAGAAAGATCCCCCACTTAACTGGGTATGCATGATTTCAATAAAACAGTCATCATTCTTTTGAAAAATGATGTCATCATTTCCAACAAAGTGGATCAAAAACAAATTTGAATTCTATTCGATTATGCAAGAATCATTATACGTATTGTAGCAACGGAAGTATTATTGGGCAACTGTTCTGATTGTCAATGGTTCGTATCATGCTTCAGGGAAGTGAAAAACCGTTCAATTTTATTGGGTGTATTTCTTTTTGGAATAAGTTGTTCCTGTAAAATGTCAGTAAAGATTTGCGTTCCAAGTGGTTTGGTTGGTGCTTCTAATTCGAATTCATAATCCTTGATTCCATTATATTCACTTTGATCGAGGACCAACAAGACCCCCTTGTATGATGTTTCATGTCTGATGGTTTTTAAATGGCCCTTATACACTAAATCCTCCGATGAGATTCCTAATTTTTGTAATTGTCTTGATGTATTTGGCTGTGGAATAATGTTCCCATTCAGCCATTCTTGAAAGGTTTCTTTACTGATACGGTCATGGGTTTCCAATAATCCATCTGGGTGAGGTTCTTTCAATGTGATAGTATAAGTGTTTAACTTCTCCCTAATACGAATCGCACAACCATATGACCCGAGGCTTTGGTTTGTCGTTTCAAAGTAGTGGTTAATCTGTTCCACATTTTCCTTTGGAAATGGATATGCTGCTAACATCTGTTTATATTCATTTTCTGAAATAATGTTTTTATATTCGATTTCAATTTCTTGTGGCATGTTAAAATCTCCTTATGGGGATTATAATTGATTATGATGAATGACATGGAAATATGCAATGATTATCTATTTTACTATATTATGATAAAATAATGATAGCGATAGAATTCATGAAAATGGAAGTGATGCAAATGGATTGGGAACAATTGCTTGCACCATACAAACAAGTCGTGGAGGAAATGGAAGTCAAATTGAAAGGGATGCGGGCACAATTTGAACAGGAATCAAGGCATTCTCCCATCGAATTTATCAAGGGGAGGGTGAAGCCGATTCCAAGTATCTTGGAAAAAGCACGGATGAAGAGCATCCCGCTTAATGAATTAAGTGAAATGCAGGATATAGCTGGTATTCGAGTTGTGTGTCAATTTGTAGATGATATTTACGCGATTATAAAAAGCATTCGGCTTCGTCAAGATTTTACGATAATAGAAGAAAAGGATTATATATCAAAGGAAAAGGTTAGTGGATATCGATCATATCATATGATAATCGAATATCCTGTCGAAACAATTCATGGAATAAAAAGGGTTCTCGCTGAAATTCAAATCAGGACATTGGCTATGAATTTTTGGGCGACGAACGAGCACTCATTGAATTATAAATATAAAGGCAGGATTCCAGAGGATATTCAAATACGATTGAGAAATGCGGCCGAAGCGGCTTCCAGATTGGATGATGAAATGGCAAAAATAAAAAATGAAGTCCAAGAAGCACAACGTATTTTTCATCGAAATCGGAAATGATAATTTAATACGTAATTGTTAGGAGTGATTGAAGTGAAATTTGCAGTGGTTTCCAAGGGGGATGAGAAATCTGACCGATTGAAAGCGACCATCAAGCAATATCTGACCGAATTTTCACTTGAATATAATAAAAATAATCCGGACTTGGTTATATCTGTGGGCGGTGATGGGACCTTATTGGAGGCATTCCATCGTTATGTACATTGTTTGAAATCGACCGCATTTATCGGGATACATACCGGTCATTTAGGTTTTTATGCGGATTGGGTACCAGATGAAGTGGAAAAGCTGATTATCGAAATTGCCAAAACACCTTTTCAAGTCGTTGAATATCCGTTGTTGGAAGTGATTATCCGTCCGAAAAAAGGCGGACAGGAAAATCGCTTTCTCGCTTTGAATGAGGCAACGATTAAAACTGCGGACGGTTCTGTTGTATTTGATGTTGAAATAAAAGGAGAACATTTTGAAACGTTTCGTGGAGATGGTTTGTGCATTTCCACTCCTTCAGGCAGTACAGCTTATAATAAAGCGTTGGGCGGTGGGATTATCCATCCCTCACTTGAGGCTTTCCAATTAACGGAGATGGCCTCCATCAATAATCGTGTATTCCGTACCATTGGCTCGCCACTGATCTTACCGAAACACCATACATGTCTATTGAAGCCGATTGTCGATCGCAGCTTTCTTATTACAATCGACCACTTCACAAAAAATTACACGAATGTGAAGTCTATCCAATGTCGAGTGGCAAAAGAACGTGTCCGTTTTGCCCGTTTTCGCCCATTTCCATTTTGGAATAGGGTGCGTGATTCATTCGTTGCAGATGGAGAAAGTAATAAACTGATTTAGTAGGTGAATAAATTGAAATGGGTCATTACAAAGGATGTTGCCGGTTATTCGGTTCAAAAGTTTTTAAAAGATAAACATGCTTTTTCCAGACGCCTTTTAAGATCCCTTAAAGATGATGGTGGTTCAATTGAAGTGAATTCGGAATTGCTCAGTCTTCGATATAAATTACAAGAGGGAGATATTGTGAATGTGACCTTTCCATCGGAAAAAGTCGCGGCATATATGGAACCTGCCCCAATTCCCTTGACTATCATATACGAAGATGAAGAATTAATGGTTGTTAATAAAGAGGCAGGTATGGCAACCCTCCCATCAAGGAATCATCCAAGCCATACGCTGGCAAACGGTATTTTGGCATATTATCGAGACAAAGGGATCCGTTCGACCATTCATATCGTTACAAGGTTGGATAAGGACACTTCAGGTTTGGTCCTTATTGCAAAAAACAGATATATTCACGGTTTATTTGCACGCATGCAACAATCACATCTTATCAAGCGGACATACATCGCCATTGTTAACGGACAACCAGTGAAACAGAGGGGTGTGATCAATGCGCCGATTGGGAGAAAGGAAGGTTCGATTATTGAAAGAACAGTAACTTTTGATGGCAAGGAAGCGATTACGGATTATAATATTTTACATACAGATGTAAATGGCGATTACTCATTTGCTGAAATAGGGATACATACGGGCAGAACTCATCAAATCCGTGTACATATGGCATATATCGGGCATCCACTGATAGGGGATGATTTATATTCAGAAAAACACCCATATATCGATAGGCAGGCCTTGCATTGTTATCGATTGACCTTTCAACATCCGTTGACAAAACACGAATTGACCATTGAGGCACCTATTCCGGCAGACATGAGTGTATTCTACAAACATGGGTGATCAAACTCAAACTCCATGTGACAGGGGACCTCTTTTAAATACCTTTATCGGTTGGGAGTATCATACAATACATTTTTTCAATAAAGATGGATGTGTGAAAAAGATCTGAGGTTGTCCACCCAATTATTGCATTATTCTAGGTCTGTCATCGCTAAATATACCAACAAAAAAACAATCGCCATATCGTGCGATTGTTTTTTTGTTGAAATAGGTTAACCGAACATAAACGTTCGTGTACGGGAGTGGACGTTCAGTGCAATACCGATGGCAAGCATATATGTTAATGTGGAACTTCCCCCATAACTTAGAAAAGGAAGGGGTAATCCCGTAATCGGGAGAAGTTGGATGGACATACCGATGTTTTGGAATATTTGATACGTAAACAATCCAATTATACCTGTGACTAAATAACTTCCATATTTATCATTGCTTAAAATGGCAATGTGAATCAACCGGTAAATCAACAGGAAAAACAAAGCGATCACAACGCTTGCTCCAATAAAACCGAACTGCTCGGAAATGGCTGAGAATATCATATCTGTATGTTTTTCAGGGACAAATACTTCTATATTCCCTAATCCTTTTCCAAATAACTGACCAGAACCGATGGCAAGCATTGCGTATACAAGTTGATAACCCGAATCGGAAAACTTTTCCGGATATAACCAACCGTAAAATCTACTCTGTACATGATTGAAAACAGATTCTTCCAAAAATGTCGAAATAGGTCCTGGAATGGCATACCAAGCCAGAAATAAAAGGCCGATACTAAGTAGGCCTACAATTGTAATGGCAAAAATGACCCGCCATTTTACGCCTGAGACAAGAATCATCGCACCGGCTATGGATGAAAGCACTAAAAAACCACCCAGATCCGGTTCGACTGCTATCAGACCCATTGGCGGGGCTGAAACAACAGCCATTTTCGTGAGTAGCCATAGATCTGTTTTGACTGTATGTGTCGGGAATTTATCATTGTGACGCACCATCAAGAACGCAAGTGCCAAAATCAAGAAAACCTTCATGAACTCAGATGGCTGAACCGTTCCGATTACTGGAAACTGGAACCAACTGGATGCTTCATTTGCCCCGTATACAAATTGACTGGGGATTTTCAAGAAAAGCATGATCAAAAGAAGCAACCCTATCCCATATAAAATCCACGTAATCTGTCTGAACCGGTCATAATCAATCAGCATCGTGATGAATATGACGACACCGCCCAAGACATACCACTGTATTTGCTTTAATGGAAAATTTATATTATCATATTTTGCTGGTAAGAAAGGTTCGATTGTATAAAGTGTAAATATACTGACCATAGCCAGCAGAAGGACAATAAATAATAATGTGTAGTCAATGTTAAATCGTGTATTTTGTTCGCTCATTATATATTCCTTACTTTCTGTTTAATTAGGACATGAAATTATTTTTGACAATCCTATTCATTAGTTTACACGAAAATGAACATTTTTTTAAGTCCCGATTTGATATTTGTATATATTTACACTAAAATAGTGAAAAATAAATGCATTATATCGTGTTGTGTTTTTTGTCAGATACATTCTTAAATCTCTCCGTACGGCTTCTATTTAATTGCTGCAATTGACACAATGGCTAAAATGCTTTACTATAGGGATTGCTTCAGTTTATATAAAACATCCTCGTTAGGTGAGGCTCCTATATGGTTATAGCTACTGCCCAGAAACGTCGAGAGACACCAATGGGTCAGCAGGAATCATCGACTTAAGGTGGTTTCTAATGTAGTTGGGACGGACAGGATCCCGTCCATATAGTGCTAAAACTCTACGATGTAGGTTTATTTATTCGTGCAAAGATAAACATCCTTCTTCGTGGAGGGTGTTTTTTAACGTTTTAAGGATGTTTTTAAAATAATGGGGGTTGGAATGGGGAATTCACCTGACCCATTTACATGTACAGCAATCAAAACGATAAAACTGATCAATCATTCAAAACCTTATGAAAGTATATGGCGTTTTAATTAAATATTATAGGGGAATTTAAAAGAAAGTGGTTTTGTTGAAAGGGTGATAGGGATGGAAAATACC
>Ga0079226_10003851_pt1 | contig 11493 bp, 12 predicted proteins | sample Poulit2014_FD_76345 | JGI IMG/M metagenome (GOLD analysis project Ga0079226, IMG submission 76345) | Agricultural soil microbial communities from Georgia to study Nitrogen management - Poultry litter 2014 | ecosystem: Environmental > Terrestrial > Soil > Agricultural land | place: USA: Georgia...
CGGAGGGCTCGGCGTCCGCGGCCAGCGTCGTGGTTCCGGTGACCGTGCTCGCCCTGGTCACCGCCGTCGTCGCCGTCTCGGCCGCGATGCAGATCAATCAGCAACGGATGCTCGGCGAACTCGTCATGCGCTCGACCTGGCAACAGCTGCTCGACGTCGCCGGAACCGTGGGCCTTCGCTCCTTCGAGACTCCGGCGTTCTATGACCGGCTCCAACGCGTGCAGACCAACGCCTTGTCCCGACCGTTCCAGCTCACCCAGGGCTTGGTGGGACTGGTGGGTGGCCTGGCCGGATGCGTCGGGCTCTCTGTCGCGATCGTGGCCCTCCAGCCGGTACTGCTCCCACTCCTCTTGCTGGCCGGGGTACCGATGTACTACACGACCCGGCGGGAGAGCCGCCTGGAGTTCGACTTCACGGTGGCCCAGACACCCAAGCTCCGGCTCCGGCAGTACCTCAGCCAGGTGCAGACCGGACGAGACGAGGCCAAGGAGATCCGCGCCTTCGGGCTCTCCCGGATCCTGCGGGAACGTTACGACACCATCTACCGCGCCTATCTCGAGGACCTGCGTGCCCACCTCCGCCGGCGGACCCGGCTCGCCATCGGAGGCAACCTCGCCGCGGCGGCGTTCCTGGCACTGGCCCTGTTCGCGCTCGTGTGGTTGATCGGGCAGGGGCAGGTGGGCCTGGCCGAGGCAGGAGCCGCGATCGTCGCCATCCGCTTGTTGGCCGCACAGGTGAACACGGTGTTCAAGGGGGCACAGAGCATCTTCGAGTCCGGGCTGTTCCTCGACGATCTCGACGACTTCGTCGCGATGCGCCCGGCGGCCGAACAACAGGAGGACGGAGCACCAGCACCGGACTCCTTCGACGATCTCACCGCCAGTGGGCTGAGTTTCACCTACCCGGGTAGCACGGCCCCGGTATTGCATGACATCAGCCTGCGCATGCGTGCCGGCGAGATCATCGCCCTGGTCGGGGAGAACGGCTCCGGCAAGACGACGTTGGCAAAACTGCTCGCGGCGCTCTACGAGCCCGACGCCGGGACGATCAGGTGGGACGGTGTCGACACGTCGACCTACCAGCGTGCCGGACTGCGCCGGTCCATTGCGGTCATCTTCCAGGACTTCGTCCGCTACCAACTCACGGCGCGGGAGAACATCACCTTTGGCCGAGCCGACCGCGAGCACGAGCACCCGGATGGCAACTCCGACCTCGTGGACGCGGCTCGTCGGGCCGGGGCCGCCGGAGCGATCGAGGATCTGCCGTCCGGATATGACACCCCACTGTCCCGGATGTTCAGCGGTGGTCGCGACCTCTCGGGCGGACAGTGGCAGCGGGTCGCCCTGGCGCGCGCGTTCTACCGGGACGCACCGTTCGTGATCCTCGACGAGCCCACCGCCGCGCTGGACCCCAAGGCCGAGCACCACCTGTTCACCTCGCTACGCGAGTTGCTGGCCGTGCGGACCTTGCTGTTCATCTCCCACCGTTTTTCCAGCGTGCGCTCGGCCGACCGGATCTAAGTGCTCGAGCAGGGTCGGATCTCCGAGCAGGGAAGTCACACCGAGCTGATGGCGCAGAACGGCCACTATGCCGAGCTGTTCCGCCTACAGGCGGCGGCCTACCTCGAACCTGACACCTGACATCACTTTGCTGCCGCAATCCGGTGCCGTCGCAACCCGTGCCATCACCTCGGTCGTACGATGTGCCGGGATCACCACCCCGGACTGGAGGCCGTTATGGCGGTGCCACAGGGACCACACGAGGAAACCGTGCGGGAGCAGTTCCGCCTGCAGGCCGAGACGTTCACCGACGACGGCTTCGCGGTCGCAGGCCTCGACTGGATCATCGAGCAACTCGCACCAGCGGCTGGGGAACAAGCTCTCGACGTCGCCGCCGGCGCCGGGCATCTGGGCCGTGCACTGGCTCCGCACGTGAGTCATGTCGCCGCACTCGACCTGACGCCCGAGATGCTGCACCAGGGCCAGCAGCTGGCCACCAGGGACGGGCTGCGCAACATCGGTTTCCTCGCCGGCGACGCCTCGGCCCTGCCCTGGCTCGACGGCCAGTTCGACCTCGTGGTGTGCCGGCTGACCCTCCATCAGGTCGGCGACCCAGCCACCATCGTGGAGGAGATGGTGCGGGTGACTCGGGCCGACGGCCGGATCGGCGTCGTCGACATGGTCGCCGCACCGGACCCCACGGTGGCAGCAGAGACCGATCACCTCGAGCGTCGGCGCGACCCCAGCCACAACCAGATCCTCACCGCCGAGGAGATAGGGAATCTGCTCACCACCGCCGGAAGCACCGTCCGGTCGGTATCCGGCCGCGACATCCCGGTCGACTTCGAGGACTGGATGGCCCGAACCGACACACCTGAGCACGGGCGCACCGAGATTCGTTCCCGTGTCCAGGACGAACTCGACGGTGGCACCCAGACGGGGCTCAACCCGGCTGTCACCGACGACGGAAGCATCACGCTCACCCGACGTTGGGCCACGGTCAGAGCATCACGCCACTGACCGCCACTGAGGCCGCTTCAGTGGACGGTGAGGTCGCGAACCGCGGTCGCCACGGTCCACGTGTCCTCAAGGAGCCGGTAACTCGTGATCCAACCGTCTGTGACCGTGAAGTGCCCGGCAAACGCGCTCTCGATCACTCGTCCCGTCGCCGGGATGCGCGTGACGAGGTGCCCAAGCGCGACCACGGCGTCCTCCTCAGCCAATAGGCGATCCACCTCGAAGGACACCGGTTCAGTACGCGCCCGCAAGACGGCGATGGCCTCAGCGATCGCCATTCGACCGTGGTGCTTCCCGACCCACGGCACCACATCTGGATCACCAGGAATCTCCCACTCCGCGTCCTCGGCGAACAACCCGGCAATCTCAGCAGGGGTCGAAGCACTGTCCAAGAAGACGTCGTAGAACGCCCGTACGGTTTCTCGTGTGGTTGCCAGGTCGCTCCGGCTCACGGTGCTGCACCTCTCTTCGACGGGAATGCCGGACGCACAACTCGTCGACGATCAGAGATCTTTCCTGGGTGCAGTGTTGCTCGAGTCACAGGTCCAGCACTCGGCGCAGCCCTCGGTCGACAGCAGTGGACGGGATGCGGCTACGGAACCGCCGGTCGTGTGGCCAGGCCAACGGCGTCTGTCACCCGTACGGCGATGTCGGCCGGGAACGGTGGCCCCCAGGCGAGGTTGGCCACGTACACGGGCACGCGCTCAACGACGTGCCCGAGTTGCTGGAACTGGCGGTCGATGATCGCGGGATCCTCCCAGCCGAGGATGCGGGGGAACCGCAGCAGGGTCAGCAGTGCCTCCATCGACTCCAGCCGGGTGACCGTGGTCGCCTCCTGGCCACCCTCGTGGTCCGGCAGCGGGATGACGATCGCCTTCAACGGCAGGTGTTGCTGTGTCGAGGTCGGCGTGCGCAGCGCATCACGTGCGTCGCTGGTGAGCCGACGTTCCGGCCGGTCGCTGAACCGTGCGGCCAGGTCACCGGCGGCCTTGCGCAATCGCACCTCGGTGGCGCCGAGGTAACAGGTGGGTGCGCCGTCAATGCCCGCGAGGTCGAGTCGAAGGACGTCGTCGGTGATCAACCGGGCGCCGTCGGCGCACATCAAGGTGGCCATAGTCGACTTCCCCATGCCCGAGGCGCCCACGAACGCCAGGGCGGAGTCGCCGACCTGCACGGCGCTTGCGTGCAGGACGGGGTTCCCACGCAACGCGAGCAGGAAGGACAGCAGGGTTCCGGTGGCAAGCACCCCGGCCAGGTGCGGGTCGGCGTCGTCGACCAGGTGCAGCGTGACCCGGGACAGGTCCGGCTGCACGACGAAATCACAGGTGCGGTAGAACCGCACAACATATGATCCGTCGTCGCGGGCGGTGGCACTGTAGAGCAACCGGTCCGTGTCCAGGTCCACCAACAGCTGCCCCTCTGGGCGCTGCTCGGTCGAGCGCATGGTCTCCCCGATCCGGATCTCGACATCCGGCGCGGCACCGTCCGGCGCGGGGCGCTCCTGGTACAAGGGCAGCTCGGAGGCGACCCGCAGGCCGTAGAGGAGCTGGGTCGCGTGCGCTTGGGTCACCTGGTCTCCTCCGGTGGGATGGCCTGCAGTTGGCTGTACGACGCCGCGCTGGCCAACAGGTCGAGCACGGCTCCGTCGATCACGAGCCAGGCATGCGCGCGGATCTGGCCGTCAATCTTTGCTACCCCCAGGTGCAGCGTCGGGTGCAGCCGGCGAAGCCGCTGCCCACAGACCAGCGCTTGCCGCAGGCAGGTGTCACCGAACGGCCAGTGCCGCATCACGCGCTGCACGGCCCGGACCTTCCGACGCTGCCTCGCGGACAGCCCCGGCGGTGGGCCGGAGCGCATCGTCGGCGCCGTTCCTTCGGTATCCAGCGGGGCGCCGAGCACCCAGGCCAGTCGCGGCAGCGTCATCGTCCGCAGCCCGAGCTCCACCCCGGTGGCCACGACTGCAGCGGCAAGGACCGAGGGCCACTCCCGTGGACCGACGGTACGCATCAGCCGGACCGGACGGTTCGTCGTCATGACGCCGCCCGCTGTGGTGTGGGCTGCGCCGCCAGCCATGCACTGTGCAGCAACAGCGCCGTCGAGGCCGTCGGGCTGTCCGAGAGCCACATCTGCCGGAGCCTGTCGACATCGACCAGCTCGGGGTCAACGCCCGAGCCATCCCATGATGCGGCGAACTCCCGGGTGGCCTCGCCGGAGTACGCACCGTTGAACCGGGCCTTGGTGGACCGGCTCAGCACGTCAACGGGAAGCACATCGCTGAACAGCGCTTTCATCGTGGCAGTACGGCCAGCGAATCCCCACCGGCCACCGAAGTGGGCCAGGGCGGCGAGAAACCCGTGATCCAGCAGCGGGTTGATCGCACGCACGCCGTACTCGGCGGCCGCGACAGCCTGGTTGTGATCCAACGTCGCCCAGTTGCGTTTGCGGGTCACCCACCACACGGCGTTGTCGTAAGCCAGCGGTTCGGTGGCGTCGTCGTGGGCGACGAGCGCGTGGTGGTGGCGCAACACCTCTGGTTGCAGCCAGGACTGCACGGCCGAGCCGCCGAGTTCAGCTCGGCCCAGGGCTCGACGGAGCGGGCCCGGCTGGACCGAGCGGGCAGCCCACGCCAGCAATGTCCGAGTGGGACGCTGGCGAGTCCGCAACCGTTTCTGCAACAACGTCAGCGGAGTGACTCGACGTGCTCCGAGCGTCTCGTCGCCGCCCTCACCGGTGAGCATCGATCCGGCGTCGAGATGCCGGTAGACCGTGCTCTGCACCTGCAACGCCGGCGGCCACACCACGCCACGGCCCAGGAGCCCCTCTCGTGCGGCATCGCCCAACAGGTCGGTCTCTCCGTGGCGGAACTCGAGCCGCACCCACTCGCGCAGGCCGAGGTGATCGATGACCAGGCGCTGCCATTCCGACTCATCAGACTCCGGGATTCCGGGATAGGTCCGGGTGACGGGTATCGGGTCCGGTAACCCGTCCCGACGCGCGAGCTCGGTCGCGGCCGCAAGAACGGCCGATGAGTCACGTCCCCCGGAGAAGGTGACGAAACATGGGCCACCGACCAAGGCGGGTCGAATGGCGTCGTCGAGAGCATCACGGGGGGATTTGGAGGTGGGCGGGACGGCAGTCGGCGGGTCAACTCCGTGCATCCAACAGACGGCGATCTCGAACGCGCTCGGGCGTACATACCGATCTGCTTCTCGGGCCATGTCCCCCGTCACTCTGTGCTCCATTCACGTATCTGAACGGAGGGTTGCCGAGCCTTGTGATGGGGACCAAGCTCGACAACCCTCCAGGACAACCTGCCCGACGTCAGGAATCCGGGTTGGTGCCGTACCGGATGAACCAGAACAATGTGTCGTCGTTGCCCTTGACGCCCTCGCCGAGCGTGAGCCCGCGAACGGAGCCCACCTCCGTCAACGTCGGAGATTCGTACCTCATCGCCATCACCCCCTTCCCCCTCTACATCCCCCGTGAGGGGGCCGCCTCAATATCCCCTAGCGGGATACTAGATGATATCACTCAAATCGGACAAAAAAACCCATCTTGCACCTTGCATCGTCGCGCTGTGCGCGGCCGCACACGCCATCGCCTGCAAACCCACGCACAGCCTTCTGTGCAGGCTTGGTCCAGGGCGGTGCCGCGGGGCGGGTCAAGTTGTCAGATATCCGTCGCGGTTGGAGCGGTATCCATCAGGCCCTTTTCGGAAAGGGTTTGCACAAAGGAGCTCACGTCTGCCTGAGCGAGTTCACGGGAGATGCTGAAACCGTCGACGAGCGCGGTCACCAACTCCTCCGTTTCCCGGTCCTCGACCAGCAGCCGCAGCAACACGGTTCCGGTTCTGTTCGTGGTGAGGTAGGTGGACGACTCCAGGTCGAGAAGAATGATCTCGCCGTCGATCTCTTGCCACGTCACCCCGCTTTTGCGCAACTTCATCATGGATTCCTTTCGTGTTTCGCCGAGACCACCGCGCGAAGAACCGTCGAGGCATCCCCGGGGCGGCAGATCAGCAGATCCGGTAGAAAGACATCACGTTGGTTGTAGATGAGCGCAGAACCGTCGAGGCGGCTGGCGTGTAACCCGGCGGCACGGGCGACCGCGACCGGCGCCGCCGAATCCCATTCGGACTGTCCGCCCGAATGCACGTAGACGTCGGCCTCACCGAGCAGGATCGACCCGACCTTGTAGCCGGCCGAGCCGCGATGGACCGGCCGGGCCCCGAGAGCATCGATCACACGGGCCACCAGATCAGCCTCGCGGCTGCGCGAGACCACGACGCGCAGCGGGGTGCCCTCGGGCGGTGGCCCAGGAGGCCGTACGTCGTCGGTCGCGAAGGTGACCCCGCGATCCGGCAGCGCGATCGCCCCGGCCGCCAGGTCCCCGTGGGACCACAACGCGATGTGTACCGCCCACTGCTGACGTCCGGCCGAGTACCCGCGCGTGCCATCGAGCGGGTCGATGATCCAGACCCGATCCGCACCGAGCCGCTCGAGACCGTCCGGGGCCTCCTCGCTGAGCACCTGGTCACCGGGGCGATGCACCGCCAATTCGGCGGCGATGAACTGCTGCGCGATGGCGTCGCCGCGGTCGGCGAGCACGGCGTCGCCGCGTCGGCCCTCGACCGGTTCGGTGACGTCGAGGTGATCGTTTCGCACCGCGACGAGCATCCGCCCCACCTGGGTCGCTAGGCGGTGTGCCAGCCGCGCGTCGTTCTCGGTCACGAAGCGTCCGGGGTCATGGTGGGATCCAGCGTAAGTCCAGGCGCTGGAAGAAAGGGCCTCGCCATGCGGAACGGGGGAGGTCCGCATGGCGAGGCGTCTAGTGGGCACCGGTTCCCCGGAGCACAGCCTCGACAGTACGCCACATCAATCGGACATCCAGCGCGAGGCACCAGTTATCAACATAATAGAGGTCGAGCCGCACCGTCTCCGCCCAGGACAGCGATGACCGGCCGCTGACCTGCCACAGGCCCGTCATGCCAGGCTGAACCCGCAGCCGCCGACGTTCTGGCGAACGGTAGCGGTCAACCTCCTCGGGAAGGGCAGGGCGCGGCCCGACCAACGACATCTGTCCGGCGATCACATTGAACAGTTGCGGAAGCTCGTCCAACGACGTCCGACGCAGCGCCCGCCCGACCCGGGTCACCCGTGGGTCGTCGGCCATCTTGAACATCGGACCGCCGTCGTGCTCGTTCTGCGCTTCGAGTTCCATGCGCATCGCGTGCGCCCCGGTCACCATGGTGCGGAACTTCACCATGGTGAACCTCGACCCGTCGGCCCCAACGCGCGTCTGGGTGAAGAACACCGGACCGGGACTGCTGAGCTTGACCGCCAGCGCGATCCCGAGCAGGAGCGGCGAGGCCGCCACAGCGAGGAATGTCGCCACGACGGGGTCGAGGCCGCGTTTGATCCACATGGCGGGGCCGCGCAGTCGCACCGGGTCGACGCGCACCAGCGTCGCCCGGCCCGCGACCACGAACCCCGCGCGAGCCGGTGCGACCTCGTTCAGCCCGACCGAGCTCATCACCGCCACACCACGGTCGGCCAACGCCCAGCGCAACGCCCGCAAGTGGTCGGATCCCAGCGCCCCCCGATCGGAGAAGCAGACGACCTGTGCGCCGGAGCTCTCGACGGCGGCGACGACCGCCTCGACCGCGGTGCTCGACTCGAGCGGGTCGGCGCCCTCATCGTCAGCCGGCAGCTTTCCCACCACCGGGATGCCCGGTTCGGCCGGGTCGTCACCGTCCAGGCAGGCGCCCACGACGACGAAGGCGTGGCTGGTACTCTCCGACAACTGGGCCACCAGTTGGTCGATGTCCGCGGCGCGGCCTACGGCGAGCACCCGGCGCACGCCCACGCCCTCTCGGTAGGCCGAGCGCACCCGCCACCGCACATACGAGCGCGCGACGTAGCCGACCACCACCACGGCGGGAAGGACCACGACCAGCGTGAGCAGGTGCACCGTGAGCGACGTCGCCGCCGCGGCGGCACCGAGAACCGCCACCACCGAGACGGTCGTGGTCAGCGTGTCCCGCCGGACCACGCGGGAGGCGAGCGTCTGCGATCGGTAGCCACCACGAAGCGCGGTCACCACCACGAACGCCACGATGGCGACGGCGGCGTCAACGGCGAAGCTTGGATCGATGCCCGCCGAGGTGGCCAACGGACCGAGGCACAGCGCGGTGGCGACCAGCCCCGCAGCCACGTCAGCCACGATCACCATCGGGGCGTAGCCCCGGATGTCACGCCGGACGTCACCCTGGACCTCGCCCGGGGCGTTGCCCTGAACGTCAGTGGTGCGATCACCCTGCGGTGACGAGCCCCCTGCTTCGGCGCGACGCTCGAACCGCGGGCGCCTCGCCAACAACCGACGACCAGATGTGACCCCCACCCCGCTCACGGGACCCCCATTCGCTCACCCAACCTGCCATCAGGATGAACAGGAGTATACGTGCAAAACGGACATAGCAGTCAAGCTAGGTCATAACGGTTCAGCAACCGACCCCGCTGCCGTGGGGCGCGTGACGCCGGCTCTATCGCTGATGGTGGCGTTGGGCCTTGGCCCGGTTACCGCACGTCGCCATCGAGCACCAGCGTCGTCGTCGGCTGGGTGAGGGGTCGAGAAAAAGCCAGGAGCAGCGGCCGCACACGCCGATCTGGGATCGCTGGGTGCTGGCCAGAAGTTCGGCGGCCGCCAGCGCCAGCCGCTGCCCGAGCAGTCGTGCTCCTGCATCGCCGACGTCGACGACCCAGGCAGGGTCGGTGAGGAACGAGGAGGACAACCGCGCCTGGCGGTAAGCCATGGCGATGTCGTCATGGACGCGATCGCGCGCCGAGGGCGGGCATCCGGTGCCCTCCACCCCGGAGAGCAAGAAGGTGTGCAGCGCGTCGCGTTGAGCGTGCAAATCCTGCAACACCCCCTCCGCCTCGGACGGATCCTGGTCGACCCGGGAGACGAGCTGCTCGTACTCGACGGCGGTGAGCACCCCGGCCGCGTGGGCCCAGTCAAGCGCGTCTGGGAGCCGGATCAAGCGTTCGATGTCGCGGGTCTTGGTGCGTCCGCCCGCGGTGTTGACGAAGTCGAGGGCGAGGTGGCCACCCACGAACGAGGCGTCGGCCCAACTCGTCATCGCGTCCTCGCGGGCACCACGCCGGGTTGACAGGTCGTCGGCATGCGATCAACGATACCTACCTAACCGAAATAACGACGAAAGGGGTTAGACAGTGGAGGACTCCTCGTTCGATCTGTCGCAGACGTTCACCTTCCGCGGCCAGCACATCCGCTACGGCACGATGGGCAGCGGAGATCCGCTCGTGCTGTTGCACGGCACACCGTTCTCCTCCCTGGTGTGGCGGCGCATCGCGCCCCTTCTCGCGATGCACCGGCGGGTGTACTACTTCGACCTGCTCGGCTACGGCCGCTCGGAGAAGCAGCCCGGCCAGGACGTCTCGCTGGGCGTCCAGAACCAGCTGTTCGCCGCCCTACTCGAGGAATGGGGCCTCGAGCGTCCGGATGTCGTCGCCCACGACTTCGGCGGCACAACCGCCCTACGCACCCACCTGCTCAACGGGCGCGACTACCGAACCCTCACGCTCATCGACCCCGTCGCGCTCAGCCCCCACGGCTCCGCGCTCGTGCAGACCGTCCGTCGCCACCCCGACGCCTTCACCGAACTGCCCGGCTACATCCATGAGGCGATCCTGCGGGCCTACATCGCCGGTGCCGCCCACCGACCACTCCGGGAGGCAGAGATGGCCCACTACCTCGAGCCGTGGCTCGGCGAGGTGGGGCAACCGGCGTTCTATCGTCAGATCGCGCAGATGAGTGACCGGCACACCGACGAGATCCAGGACCGCTACGACCAGATCCGCTGCCCGGTCACCATTGTCTGGGGCGAGCACGATACCTGGGTGCCCATCGAGCAGGGACGCAGACTCGCTCAGCGAATCCCCGACGCCGACTTCTACACCGTGCCCGAGACCGGCCACCTCCTGGCCGAAGACAGCCCCGAAACCGTCATCGCCATCGTCCTCGAGGCCATTGACCAACGGGGCGCTCAGGCTCTGGCGCTGACCTCGGGCAGCCGCGTGGCCAGCAGCACACCGACCAACCCGAGCACGGCGAGAAAGCCCAGGGCGACGCCGACTCCGATCTGAGCCAGCGCCGCGCTCAGGCCGCCCGCCCCGAGCAGCAGGACACCCATGGCGGTGTTGGACACGGCCACGTAGTCCGTGCGCTGGTTTCCTTCGGCCAGGTCCACGACATAGGTCTTACGCCCCACGCGGGCGCCGGTGTGCGCCAACATGAGCAGCAGATAGGCACCGACGTAGGGCCACGTCGTACCGGCGATGACATCTGTCGGGAGCAGCGCCAACAGCGCCAACAGGACCCCCGAGGCCCCGCCGGCCCCGAGCATCATGGCGCGCCGGCTGGACCGATCGGCCACGCCGCCCCACAACCATCCACTGACCAATGAGGCCACACCGGACGCGAGCACGAACGGTCCCAGCGCGCCGAGTGTCGCACCGGAGACGTCACTGGCCAGCGAGACCACGAACGGTGGGCTCAGCGCCGAGACCAGCAACAGAGTGCGGACCAGCACGAACCGGCGAAACGGCTTGTCCTCCCGCAGCAGCTGGACGCTGTGCCGCAGCCAGCTGTCGGCGCCGATCTCCGCTGCCGGTTCCCGCGGCTCGCTCACGGTGGCGAACAGCACCGCCCCCACCACCCAGGTCGCGGCGGCGCCGAGCAGCAACCATGCCAGCGGGCCGACCTGGACCTGTCCACCGCCGAGCACGCGGATCGCCAGACCCATGGCGATCGCGACCGCTCCTCCGATCGTGGTGGCCACCCCGGTGACCCGCCCACGTCGGCCCTTGGGCACCGTGCGGCCGAGCACATCTTTCGAGGCGATAGAGCCCAGGGCGCGAAACAGCGCGAACGCCGCCAGGGCCAGCAGGATCAGCAC
>Ga0079226_10003852_pt1 | contig 11492 bp, 9 predicted proteins | sample Poulit2014_FD_76345 | JGI IMG/M metagenome (GOLD analysis project Ga0079226, IMG submission 76345) | Agricultural soil microbial communities from Georgia to study Nitrogen management - Poultry litter 2014 | ecosystem: Environmental > Terrestrial > Soil > Agricultural land | place: USA: Georgia...
AACATTGGCAAATTGCAGTGTTAAGATAACTATTTCCTCAATTTAATGGTGTTAATCGCGTGATCTTCGCCTTTGATTAAAATCAGGCTTGCCCGCTCACGTGTTGGCAGAATATTTTCGTGCAGATTAACGCCATTAATGCTGTCCCAAATAGTGGAGGCAATTTCTATTGCTTCAGGTTCAGAAAGTTTGGCATAGCTGTGGAAATAGGAACTTGGGTTAGCAAATGCGCCTTTGCGGAATTTAAGAAAACGTTTGATATACCAATTTTTTAACAAAGCCTCTTCCGCATCAACGAAAATAGAGAAATCGACAAAATCGGAAACGAATAAATTATGTGCTTTGTGGCTACGTTGCAGCACATTTAAACCCTCAATAATTAGAATATCCGGTTGATTAATTTCCGTATATTGATTGGGAATAATGTCATAAATCAGGTGAGAATAAACCGGCGCTTTGACACTTTCTTTGCCGGATTTAATATCCGACACGAACTGGATTAATGCTTGTGTGTCATAAGAAACCGGAAACCCTTTTTTGCTTAATAGATCCAACTGTTTCAGTTTTTCCAAAGGAAATAAGAAACCATCGGTGGTAATTAAATCCACTTTTCTTCCCGGCTCGGTTAAAAGTGCTTGCAGAATACGGGCGGTGGTGCTTTTCCCGACCGCAACGCTGCCGGCAATGCTGATAATATAAGGCACTTTCGGCTTTTTAATGCCAAGAAATCGTTCGATAACGGCGTGGCGTTGTAAATTTTCATCAATATAATAATTTAATAAACGCACTAACGGCAGATAGATAGAACGAACCTCATTTAATGAAAGTTCCTCATTAAAACTAAGGAGTGGCTTTAAATCCTGTTCCGTTAAAGATAAAGGAAAAGAATTCCTTAATGCAGCCCATTGTTCGCGTTCAAATACTAAAAACGGTGAAAAATCATTAGTATTGTGGTTGTTCACAATATCCTTCTTATTTGATGAAAATAACAAAAAACGGTGGAATGTATGTTATAGAAAGCGAACGAAAAAGGCAAAGTGAATATTTGTAATAGCTAATCATCACTAAATTAAAAAAGGATTAAATCGACATATGAGCAGATTTAATCCTTTATTTTTTAATAGTTTAATTTTATTTAAACCGGTTTAAAGCCAGAAAACATAAGCAAAAGTGGCGATAAGGAATACACAGAAAATATTGAGGATAATTCCTGCTTTCACCATCTCTTGTTGTTTAATTTGTCCTGAACCGAAAACAATGGCATTCGGTGGAGTGGCTACCGGTAGCATAAAGGCACAGGATGCACCCAAGCCGATAATTAAAGCAAGACCGATTGCCGGCATTCCCAACGCTTCAGCAATGGAGATAAAAATCGGTACTAACAATGCGGCACTGGCAGTGTTGGAAGTAAATTCCGTTAAGAAAATAATGAAAGCGGCGACAACTAAACCGATGATGTAGAAATGACCGCCTTGAATTAAAAAGACGATGCCGTCCGCCATCACTTTGCTTGCACCGGAATCTTTCAATACGGCACTTAATGTTAAACCGCCGCCGAAAAGCATTAATACGCCCCATTCGGTGTTATCTTGAATTTGCTTCCAATTCGCTACACCGGTGATGCAGATGAGAACCGCCGCTAACAATGCCACAAAACTGTCGAAGCTGGCGATTTTTCCGGATAAGCCGAGCAATGATGCCAACATCGGATTCACACTGCTGCTGAAAATCCAGCATAATGCAATAAAGACGAAAATGGCTAAAGTGATGATGCGAGGGCGATCAATTTCAATCTGCTCAAATTCAAATTTGAATGATTTTTCAAATTTTGGTCGGAATACCAAATACAAGGCGGCAATCATTACCGGCATTAATAAAATCATTATCGGTAAGCCGTATCCTAGCCATTGTGAAAAGTTGAGGTGTAATTGAGAGGCAACAATCGCATTTGGTGGGCTGCCGACTAATGTGCCCATTCCGCCGATACTGGCACTGTAAGCAATCCCTAATAAGACAAATACATAAGTGTTGTGCTGTTTCTGTTGATCAAGGTTGGATAAAATCCCCATTGCCAACGGTAACATCATTGCGGCGGTGGCGGTGTTACTCATCCACATGGATAAAAATGCGGTGACCACAAACAGGTAAATGACCGCGACCAATAAATTACCACCGGCAAGTGACATAATTTTATTGGCGATAAAACGATCCAGTTTTTGGATATGCAGTGCCGTTGCCAAGGCGAAACCACCAAAGAATAGAAAAATGGTCGGATCCGCAAATGCTACCAACGCTTTTTTGGTGTCAGTTAGCCCCATTGCAATGGCTAAAATCGGAATTAACAGCGCCGTTACCGTTACATTTAATGCCTCCGTCAACCATAAAATACCGACAAAGACCAACAAGGTTAAGCCTTTATTGACCTGCGGTTCAAACGGCAGACTAAATAGCAAAATTAATGAGATCAGAATATCTACGCCCAGGATTAGGCTTGATTTACTCCAAACGGTCGGAGATTTGTTGTTTGTCATAATGTACCCTCCTTTACTTTATGATCATTATTTCATTCCAATATAGCAGATAGTCATCCCTTCGTCAGAATACAAGTCAGGAATTGTGAGCGAGTGAACAACTTTTCTGTTAGTTGTGTTTTTTCTGTTTATTTTTCTATCAGAAAATGGCGAATTTTTATCTCTTTCTCATTTTTTACAAAATCGCTGTGCTGTTTTTGAAATTAATTTCATCAAAATGGGCTCAAAAATGTGATCTCGCTTACAAATTTGTTCTTTTTCAATCAAATTATGATTTTTTATTTTCTTTTTGGGTTAAAATAGAGCTAAATTTTCGTATTGGAATAATTTATTGTGTGTTGGGGGCTTCAAAAATGACAAATCAGCAAGTAAATACGACCTCTCCGCAATGGGAAACCGATGTCATCATCATTGGCGGCGGAGCAACCGGCGCAGGTATTGCGCGTGATTGTTCGTTACGGGGACTTCGCAGTATTTTATTGGAACGTCGTGATATTGCGACCGGTGCCAACGGGCGTAACCACGGTTTATTGCATAGCGGTGCGAGATACGCCGTCAATGATCACGAATCTGCAGAAGAGTGTATTAAAGAAAATATGATCTTGAAGCAGATTGCGCGTCATTGTGTGGAAGATACCAAAGGGTTGTTTATCACCTTACCGGAAGATGATCTCAATTATCAAAAAACATTTATTGAGAGTTGTCAAAAAGCAGGCATTGAGGCGGTTCAGATCGAGCCGGATTTAGCAAAACGGTTGGAGCCGTCAGTGAATCCGTCTTTAGTCGGTGCCGTGGTAGTGCCGGACGGTACTGTCGATCCGTTCCGTTTGACAGCGGCAAATATGTTGGATGCGAAAGAGAACGGCGCGACCATTTTAACCTATCACGAAGTGACAAAATTAATTCGTGAGGGTGATCGTGTCATCGGTGTGGAAGCCTTTGATCATAAACGTAAAATGAGCGTGAAAGTGTATGCCAAAATCGTGGTAAATGCCGGTGGTATTTGGGGTCAAGGTATTGCTGAATATGCTGATTTGAAGATTAAAATGTTCCCGGCGAAAGGTTCGCTATTAATTATGGGGCATCGTATTAATAATTTAGTGATTAATCGTTGTCGTAAACCGGCGAATGCCGATATTTTGGTGCCGGGCGATACCATTTGCGTTATCGGTACAACTTCCGACCGTATTCCATACGATCAAATTGATAATATGATTGTGACACCACAAGAAGTGGATGTTCTGTTTACCGAAGGCGAAAAATTGGCACCGGCATTGCGTCATACTCGCGTGTTGCGTGCTTATGCCGGTGTGCGTCCGTTGGTGGCGAGTGATGATGATCCGTCAGGACGTAATGTTAGCCGTGGTATTGTGTTGTTGGATCACGAAACACGGGACGGCTTGAAAGGATTTATTACCATCACCGGCGGTAAATTGATGACTTACCGTTTAATGGCGGAATGGGCGACCGATTTAATTTGTAAGAAATTAAATCATCAAGCGGAATGTAAAACCGCAAAACAACCGCTACCGGGCTCGCAAGAAACCGCGACAGAAACCCATCAACGTATTATTTCCATTCCGAACCCGATTCGTGTTTCTGCGATTTATCGTCACGGTGCCAGAGCAGATCGCCTGTTGGCGGAACAACGCCTGGATCGCAGTTTAGTGTGTGAATGTGAAATGGTGACTGCCGGTGAAGTGCGTTATGCCGTAGAAGAGTTGGATGTGAATAATTTAGTCGATTTACGTCGTCGTACTCGTGTCGGTATGGGAACGTGTCAAGGCGAACTTTGTGCTTGCCGTGCAGCCGGTTTAATGAGTCGTTTTAATGTCATTTCCGCCCGGCGTTCAACCACTCAACTTTCTTCTTTCTTGGAAGAGCGTTGGCGTGGCATTGAGCCGATTGCTTGGGGCGATGCGATTCGTGAGGCGGAATTCAGTAGTTGGATCTATTACAGCTTGCTCGGATTAAAACAGGTGAATACTCAATCAACAGACGAGGGGACAGACGCAAATGAATTTTGATACTCTGATTATTGGCGGTGGTTTGGCTGGATTACTTTGCGGTATCAAATTACAACAACAAGGACAGCATTGTGCCATCGTAACAACCGGACAAAGTGCCATTGATTTTTCTTCCGGCTCTTTAGATTTATTAAGTTTTTGTGCTGAACAAGAAGTGAATGTGTTGGCGCAAGGATTAGCCGACCTTGCGCAATCTGCACCGCAACATCCTTATAATTTAATCGGTGCGGAAAAGGTGTTGCATTATGCGCAAGATTTTCAACGGTTGGCACAACAATTAAAACTCAATTTACAGGGTGAACAGGCAAAGAATCATTATCGTGTTACGCCATTGGGATCATTGCATCCGGCGTGGCTATCACCGAATAGCGTACCAACTCTAGCAATGGATGATCAGTCATTCTCCTATCGTTCATTAATGATTCTTGGTATTGAAGGTTATCACGATTTCCAACCACATTTACTAGCTGCAAATTTAAAGACACTGCCTCAATTTGCTGATTGTGAAATTCGCCACAGTTTTTTACATATACCGGAATTGGATCACCTGCGTACCAATGCACGTGAATTTCGTAGTGTCAATATTTCACAGGCGTTGGAACATAAGTTAAATTTCCAACAGTTAGTACAGGAAATTAAAAATGCTGCCGGTAGTGCAGAAGCAGTTTTTTTACCGGCTTGTTTTGGCATTGATGACGACAACTTGTTTGAACAACTCAGACAGGCGACTGGTTTGCCACTATTTGAATTACCAACCTTACCGCCTTCATTGTTAGGCTTACGTCAACATTATAAATTACGCCGTGAATTCCAACGTTTAGGCGGCGTGTTAATGAATGGCGATACCGCATTGCGAGGCGAATTTGAAAATGGATGTGTCAGTAAAATTTATACCGCATTGAACGAAGAAATTGCGCTGACTGCAAAGCATTATATTTTAGCGAGCGGAAGTTTCTTCAGTAACGGCTTGGTTGCTCACTTTGAAAAAATTATTGAACCGGTGTTTGAATCGGATCTGATCGCAGATAGTGATCGCTTGCAATGGACTGCACACCGGTTCGCCGATCCGCAACCGTATCAATATTATGGCGTGAAAATTAATGCGCATTGCCAAGTAGAGAAATCGGGGCAAATTGTGCCGAATTTATTTGCGGTAGGTGCGGTTATCGGTGGTTTCAGCGGCTTAAATGATGGTTGCGGTTCAGGTGTTTCGATCGTCACTGCTTTTAATGTTGCTGATTATATTTTGGCGGGAGGTCAACAATGAATTTACAACAATTAATTGCACAAGCTGAACAGACTCATCAACAACCTTATCAAGATTCCAGTTTTGAAAGTTGTATTAAATGCACCGCTTGTACTGCCGTCTGCCCGGTTTCGCGGAATAATCCGTTTTATCCCGGCCCTAAACAGGCAGGCCCGGATGGCGAACGTTTACGTTTGAAAAATCCATTGCTTTATGATGAAGCTTTAAAATATTGCACTAACTGTAAACGTTGTGAAATTGCCTGTCCGTCAGGGGTGAAAATTGGCGATATTATCGTGCGTGCGCGTGATCATTACGGTAAAGGAAAAGGCAAATCAAAAATTCAAAAATTGAGAGATGCCATTTTGAGTAATACCGATTTAATGGGCACATTGAACACGCCGTTTGCACCGGTGGTGAATACGATTACCGGTTTGAAAGCGACCCGTTTCTTGTTGGATAAAACGTTAAAAGTCGATCATCGCCGCAGTTTGCCGAAATATTCATTCGGTAGTTTCCGTAATTGGTATAAGAAAAATGCGGCACAACGCCAAGCTTTATATAAAGATAAAGTGGCGTATTATCACGGTTGTTATGTCAATTACAACAATCCTGAATTGGGTAAAGAGCTGATCAAAGTCTTCAATGCGATGGATATTGGCGTGGTGTTATTGGAAAAAGAGAAATGTTGTGGTTTGCCATTAATGGTCAACGGCTTTCCGCAACAGGCAACGCGTCAGGCGGATTTCAATATTCAACAGTTGGAAAAAGTGATTGAAGGGCAAAAATTGGATGTGGTCGGCACATCATCAAGCTGTACTCTCACTTTGAAAGATGAATATGAGCATATTCTTGGGCGAGATAACAGCAAAGTGAAGGATCACATTAATTTGGTAACGCGTTATATCTACAAATTATTGGAAAGCGGTGAAAAAACCTTGCCATTGAAACCATTGCCGTTGCGAGTGGCATATCATACCGCCTGCCATATGGAAAAAGCGGGTTGGGTGCCTTACACTATTGAATTAATTAGAAAGATTCCGGGTTTGGAATTGGTAATGCTTAATTCTCAATGTTGCGGTATTGCCGGAACTTATGGTTTCAAATCCGAAAATTATGAAACCGCACAGGCGATTGGTAATTCCCTATTTTCCCAAATTGAGGCTGGTAACTTTGACTATATTATTTCCGATTGTGAAACCTGTAAATGGCAAATTGATATGTCAACTAGTCGAACTTGCTTACATCCAATAACATTATTGGCGATGGCATTGGCATAAGTGTAAAAAACAGCGAACAAGGATGTTTGCTGTTTAGCGTTTGGGAAATTTTAGTTTATCCTTTTGTAATTTCCATTGTTATCCCTTTTTAAGTAAGATAGATCTATAAGTGTTCGTCTTAATGTTGCAAAATCTCTATCAAACATAGAACAGAAAGAAGAAATTTCTTGTTCACTATATATTTCATTAAAATTAAGATTACTTATAATTTTGTCTAATATATCTTTATGGTATATATTTATTTTATTTTTTTGACTATTTGATGGTAATTTTTCCCAGATGATATCATTCAATTTAAATATTTTGTTTTCATTATATATTAAACCATAAGAAGTTAATGATTTTAATGATTTTTCAATAGTTTTTATATCTAAAAAAGTTATCTGCTTTATTTTTTCTATAGAGTTAAATTCTAGTTGGATTGCAGAATAAATAATTCTATTAGCTTTATTTTTTAGAATGGAGATAGGGTGATAATTCTTTTTGGTTATATCTCCAAAGTCAGGTAAAATAGGAGCCTGATTTATAATTAACATTTCCTCTTGAAAAGATTCTTTTCTATAAATGAGTTCATATTTCGTTTTTTTTCTAATTAATCCTAGCCCAGATTGTCTATATTTATGATTTTCTGTTAAAGAGATAATTTCGTATTGATCTGATAAGTGTTTAGAGATTTCTTCCCATAAAGGTGTTCTTATACTTCTTAATAGTTTGTTACCATTATTATTTATAATTGATGTAAAAAATGGTTCATGTAATGCTATAATACCTCCTTCAGATAATTGAGGAGTTAATCTATTTAAAAAGAAAGCGTCATCAACTAATGTTCCTGCGTCTAACCAAATAAGATCTATTTTTCCCCATTGTTGAATGTCTTTCATATTAATGTGATAAAAATTTTTTTTAATTATTTCAGAATGCATTTTATATGCAGGATTATTTTCTATAATTTCCCAAACCTTATTTGCTGAACTACCTTCACCCATTCCATCGTCAATAGATATTAATTTAGGAATAGGAATATTTTCTAATTTATTAGGAGGAAGTATAATTGATAATCTTTCGCTCCAATTTTCATTATTGCTAAGATTAATATCATTTTTTAATTCATTAAAGTATTCTATAATTGAATTTAGCATTACGATAGTAGAGTATCCTGCACCAATTTCAATTATTTTTAATGGTCTTAGCATCTTTATAAGAGAAGCTAAGACTTTACTTGAATTTTCTGTCCCCATACCTATACTAATCATATTTTTCTCCTATTTCGTTAATAAAACCTTTTGAATATAATTTTTCAATAATTTTTTGATCATAATTTATCATAGAAAATGTTTTTTTAGATAAAATATTGAATAATTTTTTAGAGATAACGAATTTTACACCATTAATAGGGTTAATTATATATAATATATCTTTAATGTTATAGAATTTAATAAAAGGAGATAAATTATAGAGCTTTTTGGAGTAAAAATTGGTTACTGGATCTATATTAATGATTTTATGTCTATATAGAGGAATGATAGTCTTATATATCTCTATATTTCTTCCAAATAGATTTATTTTTTTTGAAAAATCTCCTGATAATAGAATGTTAAGATCCTCTTCTATAATCTGTATATAACTTTCAGAGATTGGATTAATGATACTAATACAAAGTGTATTATCCATAATATTTATTGTGTCTTTAAATAAAGTACACTCTTTATTTATATTAATTTTAACACCTCTTTTTACAATAATGTTACTATCTCTGATTAGACCTCTATTTGAATTTTCTATAAGAGAGTATCTGCTACAAATTTCATTTCTTTTTCCATATAAATATTCTATGATTTGCCAAGGGTATGCCCCAGTATTATTACAATAATAAAAGTTATCCATTTTATATTCCTCTTCTTTTATTTATAAATATAGAAACTAAAGATGTTGTTATTACAAAAAATCCACTGTATAGAAAATAATCTTTAATATAATCATCTTTAATTAAAAAGGATAATATAAAACCGAAAAGAACAGTTATTTGTATATAAGCAACATAGGATGGAATAACGCTTTTTTCAGAATTATTTGGGAAGGTTTCATAAAGAAATAGACTTAATAGAGTATTCTGTATTCCATTACCTAATCCTAAAATAAGTGAAAAAATAAGCATAATTAAGAAGTTATTGGTATAACCAATAGAAAACACTCCTAAACCAATTAATAAGGTTCCAGCAGATGCTCCAGCAGCAGTACCTATTTTTTTGAATAAGTCGCTTAATAATATTGGTGAAATAATTAATCCAAAACTAATGATTGATAAAAGAGTTCCGTAGTAATAGTTTGGGAAATTATTTATTTTTGTAATATAGGGTATAATTAGTATATTAAAGTTAGAGGTGGATAATATGGTGAGTGCTGTAGGTATAAGAACTTTTTTTACTTTAGTATTCTTAAATAAATTATATTTATCATATTTTATATCATTGCTATTTTTTGAGACGTTTTTTTTAGTTGTATAAAATAAAAAATTATTTTTTCCAAATAAAAACATAATTGGAATAAATGTAATAATTGATAATATAAAAAAAGAATATTGATTATATAATGTAAATAAAAAACTTCCCAGCAAAGGCCCAGTAATAAATCCTATATTTCTACAAGTATGAGCAACCTTATTTGCACTGTTTTTATTTTGAAATAATGGTATAATGGATAATATCTTAATCCATAGTAAATTACCTGTTGTTCCAAGAAAGAAAGAAATAATAAATATAAAATATGTTGAAGATAAAAAATAAGTTATATAGATTATAGAACCTTGTGTAGAGAAAATATAGATTAAATTTTTTATTGGTGTTTTGGGATGTAATAAATATCTAGATAAAGGTGTGGCAACAATACCCCCTATCATATAAAGAATGAAAACTAATGGTAAGATGCCGTCTTGCTCGTTTATCTGTAAAGATAATATTGTTTGTGTTGCTTCATCAGTTAAGCTGGATATAGAAATAGTTAAAATAAATAGTATAAAGAAGAGCCTCATTCTAAGTATCCCCATTCAAATAATTTTATTATAATATCTTTTTCCTGTTCTGATTTGTTATTATAAGTAATTCTATCTTCACTTATTAAATCTTCTAATAAATTTTTAATTTCTTTTGATTTTTTTATTTTCGCACAATAACCATTAGAAGAAAATATAATACTGTCTGAAAGTGGATACCATTGAAGAATAGAGTTTTTTTCTATAGAAAAAATCTCTTTTTTTTGAAATTTTTTGCGTGGTCTTGGTACTCCAATATAAAAGCTAGTATCACGTATTAACTGATTTATTATGCTTTGTATTAAAATTTTTTCAATTTTTAACTCATTTATTTTTAATATGATTTTATTAAAATTTTTATCTAAATTTACTGCTCCTGAATAAAAATTTATGTCATTTTTCTCCTCAACAAAACAAGATAGTTGTTGATTTATATATGTATATATATTATCTTTTTTATCATCTTTATCCCAGAGTGCAATATTTATTACAACTGATGTTTTATTAGGGCTTTCGGCTACATGAAAATAATTGTGTGGGAAATAACATACTCTATCTTTATTATTATGTAATATAATACTATCATTTTTATATTTATTGTATTCTGGATATTTTATGTGATTTATATTTTTATGGAGAGGATCCCAAGTATACATTTTTTTTCCATCTCTCATAGTAAATGAAAAGTTATGAGCATGATCAACATGAATTCCTGTGTGTGTAGAGTTATACCTTCCAATGAAACAGTCTATATCTATTCTTCCTAAGGGTCTATTAATTAGATTATTATTTAATTTTTTGGAAAAATCTCTTATTTTGTCCCATATAGATGAGGAAATAGTATGTAATCCAAAATATGCTATACACCAACTATTAGTAAAGCTATTTTCTAATCTAAAAATATAATCATCTAAAGACTCATTTTTTGTAATTAACATAGATGGATTTTTTGAAATAACTAATTTATTATCTATTGCAGTAATGAAGTCCATACTTTTATTTATTTTTTGATATTTAGTGAGATCTTCTTTATAAAAAAGTAAAGAGCTTATAATTTCATCTTCTATAAAAGGAATATTATTAATTTTTATTTCACAAGATTTTTTATTCCAGTACTTTGTAGAAAAGTTATGATCTATAAATGAAAACATGATATTCTCCTTTAATTAAAGTTCTTCTATAGCAATATTTTAATATTGTCGAGTATACTTGATGTTTTTGGTGTTAGTAGGAGGAATAATTTCTGAAAGTGTTAATTCTTCAATAGAGTGTTGGGATTGCTGAGCATATTTGACATTTTTAGTAGGCGGAATAATTTCTGAAAGTGTTAACTCTTCAATAGGGTGTTGGGATTGCTGAGCATATTTGACATTTTTAGTA
>Ga0079226_10003853_pt1 | contig 11490 bp, 9 predicted proteins | sample Poulit2014_FD_76345 | JGI IMG/M metagenome (GOLD analysis project Ga0079226, IMG submission 76345) | Agricultural soil microbial communities from Georgia to study Nitrogen management - Poultry litter 2014 | ecosystem: Environmental > Terrestrial > Soil > Agricultural land | place: USA: Georgia...
ACGGGTAAGGCGTTGTTGCCTTGCGGCGCTTAAATGGGGGAAGCACAAGGCAATGTTGGTGGCTGCAATATGGCGCCGGCGCTTAAGCAAAAAGTAAGATAAGTGGCCTAAGCCGCGGCCTGCGGCTAGCTGCACGTTCCATGGTAGTTGGGCAAACAGCCAAAACGCACCCACTAGCAACCAAGTAAAAGTGTCGCTGGGTTTAAACGTGGGGCGTGGTGGGAGTTGGGCCATGGTGTCTTCATCCTTGGTAAATTTCCGCGTTAGTGTAGCAGTTTTCATGCTTGGCGCTGTGGTTTAAATGTTGTAAACAACAGTGTAATCAACACAGGGCGTGTTAACCTTAACGCTTTCTTGTTTACGGTAGGTTTTGCATGATTCGCGCGTTATACACAATGCTTTGGTATTTTTTGTTGCCTGTGCCTTGGGTCACTATGTGGTTTCGAGGGCGTAAAGCGCCGGATTATCGTATGCGTTGGTCTGAACGCCACATGTACCATGGTGCACCAAATACGTTGCCTGCTTGTGTGTGGGTGCATGCTGTGTCTGTGGGCGAAACCTTGGCGGCTGTGCCAATGATCGAAGAGTTATTACGCCGCTACCCTACTATGCCTATTTTGGTTACCACCACCACGCCAACGGGCTCAGATCGTGTTAAGGATATTTTCGGCGACAGGGTGCACCATGTATATTTCCCGTGGGATATTCCGCGGGCTTGGCAGCGCTTTTTCTTAGCCTACAACCCCAAGCTAATTATTATGGTAGAAACCGAGCTGTGGCCTAATTTAATGGCTAAGGCGGTGAAGGAGCAGGTGCCTGTGTGGTTGTTTAATGGCCGCATCTCAGAGCGCAGCTACCAAGGTTACCGCCGTTTAAACTGGCTTACGGGCCCTGCTATTCGTGCCTACGAAGGCTTGATGGTGCAAACCGAAGAAGAAGCCGAACGCTATATTAAGCTCGGTGTGCAAAAAGACCGAGTGCACGTAACGGGCAGTGTGAAATTTGATTTGCGTTTAACGGCATGCATTAAACAAGAGGCGGCGCAGGTGCGCGAAATGTTTGGCCGCAACCGTTGGGTGTGGGTAGCAGCCAGCACTCACGAGGGTGAAGAAGAAATAGTGCTGGCTGCCCATCAGCAGGTGCTTGCGGTTGTGCCTAATGCCCTATTGGTGTTAGTGCCGCGCCATCCCGAGCGGGTTGATTCTGTGGCTGAACTGAGCGCGAAAATGGGTTTGCCTTGCGTGCGCCGTAGCTTAAACGAACAGCCACAAGAGGAAACGGCGGTTTACTTGGGCGATACCATGGGCGAATTGCTTATGTTGTATGGGGCGGCAGAGCTTGCTTTTGTGGGTGGCTCGTTTGCCCCCATTGGTGGCCACAACCTGCTGGAGCCTGCTGCTTGGGAGCACCCGGTGCTTAGCGGGCCACAATTGTTTAATTTCGAGCGTATTGGTGAGTTGCTTGGCGAAGCGGGCGCTTTAACTATTGTGCAAAATGCCGATGAGCTGGCACAGGCAGTGGTGGCGTTGCTGCAAGACGATGAGCGCCGTGAACAAGAGGGCAGAGCGGCCGCCGATGTGGTGGCCGCTCATGGTGGGGCATTACAAAAAACGTTAACCTTACTTGAACGTGTGTGGCCTGCTTAGCCAGCCACGTTGTTAAGGTTAATTTGCTCGAGTTCGTTGAGCCAATCGTTCACTTGGATAATGTCGTCTTCAGTTAGTGCACCCGCTAAGGCCTTCAGTGTCAGGCTATTGAGAACGTAATCGTAGCGTGCATTGGCGTAATCGCGTTTTGCGGCAAACAAGGTGCGTTGCGCATTAAGCACTTCCACAATGTTGCGTGTGCCCACTTCGTAGCCTGCTTGGGTGGCCTCAAGGGCAGATTCAGCAGAACGGATTACCTGTTTGTGTGCCTTCACATAAGATGAGTTGGCACTTACTTGGCGGTAAGCGGCTAAAGTTTGCTGGCCTACATCGCGCCAAGCTTGTTGGTAGCTGTCTAAACTTGCATCGTGTTCTAGTGCACTTTGTTTGCGTTTACTGTTTAGCCCGCCACCTTGGAAAAGAGGCATGTTAACTTCTATGCCATAGGCGTTGGTGCGGCTTTTTGGTTGCATGTTGCCATCAGAAAGAGGGTTGTTTGTGGGAATGTTGGCATTATCACGGTAACGCTGGTGTTGTGCCACAAGATCTACAGTGGGCAATTGTGCTGAAGCATGTTGGCTCGCCGCGTGGCGCAGCACCTCGGTTTGTTGCTTAGCAGCTAACAGGCTTGGGTTTTGCCCCTGCGCAAGCTCCATCCATTTTTCTGGTTCTGCAGGCACTGGCTTGTTGAGCGGCAAATCGCTTTGTAGCGTTGCCATGTTTTGCCAAGGGCGGCCTGTTAGCGCCTCTAGCTTATCGCGAGCAATATCAAATTCTGCTTGCGCTAAAATTACGCTGGCGTCCACTAGGTCGTGGGCAGCTTCGGCTTCGTGCACATCGGTAATGGCAATGAGGCCTACGTCAAAGCGTTCGCGCGTTTGTTCTAGTTGCTCGCCAATGGCCTTTTTCTCGGCGTTGGCAGAGGTTAGGTTCTCCCAGGCTTTTAGCACGTTAAAGTAAGCGCTTGCCACACGGTGGAAAAACTGCTGGCGGGCATCAGCAAACTGGGCATCAGCAAGCGAGGTTGCAGCCTTGCCTTGTTTGTATGCATACCAAGCGCCAGGGCGGAACAAAGGCTGTGCTAGGCTCACGGTAACGGTTTCCGTTTCGTAATCCATCTTATAGCCGCTGCGGCGTATTTTCGTGTCTGTGTCCATCCAGCTGTAGCGTGCGCTAAGGTTTGGCAATATGGCGGCCAAGCCTTGTTTTTCGTTTTCTTGGCCAGCTTGCCAAGTGTGCAAGGCTGCCGACCATTCGGAGTCTGCAGACCATGCGGCTTCGAGCGCGTGGGCAAGGGTGTCGGCGTATAGCGGTGTGGTAAAAGAAGTAGTGGCTACGCCGGCCACCATAAGTAAAAACTTACGCATAGTTACTAGGTCCCGTTATTTGCAAAGTTGGCACGGTGGCGGTGTGAAAAATACGTTAGTATTCAGCCGCTATGCTAAGCCCACCAACCATTGTTATTAGCGTGCAGTGTGCAACAGCCCAGCGTAGGGTACGCAGGGCATTGAGCTATGCTAGGCGCCGCTAAAATTGAAACCAAGCGCCTTCTATTACTACACTGCAAAACGGTGGCTAGTATAAAGCATTCAACGGCTAAATGTTGAATGAACCTGATTCATTTTACGATTGGATGAGCTATGGCATGGTCAATTAAGCAGTTAGCTACGTTTACCAACGATGCAGATGTGTGCGTGAGCACGCGTGAAATACAATATGAAGGTTTCATGCGCTTAGAAACGTTAACACTGCGCCACCGCTTGTTTGCCGGTGGCTACAGTGGCGTTATGCAGCGTGAAATTTTGTGCCGCACCCCTGCTGCCGGTGTATTAATTTGGGACCCAAAAAGGGCCGAGGTGCTGCTGGTTGAACAGTTTCGCGTGGGCGCCTTAGCAGATGAGCGTTCACCTTGGTGCTTAGAGGTGGTGGCAGGCATTGCCGACCAAGAGGGTGAGCCGTTTGCCGAGCTAATTGAACGTGAAGCCAAAGAGGAAGCCAACATTGCCTTGCGCCAGTTGCTGCCCTTGCCATCGTATTTTGTTAGCCCAGGGGGCACAAATGAGCGCATGCATTTGTTTTTAGGCATTGCTGATTTAGCCCATGCCGGCGGCGTGCATGGGTTGGCTTCTGAGCACGAAGATATTCGTTCCCATTGCATCCCTACAGCGCAATTGCCCATGCTGCTTGCCGAAGGTTATTTAAACAATGCCGCCAGTATTATCGCTGTGCAGTGGTTTTTGCTGCACCAAACCGAACTACAACAGACTTACACATGACTATTTTAGAACAGCAAAAAGCATACCGAGATGGGCTGCGCCGTTTGGGGCAGCTGAACGAGCGTAATTATCGCCATTTTCAGCAATGGCGCTGGCTTGAAGATACTGATGTGTTGCAATTGGTGGCCACCGAAACGGTGGCTGCCGTGCCGGCGGGCAAGGTGCGCATAAAGGTGCTGCATCGTTGGGCTTACACCACCGTGCTTGAGATGTGTTCGGCCATTGTTGCTGGCACCCAAGTGGCCCTTGAGGTGCGTTTGTACCATGATGCCGGCAGTGCAGAAGTGACAGCTGTGCGTTACGAGGAAGAGGGTGAAAAGCGTAGTTGGTCGTTCCATCAGGGTGGCGACCAGCCCAAAGATAAATTGTATTGGAATACTTTTTTGGCAGCTTGGCTGGCGCACATGCAAGTGCATATTTATGCGGTGCCTGCACCGGTGCCACAATGTGCCAATTCGTAAAAGGAGCATACTGTGGCGCCTATAACACCGCTGCGCGTAGTGCAGTTGTCAGACACCCATTTGTTTGCAGACCCAGCAAAAACCATGCTCGGCTTAGCCCCCCAGCAAAGCTTAGATGCTGTGCTTGCACTTATTAAAGAAGAACAGCCTGCCATAGATGTGTTGTTAGCAACGGGCGATTTCTCCCAAGATAACTCGGAGGCGTCGTACCGCCGCTTATATGAACAGTTGGCAGCATTAGCGGCACCGATGTATTGGCTTGAGGGCAACCACGATAAACCTGCCCCCTTGCTAGCGGCATTAGGCGATGCGGGGCATGTTTTGGCGCCAAAGGTGGCGCACCATGGCCCGTGGAGCTTTATTTTGCTGAATTCCACTATTCCTGGCAGCACAGAAGGGCAGTTGTACGCCAATGATCTCGCCTTTTTACGTAGGGCCCTTGAACAGTGCGCAGGGCAGCATGTGATGGTGTGTTTGCACCACCAACCTGTGCCAGTGGGTTGCCGTTGGTTAGACAAACATCGCATTGCAGCGGCGGCAGATTTTTTTGCCGTGTTAGATGGCCATCCTAATGTGCGTGCCGTGGTGTGGGGGCACGTGCACCAAGCATTTTCTAGCGAGCGCAAAGGGGTGCAACTTTATGCTGTGCCTTCCACCTGCATTCAGTTTAAACCTCATTGTGATGAATTTACGGTGGATGATGTTTCCCCAGGTTACCGTTGGTTTGATTTGCATGCAGATGGCCGCATTGTTACCCAAGTGTCGCGGGTGGCAGAGCGCTTTGAAATTGATGTTACGGCAAATGATTACTAGCATGAAAGCCTTGGTTTGTTGGGTGTTCTAGGGTTGCTGCTGTACAAATTGCCAGTGCTTGGTTAACGTTATGGCCACTTTGGCAAGCGCAACAGGTTATTGGGAGAAACGAAATGGCGAACAACAGTAAGTTGCTTTATGTGCACGGCTTTGCCAGCAGTTCGGCATCGGCTAAGGCGCAGCAAATGCTGCAATGGTTTGCACAACATGGGGCAGAAGATCGCATTGTGGCGCCCGATTTGCCCGTTGACCCACGCCAAGCTATGGCATTGCTAGATAACTTAGTGCAAAGCTCTGCTATTACCGCTGTGGTGGGTTCTTCTATGGGTGGGTTTTACGGTACTTGGTTAGCCGAACGCCACGGGCTAAAAGCGGTGTTAATTAACCCAGCTGTGCGCCCTTGGCGTTTGTTTGCAGGGCAGGCAGGCCCTTTTGCTCACCACCACACCGGCGAAACTTTTGAGATAGGGCCAAGCTGGGCAGAAGACCTGCAGCGCTATGCAGTGGCCACCATAGAGCGCCCAGAAAACCTATTGTTGTTGCAACAAACGGGCGATGAAACGTTAGATTGGTTAGAAGCTTGGGACTTTTACCAAGAATGCCACACCTACAAGGGCCTTGGCGGCAACCACGCCTTTGCTGGTTTTGCCGCGTTTATTCCTTTAGTGCTGCAATTCTGCGGCATCCAGCTAGATGAGACATTATGAGTACTGCGTATACCGCATCCAATATTGAAGTATTAAGCGGCTTAGACCCTGTGCGTAAGCGCCCAGGTATGTATACCGATACCAGCCGCCCCAACCACATACTGCAAGAGGTGATTGATAATAGCGTGGATGAAGCTTTAGCCGGCCACGCGAAAAATATCACCGTCACATTGTATAAAGATGGCTCTGCTGGGGTGGTGGATGATGGCCGTGGGATGCCTGTGGATATACATCCCGAGCTCGCTATTCCAGGGGTGGAGGTGATTTTAAGCACTTTGCACTCGGGGGGTAAGTTTTCCCACGATAACTATGGGTTCTCGGGTGGCTTGCACGGTGTGGGCGTGGCCGTGGTGAACGCCTTATCACAAGAGCTAACCGTTACCGTACGCCGTGGCGGGCAAGTGCACCAAATGGCTTTTGCCGACGGCGAAAAAGTTTCTGATTTAGCGGTGGTGGATACTTGTGGCCAACGCAATACTGGCACCGAGCTGCGCTTTACCCCAGCCCCAAAATACTTCGATTCGGTGAAGTTTTCGCTGCCGCGCCTATTGCATTTGTTGCGCGCAAAAGCAGTGTTGTGCCCCGGCTTAACGGTGGTGCTTGATGATCAAGTAAAAGGCGAAAAACACCGCTGGCACTATGAAGATGGCTTGGTGGAATACCTGAAGGGTGCCGTAAAGGAATGGGAGCTGTTGCCACAAGAGCCTTTCACTGGATCCCTAGAAGGCAAAACCGAGGCGGTGGAATGGGCGGTGTTGTGGTTGCCAGAAGGAGGCGACCCCGTTACGGAATCTTACGTTAACTTAATTCCCACTGCCCAAGGCGGCACCCACGTGAACGGGTTTCGTTCGGGCCTGCTCGAAGCTTTGCGTGAATATTGTGAGTTTCGTAATTTGCTGCCCCGCGGCGTAAAGCTTACTCCAGATGATATTTGGGAGCGTGTGAGCTACGTGATGAGCGTGAAAATGCTTGATCCACTGTTTGCAGGGCAAACTAAAGAGCGTTTAGGTTCACGCGCTATTGCGGGCTTTGTTAGTGGGGTGGTGAAAGATGCCTTTAGCCTGTGGCTAAACCAACACACAGAAGAGGGCGATGCCCTTGCCGAGCTGTGCATTCAAAGTGCCCAGCGCCGCTTGCGCGCAGCGCGCAAAGTTACGCGTAAAAAGGTAACTAGCGGCCCAGCATTGCCGGGCAAGTTAGCAGATTGCAGCAGCGATGACCCAAGCCAAACGGAACTGTTTTTAGTGGAAGGGGATTCGGCAGGTGGTTCGGCTAAGCAGGCACGCAGCCGTGAATTCCAAGCCATTATGCCGCTGCGCGGTAAAATTCTGAATTCGTGGGAGGTGGATTCTTCACAGATATTATCTTCGCAAGAAATCCATGATATCGCGGTGGCCATTGGCATGGAGCCAGGCTCTGAAGATTTAACCGGCTTGCGTTATGGCAAGGTGTGTATTTTGGCCGATGCGGATTCCGATGGCTTACACATTGCCACCCTTATTTGTGCCCTATTTGTGCGCCACTTTCCCGCGCTGGTGCGCGAAGGCCACGTGTTTGTGGCCATGCCACCCCTGTATCGCATTGATGTGGGCAAAGATGTGTTTTACGCCCTTGATGACGACGAACAACGGGTGATTCTAGATCGCATAGAAGCAGAAAAGCGCCGTGGCAAGGTGCAAATTACCCGCTTTAAAGGGTTAGGTGAAATGAACCCGCTGCAACTGCGCGAAACCACCATGGCACCCGATACGCGCCGTTTAGTGCAGCTTACGGTGGCAGAAGATGACGACACCAAACAGCTGCTTGATATGTTGTTATCCAAGAAACGGGCGGGCGATAGGCGCTCGTGGTTAGAAGATAAGGGCAACCTTGCCGAAGTGTAGTGGCGAAATAACAGAGAGTTTGCATGTCAGATAATTTTGAACAGGTCGCCCTGCGCGACTATACCGAGAAAGCGTACCTCGATTATTCCATGTACGTGATTCTAGACCGTGCACTGCCATACATTGGCGATGGCCTTAAGCCTGTGCAGCGCCGCATTGTATATGCCATGAGCGAGCTGGGTTTAAAAAATACGGCGAAATATAAAAAATCGGCGCGCACTGTGGGTGATGTGTTGGGTAAATACCACCCTCACGGCGATTCCGCTTGTTACGAAGCCATGGTGCTGATGGCCCAACCCTTTAGCTACCGCTACCCCTTAGTGGATGGGCAGGGCAACTGGGGCTCGGCTGATGATCCAAAATCTTTTGCTGCCATGCGTTACACCGAATCGAAGCTGGCGCCTTATGCAGAAACTCTATTGGCGGAACTAGGCCAGGGCACAGTGGAATGGGTTGCTAACTTCGATGGCACCATGGATGAGCCCAAATTATTGCCAGCGCGCCTGCCTAACGTGCTGCTGAACGGCACCACCGGCATCGCAGTGGGGATGAGCACGGACATTCCGCCGCACAACTTGCGCGAAGTGGCGAGTGCTTGCGTTCACGTGCTAAAAAACCCGAAGGCCACGTTGGCCGATATTATGGCCATTGTGCCTGCCCCCGATTTTCCTACTGCAGCTGAAATTATTACCCCAGCCGAGGAAATCGAGAAGCTTTATGCAACGGGCCGTGGGGCATTAAAGCTGCGCGCGGTGTGGGAAAAAGAAGAGCAAGACATTGTGATCACTGCGTTGCCTTATCAGGTGTCGGGGGCCAAGGTGCTCGAACAAATTGCCGAGCAAATGCGCAGCAAAAAATTGCCAATGGTTACTGATTTGCGCGATGAATCAGACCACGAAAACCCTACCCGTTTGGTGATCACACCTCGTTCCAACCGTGTAGATCTTGAACAACTTATGGGGCATTTGTTCGCCACCACGGATCTAGAGAAAAACTATCGTGTGAACATGAACATGATAGGCCTTGATGGTAAACCACAGGTTAAACCCCTCCTGAATATTGTGCAGGAGTGGTTAGAGTTTCGTATGCATACAGTGCGCCGCCGTTTAGAGCACCGTTTAGAGCGAGTGGAAAGCCGGCTGCATCTTCTGGAAGGTTTGCTGATTGCGTACCTGAATATCGATGAAGTGATCCGCATCATCCGCGAAGAGGATAAACCTAAGCAGGCGCTAATAGAACACTTTGGTTTAAGCGATCGCCAAGCCGAAGCCATTCTTGAAATTCGTTTGCGCCAATTAGCGCGTTTAGAAGAAATTAAAATTCGTGCCGAGCAAGATGAACTGGCTGAAGAGCGTGATTGGTTGGCGAAAACCTTAGGTTCAGCACAGCGCATGAAAACACTGGTGGCAAAAGAGCTGAAAGAAGATGCCGACACTTATGGCGATGATCGCCGCTCGCCTTTGGTGGAGCGCGAAGACGCCAAAGCCCTTGGCGAGGCCGACCTAGTGCCCGCCGAGCCCGTCACCGTGGTGGTTTCTAAAATGGGCTGGGTGCGTGCTGCCCGTGGCCACGATGTGGATGCTGAGGGGCTGAACTACCGCACGGGTGACGCCTACCAAGCATCGGCCCCTGGGCGCTCTAACCAGCCGGTGCATTTTCTTGATAGCCTTGGGCGTGCTTACACCTTGCCGGCGTACACTTTGCCTTCGGCACGGGGGCAGGGCGAACCCTTAACTGGCCGTTTGTCGCCGCCCAGTGGCGCCGAGTTTATGGCGGTGTTAATGGCCGACGATGAGCAGCAATGGTTGCTAGCTAGCGATGCGGCCTACGGCTTTGTTGTGCGGCACGAACAGTTGTTAGCTAACACCCGAGCTGGTAAAGCGGTGCTTACCATGCCCAAAAACAGCGTGTTATTGCCCCCTGCGGCGGTGAACGACATGGCTACAGACCGCGTGGCGGTGCTGTCCAACGAGGGGCGCCTGCTAGTGTTCCCCATCGCGGAGCTGCCGGAAATGGCACGTGGTAAGGGTAACCGTTTAATGGCGATCACAGCAGCACGGGCCCAAGAGCGGGCGGAGTTTGTGCAGGCGCTCACTGTTTTGCAGCCCAACGACACCCTAGTGGTGCAAGCTGGTAGGCGGCACATGAGCCTTACCCCGCGCGACCTCGCCCATTATGAGGGCGAGCGTGGCCGGCGTGGGGCTAAGCTGCCACGGGGTTTCCAGAATGTAACCTCGATTAGCGTGGAAACATAAAGCAAAAAGGCCCCAAAAGCGTTTAGCTTGTTGGGGCCTAGCTATGCTGTTGGTTGGCTAGTTTGCCTGTGGTGCCTTAATGGCCAAGGGTTCGGTGAGGGTTTCAAGCAAACCACGGATGAGCCCGGCTTGCAGCAGAATGTGCGCCTGAAGCTCTTCAAAAGCATCATCGCCTTCAAGATCATCTTGTTTTTCTGCCAACATATCGAGTGCTTTTAGGCGCTTAAACGTCATGTCTTCGGCAATGTCAAAATCTAATTCATCTTGCCAGCTGAGGTTTAAACGGCTGGGGTACATATCGTTTTCAAGGTGCGCCAAGATCTCTTCTTGGTGTAAGTCTACCGCGTTAAAGCGCACCGTAGCGCTGGTGTCTTTGTTGCTTTTCAGTTCACAGCGTTCACCAAGCATTAGCCCTGCTGGCAGGCTGTTGGGCTTGCGCATCCACTCGGTAAACACGCTGGCGGGGGCAGTGTCGGCATGCAGTGGCTTTACCGGCAGGGTGCCAATGGCTTTGCGCAAGGCGTTGATCACTTGTTCGGCACGGGTTTGGCTGGCGGCATCCACAATTACGTGCTGGCGCTGTACATCAAACAGCACATTAGTGCGCCGTGAGCGGGTAAATGCTTGTGGCAAAAATTCAAAAATAATCTGTTCTTTTAACTCAGATCTTTCTTTTCGGCCCACTTTGCGGTGCTGTTCTTCTTCAATCATTTCCACCCGTTCAAGCAACTCTTCGGTTACCACGGGCCCAGGGAGTAAGCGTACGGTTTCTTGAAAGGTGCACAGCAAATAGCCTTGGGCGGGGATCACCATATCCACATGGCCTTTGAGTGGGGCTACGAAGCCCTCTGAGCTCATATCTTGTGAACCGCAAGGTTTGCAAGGCATGTTGGCAAGCATGTCGTTTAATTCACCCGCCGACCACGAAAAAGGGGTAGCGCTGGCATATACCGCCAGATTTTTCATCCACATAATGCTGTTCCGTTTACAAAAAGAAGGTGGGCTTGGCCCAAATTTGAGGGGCTTAACCCTAACCAAATAGTTGCCTTTTCTCAAGGCGAAAAAAAGCCCCCTAGGCGTACCTAAAGGGGCTTTGTGCTTTGCTAAGCGTAGCGCTTAGAAGCGGTAGGTAACCTGGCCAGATAAGCCATGGATTTTGTTTTTGAAATCGCCAGAGAAGCCAGGGCGTGGTGCACCAGTGTTGGTGAATGCATCTTTATCACCTTGGCGTACTCTTGCGGTGCTTTCCCAGAGGTAGCCGTAGGCGGCATCAATGGTAAGGTTCGGGGTGGCATTCCAGCCGGCACCAATGGTGATAGCTTTACGCTCTGCAATAGGCGTTCTCACGCTGCGGTTTTCGGTTGATGCGGCAGAGGTATCGAGTGCGAAACCAGCTCTTAGCACCCACTCGGGGTTAACTTGGTAAGAGCCACCGATGGAGTAAGCCCA
>Ga0079226_10003854_pt1 | contig 11488 bp, 8 predicted proteins | sample Poulit2014_FD_76345 | JGI IMG/M metagenome (GOLD analysis project Ga0079226, IMG submission 76345) | Agricultural soil microbial communities from Georgia to study Nitrogen management - Poultry litter 2014 | ecosystem: Environmental > Terrestrial > Soil > Agricultural land | place: USA: Georgia...
GACACGGGTTCACAAAATAAGCTCTACTGGCTTAGTTCACTAGCACACTGTTGAGTTCTCAAACAACACAGAACCATCACGGCTCAAATGCAGCTCCAAATTATCCCCAGAGGAAACCCTACCAAACGGACACACAATGCCCGCCAGTGGTAGCCTTACCTTTGGGACGTCATCCGACTTTACCCGGTCCGTTTCGCAGGGTCAACCCCGCTCGGCCCGTCCCCGTCGGCGACAATGAATACTCTACACACCTGGCAGACCCCCTCTCAAAGGGGGGGGTGGGTTCTGACGAAACCCCAGGTCACAACGGCAATCAACAGCGGGTCGCCCCATGGTCGGTAACCCGCCTTCCGACAGCACCGAACACGTCCGGACAGGGCGAAACAGGCCAGAGCAAGACAGCCCGGCGGGTGACGCCCTCGCAAGACCCGGCAGGGAGTCTCTCGCGCGGGCTGTTTCGACAGTCTTTCCATCGCGAACCCTCCGGCGCGGACGAGGACGGAGCCGCACCGGAGCGGCGACGTACGAGAACGTCGCGAGCCGCCGCACTGAGCTTCACGCAGCAGGCAGGCGGGCTTTTGAAACAGATTCTAGGAGCAGCGCTTGCCCTCCGGCGGCAAGGTGCGGTCGATCAAATAGGCCGTACCGGCCTCGTCGATGCAATTGTTTCCGTGCAGGAACACGGTGTGTTGGGTGCCCTCGTACGACAACAGCCGCCCGTTCATCGCCTCGGCCAAATCGATCCCCGCCTGGTGGGGCGTCGCCGGATCATTGGTCGTGGAGATCACCAACACCGACGGGATGTTCGCCACGTCCGGTTCGTGCGGCCCCGAGGTCGGCGACACCGGCCAGTAGGCGCACGTGCCGAGCGCGTCTCCATTGGGACGCCCGTCGTCGAGGAACGGCGCGACTTCCTCGTACCTGTTGTTGGCCCTGCGCACCTTGTCCTTGTCCGTCAGTGCCGGTTTGTCCACACACTGAATCGCCTGGAACGCGTCCTGAGTCCCCGCGTACTCCCCATTCACTCCGCGTTCGTAGTACACGTCGGCCAACGCCAACAGCGTCTTCCCGTTGCCGCTGTCGAGCTCACGCAGGCCCCGCAACAACGCCTGCCACAGATCACGCGAATACAGCGCCGACACGGTGCCCATGGTGGCGTTCTGATACGAGAGGCTACGGTCACCGACCTCGACCGGATCCTCGATCAACGGTCGCACCATCTGCTGGTAACGTTCTGCGGCCTTCGCAGGATCCGACCCCAGCGGACACTTGTCCTGATCCGCACACCAGTCCACGAACTCGCCGAAGGCGGTCGCGAACCCCTTGCCCTGTGCGATCACGGTCTCCACCGGACCCTGGTCCGGGTCGACAGCACCGTCCAACACCATCGCCCGGACGTTCTGCGGGAACTTCTCCGCGTAGCTGTAGCCGAGTCTGGTGCCGTAGGAATAGCCGAGATACGACAACTTCTTGTCCCCGAGGACCGAACGCAAGACATCCATGTCACGCACTACGTCGCGGGTACCGACATTGGCCAGCATCCGCTCGCCGTATTTGGTCCGCTCCACACACTTCTCGGCGAACTCACGGGCGCGTTGCTGTTGTTCCTTCACCCCTTCCGGGGTGCCATCGGTCTCGCCGTCGTCCGCACGCTCGGCATCACGTTCCTCATCGGTGAGGCACTGTATCCTCGGTGTGCTCGCACCGACGCCACGTGGATCGAACCCCACGAGATCGAATCTCTTCTCCAGCTCGGTGTCTCCGACCGCATCCACCAGCGAGGCTGCCGACACCATTCCGGAGGCACCCGGCCCACCCGGATTGACCACCAACGAGCCGATTCGTTCCGAGGGCTCGCCACTCGCGCGGTGACGTAACAGTCCCAGTTCGATCGTCTCGCCCTGTGGCTTGTCGTAGTCGAGCGGTACCGTGAGCCGGGAACACTGCACACCATCGATGGCGAACTGCTTGCGCGCGGTGGACGTCGTCGCGTATGGCTGGCAGTCCTCCCAGCTCAACGACTGACTGTAGTAACGCCCCAACCCCTCGGGCACCGAACCCGCCGGGCCCCGCTGCTCACTCATCGAACCGGAGCTCGGCTGTTCGTCGACGGTGGTACACGCGCTGAGCACAGCGAACAACCCCACGGCGACCAGGTACGTGAACCGGGAACGGTAGCGTCTCAGCGAGTGCACACGACTGATGCTCGCATCCCGACCATGGAACACGCGCCCACGGCTGTCTGGTTGTGACACTGTGGGGGTGTACAACCCGAAGATCGGGTGCGCACAATGACGAAGGCGATGCGAAGGAGTCCGCCAGTGGCGGCGTTGATGAACCGGGTCGGAAATCGACTACGCAAGATTGTCCAGCGACCGGGCACGGCGGAACTCACCCGATACAAGCGCCTGCTACCAACGATCGAACAGCGCGAGTCGGAGGTGCGGGAGCTCTCCGATGCGGAGCTGACCGCCGCCGCGCAGGAGTTGCGGGATCCGGAGAACGCCGGTGCGGAATTCAGCGACGACGAATTGGTCAAGCTGTGTTCTCTGGGCAGGGAAGCAGGTAGACGTGTCCTGAACGAACGCGCTTTCGACACCCAGCTGCTCGGCACCATGGGGCTGCTGACCAACCATGTTGTGCAGATGGACACCGGAGAGGGGAAGACACTCTCCGGCGCCCTCGCCGCCGCCGGACACGCGCTGCGAGGGCGCCGGGTCCACGTGGTCTCGGTCAACGACTATCTCGCCCGACGCGACGCCGAGTGGATGCAGGGCGTCTACGATCTGCTCGGAGTGTCGGTGGGCTGGGTCGCTCCCTCGCTGTCCGCGGCAGAACGCCAACACGCTTACGGCGCCGAAATCTGCCACGGCGCGGTCAGCGAGATCGGTTTCGATGTGCTGCGCGACCGCCTTGTCACCTCCGAAGACAACCTGGTACAGCCGGAACCCGAGGTCGCCATCGTGGACGAGGCCGACTCGGTGCTCGTGGACGAGGCGCGCGTGCCGCTGGTGATGGCGGGATCCGTGGACGCGGGGGTGGCCGACCAGGAGGTCGCCGACATCGTCCGCCGCCTCCGGAACGGACTGCACTACGACACGGACACCGACGGCAGGAACGCGTGGCTGACCAACACGGGGACCTCCGTTGTGGAAAAAGCACTCGGCGGCATCGACCTCTACAGTGAGGACGGTGCCGACCGGCTAGCCGCCGTCAATGTCGCGTTGCACGCCCATGCACTGGTGACCAGGGACGTCGACTACCTGGTGCGCGACGGCAAGGTACAACTGATCAACGCCTCACGTGGCAGGGTCGCCGAACTCCAACGCTGGCCCGACGGACTGCAGGCAGCAGTCGAGGCGAAGGAACAACTCCCCCCATCGGACCACGGCGAGATCCTGGACTCGATCACGGTCCAGGGACTCATCGCGCGTTATCCACGGGTGGCCGGCATGACCGGGACTGCCGTGGCCGTGGCGGATCAGCTACGCGAGTTCTACAAGCTCGAGGTGGCTGTGATCCCACCGCATCGCGAGAACATTCGTACCGACTCGGCGGACCGGATATTTGCCGCACCATCCGACAAGTTGCGCGCCATCGTCACGGAGATCCACGAGGTGCACGAGACCGGCAGGCCGATCCTGGTCGGCACCCAGGACGTCGCCGAGTCGGAGGAACTCGCCGACAAACTGGCGAAGGCGGATCTGCCGTGCGTGGTACTCAACGCCCGTAACGACGCCGAAGAAGCCGCGATCATCGCCGAGGCGGGAACGTATGGCAGGATTACCGTCTCCACACAGATGGCGGGCCGCGGCACGGACATCCGGCTCGGCGGCCCCAGTGGCGAGGACCACGACCGCGTGGCCGAGCTCGGCGGACTCTACGTGATCGGTACCGCCCGCTACCCCAGCAGCAGGCTGGACGACCAACTCCGGGGCCGTGCCGGGCGCCAGGGAGATCCCGGCGGGTCGGTGTACTTCGCCAGTCTCAACGATGAGCTGGTGTTGTCGAACGCGCCGGAGGTGCCGCACGGCATCGCGTCCGACGAGGAGACCGGTGAGATCGACGCCGAAGGGGCCCACCGGCACATCGACCACGCACAACGCGTGGCGGAGGGCACCGACCTGGAGATCCACCGCAACACCTGGCGTTACACGCGACTCATCGAACAACAACGCGCCCAGCTACTGACCTACCGGGAGAGCGTGTTGCACACGGATCTCGCCGACGAGACTCTCGAGGAACAGGCACCGCAGCGTTACGACGAGCTCGCCGAGCAACTCGATCCGGGCACACTGGCCACCGCGTGCCGGGAAATCGTGCTCTATCACGTTGACGAGTTGTGGGCCGAGCACTTGGCCTACCTCACCGAGCTGCGCGAGAGCATCCACCTGCACGCGCTCGCACGCGAGACCCCGCTGGACGAATTCCATCGTGCGGCCGTTCCCGCTTTCCGTGACCTGCTCGAGCGCGCGAAGGATCGCGCCGCGGACACGCTCGCGGCAGTGGAGGTCACTGCGGACGGTGTCGATCTCGCCGCGTCCGGGGTACGCCGCCCCACCTCCACCTGGACGTACCTGGTCCACGACAACCCGTTCACCTCGGACTCGGAGCAAGCCCTGAAGACGGTTCAGGCCATGATGCGCAAGAAGAAACGCCGCTGACGCCGGGCCGCTTGACGTATCTGGAACACACAGGCCACTATTGCACTATCAGCAACCAGTTGTGTAAAACGCAACACAAGCTGAGGCGGCTGACCGAGACGCCCGTCGCAAGGAGTGGCCGATGCGGATTCTTGTCGCTGATAGCCTCCCCGACACGGCCCGTCGGGAACTGACCGAGCACGGTCACGAATGTCATTACGAGCCGGATATCACCGCGGGCGAGCTGCCTGACCGGCTCGCGACGCCGGACGCGCCCGATGTGCTGGTCGTACGGAGCACGCCCGTCAACAGTGCAGCACTCGACGCGGCGACGAAACTGCGGTTCGTCATCCGCGCGGGCAGCGGCACAAACACGATCGACTGTGCCACTGCCGACAAGCACGGCGTTTCCGTGTGCAACGTGCCGGGCCGTAACGCGACAGCGGTGGCCGAGTTGGCCCTGGCACTCCTCCTGGCACTGGACCGTGCCATCCCGGACAACGTGGTCGCACTGCGTAACGGTCACTGGAACAAGAAGCAGTACGCACACGCCACAGGGATCGCCGGCCGCGACGTGGGCGTGATCGGACTGGGAAGCATCGGGCTGGCATTCGCGGAACGTGCCCACGCACTCGGAGCCACGATCCACGCCGTAGCGAAACCGGACCGTCCTCCCGAGGTCGCCCAACGTGCCGCAGCGATCGGTGTCGACTTCGTCGACCACCTCGCCGAACTCGCACGCAGGTGCGACGTGCTCTCCCTGCACGTCCCCGCGAACGAAGCCACGAGGGGTTTGTTGGATCGCAGCCTGCTCGAGCTACTCACTCCCGGCGCGATCATCCTCAACACCGCCCGCGCCGAACTGATCGACGAGCAGGCGCTGACCGACATGATGGATTCCAAGGGAATCCGTGCGGGCGTGGACGTGTTCGCCGACGAACCGGGCACGAGTACCGGATCGATCCACTCGGCACTGGCACAGCACCCGAACACGTACGGCACGCACCACATCGGCGCCTCGACCCAACAGGCACAACACGCCATCGCTGCCGAGGTCGTACGGATGGTGAACGCGTTCCGAGAGGGGACAACACCGCACCTGGTGAACTCCCCCGAAGCCGCGGTTGCCACGGACCGCCCGAACGTTCTGTTGAGCTCGACATCGCCGGGAGGTGGGGCATGAGTCTGTTGGAAACCCCGCAGGACATCGGGATCAGCGAGATCCCTCCGCGCGGCTCGAACGACGTGGTCCGCAGTCCACGTGACACTCTGCTGGCCCATGCTCCGGCCGAAGGAGACGCACCCGACACGAAGGACGAACGGGCCCCACTCGATCCTGGTAACTACACTCGCCTGCCGGTTCCCGCTGCCGTGGTGTACCGGATCCAGTCCGGCACCCACAGTCAGACCGGCATCGTTGTGGAAGCTTCGGTACGTGACTACCGGGAGGGACGGATCCGCCGGCACGAGGCAACCAACCCGCAACGCGAACGCCAACTCGACATGGCCGCGGCGCACGCGGGATACGAACAGCTGCCGGTCGCATTCACACATCCCGACCGAACGGATCTCAACACCCTCTTGACGACCGCGACCGCCGGCGAGCCCTGGGCCGATACGGGCTCAGCGACGGAGTCACGTCATACCGTCTGGGTCAGCCAGGACACCGAGCTGGTACGCGAGGTACAAGCGGAGCTGGGACGACTGGACACTCTCTACATCGTGGACGGTCATCATCGAATGGCGGCCGCCGAGCGCTACTCTAGCAGGCGATACCGTCTCGGCGCCGCCTTCACACTGGGCGTGCTGTTTCCACAACAGCAGCTCCGCGTTCTCGGCTACTCGAGACGGTTTCCGAGAGCAACGGGACACTCGACCGAGGAGATCCTGGCCGCTATGGGCAGTCTTCCGGGAGTGCGAACGATCCGGCACCGCGATTCCGGAGACCACCCCGAACCGAACGAGATCACAGTATGGCTGGACAACGCCTGGTACGGCGTGACCCTGGCCGAGCCGGGACCGGTCCGGGACGTGCGCGACTCACTGGAAGCAGTGCGGTTGGACGAGGAGATCCTGCCGTCGTTGGCTACCGCTCTCGGGGTCGACGCAGATGCTGCCATCGTCCCGGTTCCCACTGGATCAGCGGACGGCCTTCGGGAGAGCTGTGTCGAGCACGGCGCCATCGGGTTCACACCACGGCCACCGGGCGTCTCCACGGTCACGCGCGTGGCCGAGGACGGACGCGTCATGCCGCCGAAGTCGACCTGGTTCGACCCGAAAGTCAGGCCAGGGTTGCTCGTGCGGGAGGTCGGCTGAGGCAGTGACGCGCGGAACACGCACAGCGGCGCCGGTGGCGACGTGATAGACCGATCCGACCGTGTAGTCGACCCATCCGACCGTGTGATGGACCGACACGGCTGGATCCCGGGCGAACACGTACGTAGATAATGGGGTCATGACGCAGTTGCGTGTTGGGCTGGCCCAGCTGAACCCGACCGTGGGAGATCTCGCCGGGAACGCGGCGCTGATCCGTGAGGGCACCGCCGAAGCGGCACAACAGGGCGCGGACGTCGTACTGTTCCCCGAGTTGGTGTTGACCGGCTGTCCACTCGAGGATCTGGCCTCCCATCCGGCGTTCGCCCAGGACTCGCGGGAGCGGTTGGCGGCGCTGGCGCGCGAGCTGGCCGACGACGGCCACGGAGCGACGCTCGTCATCCTGGGCTGTCTCGACCACGACGAGACCGGACCACGCAACGCGGTCGCAGCGCTGCACCGGGGCATGGTGGTCGCGGAGCAGTTCGACCACCACCCCGACGGTGCATTCGGCGAACACCACCCAACGCACCCCGGGCAGTCTCTGGAAGTCCTGCAGCTGCACGGAGTCAATATCGGCATGCTCTCCGGAACGGATCTCGGGATGAGCGCCGATACGTGTACCACGCTCGCGAACTCCGGAGTCGACCTCATTCTCGCCCCGGCCGCCATCCCGTTCGAACGCGGCGCTGCCAACCGCCTGGCCCCGCTACTGCAGCAACGGGCAACCGAAACGGGCATCGTGATCGGCGGCGCCAACCCCGTCGGCGGCCAGGACGGCCTCGTTTTCGACGGCAACTCCCGCATCGTCGACGGGCACGGCACCGGGTTGTACCAAGCCCCCCGGTTCGAAAGCCGGGTCGCCACCATGGACACAACCATCGGGACGAATGTCGTCGAAACATCGCCCGATACCGGCGGCCCCCGGATACGGCATCATCACCTCGACGGCGGGTCGCGCAGTCAGCACCCACACACGACACCCGTATCCGGCGAAGCGCTCTCGGACGAGGCCCAGACATGGTCGGCACTCGTACTCGGGTTGCGTGATTACAGCCGCAAGAACGGGTTCCAGTCGACGTTGTTCGGTTTCTCCGGCGGAATCGACTCGGCGGTGTGCGCGGCCCTCGTCGCCGACGCCCTCGGAGCCGACGCGCTGCACGGCGTCTCGATGCCATCCCGCTACTCGTCGCGACACTCGACCGAGGACGCCGAAGAACTCGCCGAGCGGATCGGTTGCCACTTCCGCAGCGAGAACGTCGAGGACATCGTCGCCGACTATGTGACCCGTCTGCAGCTGACGGGCTTGGCCGAGGAGAACATCCAGGCCCGAGTTCGCGGCATGCTGCTGATGGCCATCTCCAACATGGAGGGCCACCTGGTGTTGGCACCGGCAAACAAGACGGAACTCGCAGTCGGGTACTCCACCCTGTACGGGGACGCCGTCGGCGGTTTCGCCCCATTGAAGGACGTATTCAAAACACAGGTGTGGCGACTGGCACGCTGGCGTAACGACGAAGCGAACCGACGCGGAGAAACGCCACCGATCCCCGAACGGTCGATCAACAAACCGGCGTCCGCGGAACTACGCCCCGACCAAGCGGACACCGATTCGTTACCCGAGTACACGCTGCTCGACAGCCTCCTGGGACGTTACCTCGAGGACGAGTGGGATCGTGCGGCGCTCGTGACATCCGGCTTCGACACCGAGACCGTCGACCGGATCCTGCGCATGATCAAGGGCACCGAGTACAAACGGAGACAGTACCCCCCGGGAACCAGGGTCAGCAGGCGGGCGTTCGACCGTGATCGTCGTTTCCCGATCACGAACGCCTGGCACGAAACGCACTGAACCGGTACCTGCCCTGATCGGCGGCGCGCGGCATACTGGACGTGATGGCCACGCAGGGGTTCACCCTATTCGACACGCCGATCGGTCACTGCGGGCTCTGCTGGGGAACCGACATCGTGCGCGGTGTGGCCCTGCCCTCACACAACCCCCGACAAACACGTGATCTGCTCGACACCCGTTTTCCCGACGTCGCCCAGTGCCCACCACCGGAATGGGTTCGTCACCTCATTCATCGGCTCGTCGCCCTGTTGCGCGGCGAGGCCGTGACACTGACCGACGTCCCACTCGACACCTCGGGAATCGGTACTTTCCCGCAACGGGTCTACGCTTTCACACGTACTGTTCCCGCTGGGCAGACCAGAACCTACGGGGAGGTCGCGACCGCGCTCGGAGCTTCCGGGGCCGCACGCGCGGTCGGGCGCGCACTCGGCGCGAACCCGTTCCCGATCATCGTGCCCTGCCACCGGGTGCTCGCAGCGGACGGCGGTACCGGTGGCTTCTCGGCCCACGGCGGACGCCACCTGAAACACCGCATGCTGGAGATCGAGGGTGCGGCCGACCCCGCACTGTTCGATTTCTGACGGTGCCGCACGCACCACCTCGTACTATCGAGCACGCGCGAGGCTGAGCAGGTACACGGCACCGAGGAAGAGGGTCGCCGCCTGGACGAACGTCTGTACCCGAACGAGAACACCCACATAATCACCGCCGCCGAGCGTCACCGACAGCAACACGGCCACCCCCGTCAGGACCATCAGCGCCAGGGCCAGGCGCATACCGTTCCGCCAGAAACCACGGGCGAACCAGCGTTCGGCACTGGCCACACCGAGCAGGAACAACGCGTGCACCGCGATCGTCAACACCCAGCCGGTCGAATGCGCGGCGGACACCGCGTCACGCGCCTGCCGGGAGACACACGCCTGACTCACCGATGGTGCGCAGTCCAGAATCATCCCGCCGCGTAACAGCATCAGCACTCCGAAGACCCCGACCGTCGTCACGGTCAACCGTGGCAGCAACTGGACCGGGACCAACCGCCCGAGAAACGGTGTCGCACCCAATGCCGCGGCACCGGTGCCGAAGTCGATCGCGCGGAAGAGCGTGCTGTGAGGCCGGTCCGCCGCACTGAGCTCGACGATGTACGAGCCGGCCGCAGGCAGCTGGGTCGGCAGCAGGAACTCCAGTGCCCAGCCGCAGTATCCGAACGCGGCCACCATGAGCAGACACACGCCGACATTCCGCGACACGCGGACCGTCCCCCTGGGGACCTGGCGCGACAGTGTGATGTTCCGACGGGGCACCCGCACATGGTCCCCCATACGCACCGTGCTGGTACCGCCGACTTCCCAGTCGTTGTGGTGCCGTGATCTTCACACCATCGGGTAGACCCGACGATCGCCGAGAAACGCGGTGTGAACCTGCTCGCACCGTGTTCAGTAGGCACCGCCGGAATGCGAAGCTGACGGTGAACGACCCACGGCCCGGGGACCGAGTAACGGCCTCGAGGGAAGGACAGTCGACAATGACAACCGCACCAGACAACAAACCGGTACGTATACACCATCTGCGTGAGATGAAGGACCGCGGTGAGACATGGCCGATGCTCACCGCCTACGACATGTACACCGCCGAACTGTTCGACGAAGCGGGAATCCCCGTTCTGCTGGTCGGCGACTCCGCCGCGAACAACGTCTTCGGCTACGAAACCTCGCTCCCTGTCGATGTTGACGAGCTGCTGCCGCTGGCCCGCGGCGTGGCACGTTCCGCACCGCGCTCCCTGGTCGTCGCCGACCTACCGTTCGGCTCGTACCAGGCGTCCCCCGAGCAGGCCGTGAACACTGCGGTGCGCTTCATGAAAGAAGGACAGGTGCATGCGGTGAAACTCGAGGGTGGGCAGGCATTCGCGCCGCACATCCGAGCTCTGACCAATGCGGGCATTCCGGTGATGGGACACCTCGGCTTCACCCCGCAGAGCGAGCACAACCTCGGTGGGTATCGGGTGCAGGGACGTGACGGCGAAGCGGCGCGGGAGCTGGTGGCCCACGCACACGCGGTGCAGGAAGCGGGTGCGTTCGCGGTCGTGCTGGAAATGGTCTCCGCGGAGGCCGCGAAAACCGTCACCAGTGAGCTACACATCCCCACCGTCGGCATCGGTGCCGGGCCACACTGCGACGGTCAGGTACTCGTGTGGCAGGACATGGCAGGAATGCGCCGGGGCAAGTCGCCACGGTTCGTCAAGCGCTATGCCGACATGGCCAACGTGCTCTCGGACGCTGCTGGCCGGTTCGCCGACGACGTCCGCAGCGGCCAGTTCCCCGCCGCGGAACACAGCTTCGAATGAGGGCATGCGGCAGGTACTGAGCCGGCACTGACCGAACATGGGCGGGCATTGAGCCCCCGCTGGGCAGGGCTCAATGCCCGCCCAATACGCCGGAGAGTTCCTGGTGGGCCGCCACGAGTGACGGTCCGTACCACGTCAGATAACGGCCGGAGACCAACACGTAGGAAGTTCCCGGGAAGAATCCGGGACCGTCGTCATCGGTGAACTCATAGGGTTCGTCCGGAAGCACGAGCAGATCCGCACGCTGACCAGCGATCTCGGCACGTAGTTCATCGATCGTGGGCCGCGGGTACCGTTCGGACGCGTCGCCGTAGATGTTGGCAATCCCGAGGCGGCGCA
>Ga0079226_10003856_pt1 | contig 11487 bp, 7 predicted proteins | sample Poulit2014_FD_76345 | JGI IMG/M metagenome (GOLD analysis project Ga0079226, IMG submission 76345) | Agricultural soil microbial communities from Georgia to study Nitrogen management - Poultry litter 2014 | ecosystem: Environmental > Terrestrial > Soil > Agricultural land | place: USA: Georgia...
AAGTACAGAGCATGGTCCACGTGCTGTTGCGGTATTTGGAAATGGTTATCGCCCGAATGGTGGGTCAGTGGTTTATTTGATCAATGCTTATAATGGCGATCTGTTAAGTAAAGTTATACTGCCAGGGGGCAGTGGCGGCGCGTCAAGCCCTGCGCTTGAGGTGAGTATCTCTGGCGATGGGTATCAACAGCTTGATCGAATCTATGTAGGCGATCAGAGCGGGAAACTCTATCGCGTCACCTTCGATGATAACGATCTAACGAAGTATGATACTCAGCTATTGATCGATCTCGGTCAGCCGATTACGGTGCGCCCAACGATTGCCTATTCTTCTGGATCGCAGACACCGTGGGTGCTTGTTGGAACGGGGCGTGCAATCTTATTAAGCGATGCAAAATCCACCGCAACCAATGGGTTTTACGCCATTAAAGATACCGAGGTGCAACTCGATACGGGCAAAGCGTTACTCACCGTCGATGATCTTCATCGTCATAGTGTGATTGCGCATAATGTGCCAGAATCTGATGAGCGAAATGATAAATTTATGGTCGAAACCACCCAAGGCAAGAGTGAAAAAAGCGTCAACGGTTGGTATTTAGAGCTTGATGGCATTGGCGAGCGGGTGATCTATCCGGCACGCATTCAAAAAGGCGATTATGTGCTCTTTTCAACCTATGGCGTGACTCTTGATGAGGAGGTGTTAAATGATCCTTGCGGCGGCGGTGAGTTCTACGGGAAATTTATGGCACTGCAAATCTTTACCGGCCTTAATTCAGGGCTCTATACCAAAGATGGCAAGCAGTTTGGTGGATTCCAATTAGAGGGCGATGCTCCGGGGATTGCTGTGGGGACGGACATGAGCCGTGGAGATGAGGGCAGCGGGGCTTATTCAACGAACAATCATCTCTATTATGACATGGAAAAATTGAAATCCGAAAACCCTGAATCACAATACTTATTAGAAGGTGAAGAAGTTGAGGAGGATGCGGGGTTTTCAACGCTGAAAGATAAGCACGAGATTATCCCTGATCCAGCAAAAAAACGCGCTATTCCTGAAGGACGGCTCTATTTAAGGAATGTTTAACAGTCGGCGCACAAAAAAAGCGTATCCAGTTAAGGGTACGCTTTTTTATTCTCGGTCTATTCTTTAGAGGCCGCCGTATCGATTAATCGTTGCCGGTAAAGGCGATTAAAAGACGTAAAAGGGCCGAGAAGATGTTGTAGATGCCGATGTAAAGATCCAGTGCAAGGCTCACATGGCTGGTTTCGCCACCGCGAGCGGCATCGTTAATGCGGTAGACAATGATCGCCCCTGAAAGTGGGATAATCACTGCTGAGATGATCAGGTTCATCACCGGCATTTTTAAGAAGAGTACGTTTAAGACGATGGTCGCCATTAAAATTAACACAGAGATCCCAACAAATTTCCCTAAAAATGAGAAGTCGCGGGTTTTGTCGCTGCCAAGTGCGGCAAGAGCGATAAAGAGCGCTCCGGTTCCGCCGGCTGCCGTCATAATGAGGTTCGCGCCATTGCTGCTTTTCATCGCGATGGTTAAAAGCGGTGCGAGCATTACGCCCATTAAGAAAGTAAAGCCGAGCATTAATACGACGCCAAGTGTGTTGTCACGATTTTTTTCGATCATAAAACAGAGGCCATAAAAGGCGATCATGTGGCCAACGAAAAAGAGAATCGGGCTTTTGACAATTAAATTAAAGATCGCTTGGATATTAGCCATACCGATGAGCGCGCCTAAAATCGTCGGTAAAAACGACACTCCCACAAGGAGATACGCTTTTTTGATGACGTCGTTCATAAGGACCGTTTGCCCTTGCTGAACCACATCCGGTCTTGATTGGAAATTCATAATCACTCCTTTATTTGATGCTTAAATCACGATAAAACAGATCGTTGTCTGCGTTGCATTATAACGATAATGAGGGTTTGTCACAGAAAAAAAAGAGATACTTCGAAAAATATCTCTTTTATATGGGTTTAATCGATAGCACTCAATCGTGGTAAGCGTCGAATTAACGTGAATTTTCACCAAAGTCGCGTTCAAACGCTTCCACTAATTTATCTTGCCAGCCGGTTAATGGGCGGAGACGACCTGAGAAGAAGCGCATGATTTTAGGCTCTTCAAAGAACTCAAGTCCTTCAATGAGGTGGCGATTATCGTAGAGCCAGTGAATGCGGTCTACGGCGTATTCGATTTGCGAGAGCGTCATCATTCGGCGAGGAACGGCAAGGCGGAGTAGCTCCATCGAGGAGAGGGTTTCCGTGCCATCGGGCTGACGCGCTTCTGACATGGTGCCACGCTCCATTCCGCGCACGCCACTGATAATATAGAGTGCCGCCGCAAGCGCGCCTGCGGGGTATTCATTTTGTGGAATGTGAGAGACAAATTCGCTCGCGTCTAAGTGACAGCCAAGGCCACCGGGAGGGGTAATTACAGGAATACCACGTTTAATCAGCTCTTTAGCCATATGGGCAATCATCATCGGCCCTTGGGAGATAATGTCGAGCTCTAGCGTTTCATCAAGACCGACCACAAGCGCTTCCATCTCACGGGTCGACATGCCGCCGTAGGTTAAAAAGCCCTCATAAAGCGGAATAAGCTCTTTCATCGCATCGATCAGTTTGAGGTTATTGGAGCAGATTCCACCACCGCGCGCACTGCCGAGTTTACGGGCTGAGAAGTAGATAATATCGCACTGTTTCGCAATTTCGAGCACGATTTGATGCACGCTCATGGATTTTGCTTCCGCTTCACGCATTTTGATGAAGTAGAGGTTATCCGAGAGAAGGCTCGCATCAAGCACCAACATAATGTTGTTTGCTTTACAGATCGCGCTAATTTCACGCAGGTTGGCAAGGGAGAAGGGTTGGCCGCCGATGAGGTTTGTTCCCGCTTCCATGCGCACGTAAGGAATGCGATGGCCGTCGGTTTTGATTAAATTGCGCAGTTTATCCGGGCACATATTCCCTTTAAACGGATTGTCGCTGGTGATCTCAAAGCCTTCATCAATGAGAAGTTCGGCAATTTCACCGCCACGTTTGGCAATATGGGCGTGAGTGGTGGTGAAGTGGTAGTTCATCGGTACAATCGAGCCTTCTTTAATGAAGGTTTCCGAGATAATATTTTCGCAAGCACGGCCTTGGTGCGCAGGGAGAAAATAATCGGTACCAAAGAAACTTTTGAGCTTATCTTTTAGACGATAAAAGGTCTCGCTTCCCGCATAGCTATCGTCAGCCATCATTGATGCCGCCACTTGTCTATCACTCATGGCGTTGGTGCCGCTATCGGTCAGCATGTCGAGGAACACTTCGCGCGTTGGCAGTAAAAATGTGTTATTGCTCGCACGAGTAATGGCCTCTAGGCGTTCACGAACCGGTAAAAGATAGGTTTTTTGCACCACTTTTACTTTATGCATCTCTAAAGGAATCGTTTCACCATTTCGTAATTTAATCATTATCAGAGCCCTCCTTTTGGCCCATCTGAGATAGTTCTTATCGGATCTAAAAAATAAGCATTTCTCCTCATCTTATGGGGTAATTTTGAGACTGTCTATAGGCAAATCTGAGGGTTAGCGGTAACAATCAATATTTATCTAAATTGTGCAATTTTATAATTATATTTAAATATAAATTAGAATTATCTGTCTTTTGTTGGCGATTAAATAATCATCAACGAAATATTCTGCGATTTTTACGATAAGTCGTAGAAGTTTATGAGTCGTTTTCATCGAGCGTGCTTAAAATAGGTTCACAATTGATTGATATTTATAAAAATAGACAGTTAATAATCCTGTATTATGAGGTCTTTAAGAGCAATTGCGTGAATAGATTCGAAATAGACGAGAAATAGAGGCATAAGGAGGCATTATGCAAAGTGGAGAGCAGTACAATCGCAAAGCGGGGCTTGAGAAAAACCCCAATTGGTATGCCGTATCAGGCGATGGATATAGCAGCGCGCCGACCTTTTCGGGTGGAGAAGCGGCGATTCCGAAGCTCATTTCATTGAGTTTTCAAGGCCGTTTTGGGCGGTTAAGTTATTTAAACGGCTTCTGGGCGATCTTTGGTTTTTCGCTACTTAGCCTCATTATTATTGGCATCGTGAGCTGGGTGTTTTCATTTTTGAATCAAACCTTCAGCGGAGTCATTTCTGTGCTTGCAATGATCGGGCTTGGGATCTACGTCTATATTTTGTATCTGCGCAATATTTCACTGCGGGCCCATGATCTTAATATCTCGACGCTGGCAATCTTGATCCAAATTTTAGTGATCCCCATCGCGCTTTCGATCATCACCTTTATCGTCGGGATCTCATCAGGGCTTCCGAGCAGATTTGTGATCGCGGTGATGAATGGTGATATGCCGATGCGCAATCTACCCACGTTTTTTTATATCTTTGAAATTATCAATATGATTTATGGCGCCTATATCTTTTTCCTCAATCTCTATCTCTTAGTTTGGGCGGGGAAAAAAGAGACCAATGCCTGGGGCGCACCCCCTCGTCAGGGCAGTTATGTAGGACTGATCTTAACGATTATCTCGCTATTAGGATTAGTCGGCATCATTCTCTACGCGGCATCACAATATTATTAATGTTCGATCAGTAGAAATCTGTACAGCTATCAACCGAGCCTTGAGGTCATCGTGATCTCAGGGCTTTTTTGCGGGCGCATCTAAAGTGGACTATGACGATAGATATCAAATTAAAACAGGGAATTATCGGTATAATTAAAGGAGTGTGTTCGTTGAGATAAGGAGTGGGCATCATGTTCGATAAACACTTAAGCGGTTCGAAGGGTGAGGCGTTAATGGAAGAGCGTTCCGTTGTTTCACCGCCGAAGATTTTTGATTTTGAGTTTGAAGGGCGACTTGGCAGGCTCAATTATATCAATGGGTTTTGGATCATTGTGCTCTCTGTCGCGATATTGATGACGCTACTGTCGCTTGGCTATTACGCCATCATACAGGTAAGTCCGCGGGTGGCGACGGTGAGTGCGCAGCTCTGTGTGGTTTTAATTGGGCTGAGCAATTATATCTTCTATTTCCGCCTGATTTGCCTGCGCGGGCACGATATGGGCATCCCTTCGAAAAAGACGATCTTTTACTTTTGGGGCGTTCCGTTAGCGCTATTACTCTTCTTTTTTGCGGTCTATTTAATCCTTGGCTCGCCGCATCTTGGCTTCACCCGTTATATGCTGGTGGATTATATTTTTATGGGGTTCTACATTATTTTTGGGCTCTATTGCGGTCTGCTTTTTTTGTGGGTGTTATGGATGATGGTCTATCCCGGCGATATTGGTGAAAATGCCTTTGGAAAGCCTGTAAAACAGGGCCCGTGGGTCGGTGCAATCTTGACTGTTATTGCAGTGATTGTGATTGCGCTGATAGCGATTTATTATGATGATCTGATCGCGATGTTCGAACAAGAGATCATCAATTTAGCCACATTTTTATATAACTTTATTTTGGGGTAGCTTCCGCGTGAATATTTCATGCTTTCCTTGGAATTTGCTAAACTAGAGCTCTTTTTTAGTGTTGAGTTGAAAGTAAAATCCCTATGAGTCTTTTATTAAATGAGTTGGAACTCTTAAGTCCTGCCCGTGATATTACCATTGCGAAAGAGGCGATTATTCACGGTGCCGATGCGGTTTATCTTGGCGGGCCTGAGTTCGGGGCGCGTCATGCGGCGGAGAATAATGTGGCGGATATCGCAAAGCTCACTCGCTTTGCCCACACCTTTAATGCCAAAGTTTTTATTGCGCTCAACACGATCTTACATAATGACGAACTTGAAGAGGCGCGGGCGCTTATTTATGATCTGTACGATGCCGGCGTGGATGCGCTCATTGTGCAGGATATGGGGATTTTAGAGCTCGATCTGCCGCCGATTGAATTACACGCTTCAACGCAAACCGATATTCGCACCTTAGATAAAGCGAAATTTATGGCCGATGTGGGTTTTTCTCAGCTTGTATTAGCCCGTGAATTATCACTCGATGAGATCCGCGCAATTCATGATGCACGCCCGAATACTCCGCTTGAATTTTTTGTCCACGGGGCGCTCTGTGTAGCGTTTTCAGGGCAATGTTATATCTCGCATGCGGAAACAGGACGCAGTGCAAATCGTGGGGATTGCTCGCAAGCATGCCGTCTTCCTTATACCTTGCAAGACCCGAAAGGGCGCGTTGTTGCGTATGATAAACATCTTCTGTCGATGAAGGATAATAACCAAACCAATAACGTTGAAGCGCTCATTGATGCGGGCGTTCGCTCTTTTAAAATTGAGGGGCGTTATAAAGATATGGCCTATGTGAAAAACATTACCGCTCACTATCGCCGCGTGCTTGATGAGATTATTGAGCGCCGTCCGGAATTTCAGCGCGCATCACACGGGCGCGTTATGCACTATTTTATCCCCAATCCTGATAAAACCTTCCATCGTGGCAGTACCGATTATTTCGTCAATGAGCGAAAAACCGATATCGGTGCCTTTGATTCACCTAAATTTGTGGGGCTTCCGGTTGGGCAGGTAGTCTCGATTGGTAAGGATCATTTAGAAGTAAAAACGACCGATGCCTTAGCTAATGGCGATGGGCTTAATGTTCTCATTAAACGGGAAGTGGTGGGCTTTCGCATTAACCGCGCCGATAAAATTGGTAACAATCATTATCTAATCTATCCGCAAGAGATTCCTGAAGCGCTGGCAAACTTCCGCCTGCATAAACCGTTGGCACTCAATCGTAATCACGATCAGGTCTGGAGTCAGCTGTTAACGAAAGAATCCGCCGAACGCAAAATTGGGCTTGATCTCTTTTTTGAAGTGGGGGAGACAAGTGCGAAACTATCGGCAACGACCGAGATGGGGAACTTCGCAGAAGTGATGCTAGATGGGCCTTTTGAAGCGGCGAAAAATCTTGAAAAGGGCCGTGAGATGTTAGAGAAAAACCTCACAAAACTCGGGGAAACGCCGTTTTATCTAAACAATATTCAGCTGATTGGTGAACGCGTACCTTTTATTCCGGCAAGCCATATCAATCAGCTTCGCCGAAAGTTGATCGAAACATTAGAGAATCAGATGGAGCAGGATTATGTGCGCGGTGAGCGCCGTCCTCGCGTTGAACCGCTTGCAATTTTCCCCGATGAGCATCTCACCTTTTTAAATAACGTCTATAACGATAAGGCGCGGGAGTTTTACCAAAAACATGGGGTCAAAGTGATCGAAAAGGCCTTTGAAGCCCATGAAGAGCTTGGCGAAGTGCCGGTGATGATTACCAAACACTGTCTGCGCTTTTCCTATAATCTCTGCCCGAAACAGACGATCGGTGTGACCGGCGTGCAAGGGCAAGTAAAACCCGAACCGATGACGCTGGTTCACGGCGATGAAACCTATACGCTTAAATTTAATTGCCGTAAATGTGAGATGCATGTGATGGGATCGATCAAACCGCATATCCTTAAAAAACCGCTTTTGGGGATGGAATTAAAGTAGTGGGACGGGCGCAAATAAGAGGTGGTTAATATCTATTCAGAATAAAGCCACTTTTCGTTTGACAAAAAATTGGAAGATTTGTATTATACCAATCCTGCACAGCAGGCAAACAAAACACGTTTTAATAGTATAAACCAATTAGCTTAAAACGTATCTTTTTAAGATTTGTTTGATCTGTGCACAGACCCGGGTAGTTAGCTCAGCTGGTAGAGCATCGCCCTTACAAGGCGAGGGTCGGGGGTTCGATCCCCTCACTACCCACCACACATTAAAAAGCTCTGATTATAGCGATCAGAGCTTTTTGTTTAGCGCGTTCGTTGATTAACAAATGCGCAAAAAAGAATTTGACAATATTGGGAATAACCGCTAATATTGTTCACCTGACTCGGGTAGTTAGCTCAGCTGGTAGAGCATCGCCCTTACAAGGCGAGGGTCGGGGGTTCGATCCCCTCACTACCCACCATACATTTAAAGCTCTGGATATTGCGTCCAGAGCTTTTTTGTTGTCTATATGCTGTTTAATGGAAATTATCGCCCATCTTTGAGATGACAGGGCGGGAATTTTTGGTAAAATCACATTATTTTTGTGCTGCGGCACGGATCCCCTGTAAGGATAAATAATTATGAAACGATCAATCGAGCTACTTGCGCCTGCAGGTACCTTTAAGAATTTACAATATGCCTACGCCTATGGTGCGGATGCGGTCTATGCCGGTCTTCCGCGTTACAGTCTGCGTGTGCGTAATAACGACTTTAGAAATGCTGAGCGCGTTAAAATGGGGATTGATTATGCCCATGAGCACGGCAAAAAATTCTTTTTAGCGCTCAATACCATGCCTCACGGCGGGAAACTTAAAACCTTCGTTGATGACATCGCGCCGATTATTCAGCTCAATCCTGACGCTTTGATTATGTCTGATCCCGGCCTAATTATGCTCGTGCGTGAGCGTTTCCCCGATATTGATATTCACCTATCGGTGCAATCAAATGCGGTTAACAGCGCAACGGTTCAATTCTGGCAAAAGCAAGGCTTAACACGAGTGATTTTATCGCGCGAGTTATCGCTCAATGAGATAGAAGAGATTCGTAATGAGTGTCCTGATATGGAGCTTGAAGTCTTCGTTCACGGTGCCCTTTGTATCGCTTATTCCGGCCGTTGTCTGCTCTCGGGCTATTTTAATCATCGTGATGCGAACCAAGGAACCTGTACCAATGCATGCCGTTGGAATTATGGTTTAACGGAAGCAAAACAGACGCCTGAAGGCGAGCTTATCCCGATTCACGCGGATATGAATAATATCTACACTTCGGGCAGTGCGCACCCTCACGAAGGGATTAATGCGGTGAAATTTATCCAAGATGGTATGAATGAGCCTGCGTATACCGATTTAACTTCGGGTAAAGCCTACACACCTCATCCAAAAGCGGAAGAGGTCTATCTGATTCAAGAAAATAATCAGCGTAAAGGCGAGTGGATGGAGATCTCAGAAGATGAGAACGGCACGTATATTATGAACTCGCGTGATCTTCGTGCGATTCAACACGTGGCGCGTTTAATCGAGATCGGTGTGGATTCCCTTAAAATTGAAGGGCGTACCAAATCGCCTTACTATGTCGCGCGTACGGCGCAACTTTATCGTCAAGCGATCGATGATGCATTAGCGGGCCGTGAGTTCAATCCTGAGCTTTACGGTAAGCTTGATGGTCTGGCAAACCGCGGGTATACGGCGGGCTTCCTTGAGCGTCACCCAGCGCACGCCTATCAAAACTACATTACCGGAAATTCGATCCATTCACGCCAGCAATATGTCGCTGAAGTGACGGAGTATAATCCTGAAACCGGTCTTTCACGTTTAGTTGCGAAAAACCGTTTTGAAACGGGCGATCGCGTTGAGATTATCAATCAACATGGCAACCGCGACATCGTTATCGGTGAGATGAAAGATGAAGAGGGTAATGTGGTAGATGTGGCTAAAGGATCACCCTATGTGGTCTATACCGATATTGGCCCTGCCGATGAGATGACTATGGTTGCGCGCTATCTCACCCAAGAATAATCATAAGATTAACCCAATAACTCAACGTTATATTTAACCTTATTACGACGAATAAAAAGCCCCTTCTAACTCACGTGAAGGGGCTTTTTTATGGATGATTTTATATAAATCGAAAATCCTAGAGGCGTTTTCCCATGCGGAATCGGCGAATTTTCTTCGGTTTTTCACCCTCTTCATAATACTCAATGGTAAAGCCGGTCAGCGCGTAAGTAATGGCAATAATCGGACTTAAGAGGCATAAAAAGGTATAGGGCAGATAGGCAAAGGAGCTCACGCCAAGCGTTGTGGTCATAAAAGCGCCACAGGTATTCCACGGAATGAGTGGGGAGGTCATCGTTCCCGCGTCTTCAAGTGTTCGCGATAACACTTTTGGTTTAATGCCCCGTTTGCGATATTCATCGGCGTACATGCGTCCGGGGATGATGATCGACATATATTGGTCACAGCCGACAATATTGCCGGTGATACAGGTGGCAACGGTTGAGACAATGAGGCTTTTAGTGGTTTTTGCAATTTTGACGATCTGCTGCATTAACACTTCAAAAATCTTGGTAAATTCTAAAATTCCGCCAAAACACATGGCAATCATCACGAGCGACACGGTAAAAAGGACCGAGGTAATGCCCCCGTTATTGAGGAGTTTGGCTAAGGTTTCGTTACTGGTTTGGATGGAGTATCCATCATAGAGCGCATTAATCACCATGCCGGCATCGGCCCCTTGAATAAAAATGGCGCAGAGAACACCCAGCAGCGAGCCAATCATTAGTCCCGGGAATGCGGGAATACGGAAGATCATTACCACGATAATGAGGCACGGAACAAGTAAAAGCCACGGGCTAATCACAAAGAGCTCTTTTAGATCGTGTTGCAGCGTGAGGGTCACATTCGCGCTATCGACCATTTCGCTTGAATAGTTTAAGCCCAAAATGGTAAATAAAATAAGCGAAAGCACAAGGGCGGGAATGGTGGTGTAGAGCATATATTTAATGTGCTCAAAGAGATCCACACCGACGATACCGGGCGCAAGGTTCGTGGATTCGGAAAGAGGCGAGATCTTATCACCAAAATAGACGCCTGAGATCACCGCGCCCGCCACCATTTCAGGCTTCATGCCAAGACCATAACCGATTCCCATAATCGCAATCCCGATCGTTCCTGCTGCCGTCCAAGCGTTTCCAGAGGCGATGGAGATAATGCACGAGATTCCACAAGCGGCGACGAGAAAATATTTCGGCTCTAAAATGTTGAGTCCGTAATAGATGAGCGTTGGCACTATGCCGGCGGCGATCCACGAGGCGATAATCGTCCCGATCACCATCAAAATTAAAATCGCTTGGAGCGCGAGCCGCACCGCATCGAGCATTCCCTTTTCAATCCGGCTCCAAGTATAACCTAATCGAAGCGCCACGAGCGCTGCCACCATCACACTTACAAGAAGGGGAATGTGTGGGCTCGTTTCAAGAAAAAAGATCCCGGTTACGAGTGCAACCATCATAAAAAGTACGGGAATCATCGCTTCCAGTAACGTTGGTAGGCGGCCTTCTTCGGGAATCGGCGGTTGGAGTGGGTCAATATTTTTTGGGGGCGGCGTGGTGATTTCCATGAATCAAGCGGTCCTCTTGGCAGAAAATAGAAAAGTGGGATCGGAGGGTGTCCGGTTAAGATTTACATGAACGCGGTTGATGATGCGTTGAGCGGGGCTCTGTCAGAATGATTTTATCATTAATAGCCCGATAATTCCGGAAGAGTCGCTTTACCTCAAACAATCTATTTGATCTTAGTTTCTGCATTGCGATTTTTAGATAAAAGTCCGAATAAAAAAGCCCCACCACGAGGGTAGGGCTTTGCTGATTATACGACTATTTTATTACGTTCGGAAATTGGTGTTACATTTCCGCTTTGAAGATATTCTCAACGTCGGTTTGATT
>Ga0079226_10003857_pt1 | contig 11485 bp, 4 predicted proteins | sample Poulit2014_FD_76345 | JGI IMG/M metagenome (GOLD analysis project Ga0079226, IMG submission 76345) | Agricultural soil microbial communities from Georgia to study Nitrogen management - Poultry litter 2014 | ecosystem: Environmental > Terrestrial > Soil > Agricultural land | place: USA: Georgia...
CTGGGGGCCGTTAACCGACGGAATCGTCTTCGAGTCATACAACGGTAAGAGCGCCAATGACAATCCAAGAGCTCTTTTCGACGCCATCAGAGCCATACGCAGTGACATACCGCTCTATTGGTCAGTGCGCGATCGAAGAGTCGACGTGCCGACCGGAGGAATACCAGTAGTTGAAGGTACGGCCCGATGGCACCGTGCTCTCGCCTCAAGTCGAGTGTGGATCAATAACAATAACTTTCCGCATTACGTGCGGAAACGACAGGACCAGTACTACCTCCAAACCTGGCACGGGTCTCCGATCAAGAAACTGCTATGGGACATTCCCCGGCGTAAAGTGCCTCTGACGTATCGCAGACTGATGAAGAGGGAAGTCCCGCAGTGGGATCTGTTGCTTGCGCAGTCGTCAGACGCTGCTCGACACCTGCGAACCGGATTAGGCTATACGGGCCCAGTTAAAATCTTGGAGTATCCACGAAACGCTAGGCTCGCCAAAGGACTTGAACGGCCTAACCCGATAAAAGAAAGGTTGGGGTTACGACCTGAAGAAGCAGTTGTGCTTTATGTACCGACGTGGCGCGATCACCACAGAAATGGCCGCGTAGATGATTGGGAAAATTTCCTCGATATAGAGCGGTTCGCAGAATCGGTCAATGCTAGAGTACTGATCCGGTCACACCACATGGCTCGTCTGCGAGACGTTGAGGCATCGAATGCTATAGATGTGTCATCTGAACCTCATGTTGAAGATCTCATGGCGGTGTCCGATATATTGGTGACTGACTATTCGTCGATAGCAGAAGATTTTCGCGTGACCAGCCGACCAGTAGTTCGGTTCACTCCGGATTTTGCGCTCTATCAGCAAGAGCGAGGTTTCTACGGGGCGGGAGCACCGCCGGACGGGAAAGAGTCGCTTTTGACTAGCAACGTTATTGCTGTTTGCGTCACTATTGATGAATTGATTGATTCCGTGGATATTGCCCTACACGAGGAATTCCCAGAAAATGGGGCAGATCGTGATCGAGTGGAATATCAGATACAAAACCAGTCGCTAGCAAGTATGCTGAGTTCCCTGAATTTTTAGCCTGGGATTCATGTATGACGTCAGCTCTAAAATATGAAACTAAGGATAGCTCAAATGCCCAACCGTAGATTAAGACAGAGGTACGTGGAAGTCGATTCGAGAGTCGCTTCACGGGCGATCAACGGGCTGTCGAGAAGAGGCATGCATGGAGCAGCGATTAAGGTGTCAAGGGCTCCCGCATTCATCGGTGCGTTCGGTAGTTTTGCGCTGGCGAACGCACTCTATCGGGCTGGGTACTATGTCGAAGCCTTTGCCGAGTTCGCCCGTGCATACAGGGCGCATCCGGAGAGTTCCGTGGTCTCACGAAGACTGACAACTGCTGCGCTTAAGTCTGGGGATCTGAATCTGCAGAAGCGTGGTGCTGATCTGCTGATGAGCGTCGGACGGCCAGCAGGCGAGGAACTGACCAAGCTTGGGAAAGCGATCGACGCCGAGCTTGGGTTCGATGCTGCGGAGAAATACTACTGGCATGCCTTTACGGAGTGGAGCAATGGCGATGCGCACTCAGCAATCATCGCGGGCCTACGTCGGGAAGGGGCCCATCAGTGGCGCATCTTGCAGGTCATGGAGGCAGGAGAGGAACTGCATGGCGACGACGTGGATTGGACAGTCGCTCTCTCGTCGGAGCTGGCCAGCGCTGGTCGGTTTGCGGAAGCTACTTCGCGCTACGCAGTAGTCGCCGACAGGCTCACCGCGGAACAGCACTATTCATTCGGCTACTTCTTTTTTTGTGCTGAAGATTTCGTGTCCGCGCGAATGGCCTTTTCGCGAGCCATTCGGCTTGATAGCGACCATGATGCTAAGAAGTTCGGCATTGGCATCTTCCACGAGAAGTATAGGCGGTGGGATCTCGCAGGCAAGGCGTATCAGGCCTCGGCGGAGGACACCTCCGACGACCAATTGCGGGCCGAATTTTATCGTCGGGCAGGGTATTGCTTCGAGGCGGCCTTAGAACTCACCTCCGCCCGGAACAATTACGATCAGGCATTGGAATACGCCCCGCGGAACCGAGAGGTGTGGAGAGAGAGCGCTGTAGCAGCGGAACTTGATGGTGATTATGTGGAGGCGCTGGATCGCTACAAGATTGCCTGGGGTCTTGGCGCCTCGGCCGATGTGGAACTGAACTTCCGCATAGGTTATGTGCTTTGGAAGCTGGGCAAGTCCATGGAGGCACTGGACTATTTTGCGAGATTTGTTGGAGAAACCGACGGTATCGGAGCTCTAGAACAGGCCTCGGAACATACTGCAACGGCTGGAGACGCGGGCACGATAAGCAGCGACATCATTGAACTGACCATGCCGACTCGTCGCCTTGGAGCCAAAGCGCATATCAGCTGGGCCGACACATTCTATGAGTTAAAGTCCTGGGAGGCCGCTGCACGACACTATCGACTCGGATTCCTCGCCGGCGGAATCACAAGAGCGAAGTTGCGGCGTCAAGTCGAATCATTGCTCAAGATGGGTATGCACGAAGCGGCCTGTCGCACGATGGTTGAATGGCGAGCCAATCCTGAGCCATCTCCTCTGAAGGTCGAGACTCCTCGACGGGGCGGAATCGAAGCTCGCAATATTGATTACGAGCAGTTCCGCCGGAACCTGGACGTGCAGCCAGACCTTCTCATGTTCGAAGCAAGCCTTGGACTCGCGGTGGACTGCAACCCACTGGCCATCTCGCGTGACATCCTGCGGAGATTTCCCGGCAAGTACATACATGCTTGGGTGGTGGACGGGGACATTCCGCTTCCGACAGATCTCGAACGTAGCCCTGACGTAATTGTTATTCAGAAAGGCAGTTCGCAGGAGACAAGGTTGTTCGCGAGTGCAGGATATATCATCAACAATTCCACATTCCCTACCCATCCGGTACTTCGCGACGAGCAAAGATACGTGAACACCTGGCACGGCACTCCTTTGAAGGCGATGATGAAGGACACGCCGGAGCCTTTGGACTATGCCAATATCAGCCGCAACTTCCTCCAGGCCACCAGCCTCTTCTATCCGAGTGAATACGCCATGGACCGTATTCTCGGGCGGACAGATTTGAGGACATCCGTTCGCGCGAGAGTCGAAGTGATCGGTTCACCGCGAAGCGACGGTCTGGTGAAACGGCGTCTGGATCCCGACCTGACAACAGCACCGAATGCTGAAATTCTGATTGCGCCCACTTGGCGACCAGATTCAGAGGTTGACGCAGAAGTGGACAAACTGCTGTCGTTGCATCGGGCCCTGCAGAGCGATGGGCGTAACGTTCGAGTGAGGGCGCATCACTATATCGAAGCTGAGATACTTCGGCGTGGAGTTTCCCTGGACATCGTGCCGCGGTCGCTGCCAACCAACGACCTCTTGGAATCAGTCGACGTTCTGGTCACGGACTACTCATCCATCTTTTTCGACTTTGCGATTACTCGACGCCCAGTTGTCTTCTTCGTCCCCGACTGGGAGGAGTACCGTGTCTCGCGAGGGCTCTATCTCGATAGGACTGACTTGCCCGGGCAGGTCTGCACGACGGTTGAGTCAGTGAAAGAGGCAGTTGAGGCCGCGCGCGTTCACGAGACGATCGACTCGTTCCTTGACAAGTTCGCGCCGATGGAAGACGGGTCCGCGACGAAAAGGGCTGTTGAGCTGTTGTTCAATGGGCCAACGTCTGGACAACTAGCAGGACACCAGCCGACAGACCGATCCGTCTTACTCCGGGGGGAGTTCCTGGCGAACGGAATTAGTTCGGCATTGGTAGCTATGGCTAATGCACTTGACCGTCGAGACGTCAGAGTTGGCGTTATTACTGGGGCCGACGCCGTACGAAATGACCCGGTACGACAGCAGCAGCTCTCGCGCCTCAACGATTCCATTCCCGTGATCGCCAGAGTCGGTGCAATGGTGAATAGCCAGCTACAGTATCACGCACGTCGGATCACAGCGCGGTCGCAAGGCAGGTCCGTGTCAGCGCTCTGTTCAAGCTTGGTCAATCGGGCGTACGCCATCGAAAAGCAACGAGTGCTGGGCACGTCCATGTGGTCCTCAACAGTCGAATACGAGGGGTACTCTGAGTTCTGGGCGGATTTCGTTCTTGGTACCGGCGGGCCGTACACCTCGACTTCGATATTCATGCATAACGACATCGTTGCCGAAATCGAGATGAAATTTCCGTGGATGGAACGAATAGCGAAACGCTATACCCGGTTTGGCTCGGCGGTCTCGGTGTCCGCTGATCTGGCCGCTGTTAATGAAAAGAAGCTCAGTGCGCTACTTGGACGTGAGCAGCTCGAGATCGCCAGTGCTAAGAATATTGTCGATGTCGATCAGATCCAAAACGAGAAAGACGCTCTGATCGATGAAGATCTCCGGGGGTGGTTGGGCGAAGACTCCAAACTGATATTGAATGTTGGACGTCTTTCCCCGGAGAAGAACCACTCCTTCCTGATTGAAGTAATGAAGCGCCTCTCCAAGTCGGATGCAAATACTCGACTTGTGATCTGCGGAGATGGTCCGTTGAGGAATAAGCTTCAGACAGCTATCGTGAAGAACGGCTTGGCCGGACATATAAGGCTAGCAGGACACCGGGACTGCATCTACGCTTTAATGCACAGCGCGGAACTCCTCGTCCTCCCGTCGAAGCACGAAGGGCAGCCGATCGTGCTTCTCGAGGCTGGAACGATCGGGACTCCATGCCTCGCATCAGATATCCCATCAATCAGGCCATTTGAGATGCTGGGTGTGGAGTCATGTCGGCTGGACGTGGACGTCTGGGCGAAACGCATCAGCTCACACCTCGACGGCTCGGTGCCCATACCCTACTCAAATGCGAACATGAGCAGTTATATCGACGAGGCGATCGCACAATTTATGAAGGTGGTAGGGGTGAATGGTCCTGTCTAACAGCGACAAGCTGTCGACTCACGGCTTTGAGGACATCGAGTGTCATCTGTTTTCTCTCAAACTGGAGAGCGATGGAACTTTAAACATCTCGGGCTTTGCCTATGTATCCACGGAAAAGTGGAGAAGTCGAGTAGTTGGCGTTCGATTGACCCGTGCCGGTATGACGTCTCGCGAGTACAGTGTTCAGAATGTGGACGATTCACGTGTGAATATGCATTCGAAAGAGCAGTCTCAGAACCGTTCTACTGCTGCTTTCAGGTGCTGCCTCGACCTCCGTGACCTCGTCGTAAATCAAGGGGCGGAGACGTTCGATCTCGGATGGAATCTCGAGGTGGTGCTTGAGTCGGAATCTCGTGGTATCCGTGCCACCGACCACGTGTCGGTACGGTCCTGGCAACGAGGAGGCTCGGTACAGTTCAACCGAGCAGAGTACTTGTCTCCGGACATGATGTTGCAAGCAAAATGGGATGACGGTGTCATCCTCAGCGTCGCACGTAAAGCTGTTATGGCGGAATCCTATTTCGTGTCAGATTCAGTCATTCATATGGATTTGACCTTGCGAAACTTCGCGGGCACGCATCTGGGCCTTAGAGTCGGCGAGCGGATAGTGGAAGAGGCTGAGCTTGTCGCTACCGGAGCTGGTACGTTTACCGGCTCGGTCAATGTGGATGGATTGGGCGCTAGTCCAGCCGAGAACGCGTATTTCGTTGTGAGAAACGCTAAGCGATCAACTCGTTTCGTGCACTACGCGCCGAATCCCGGAACCGTTCTGGAGCGAGTCGCTGCTTCTGACGATCTGTATGTCTGTCGATCTGCCAGAAGCCTGCTCCGCTTGGACCGCAAGAGTATGCCGTTGACGGTCGGCTCAATCAGCTTATGTGGCGATGATCTCGTTGAGCTGCGGGGCTGGACGGATCCTGCCAATGCTGATTTGCGACTCAGGTTGGCGTCGTCGGTCGGTGCGACTGCTGCTGCGCCGATCAGGGTTGGAGGAGCGGGAGAGTTCAAGGCATACATCCGACTGTGTGAAGCAGGACACCCTAGCGGCGCTTGGCGGGCATTACGTCGCGGCAGCTACAGGATCGAGGCGTTGAACTGCGACGATGCGGTAGTCACTGAGGCGGTTGCTGGGCAATTGCTGTATCGAACGATCGGCTCTACTGTTCAGCTTCCCGCATACCGATTGAGTGTATCTGTTGGGCGAGCAGAACGGGTGGCGATCAAGGTCGACAGCCCCCTTTCGGACCACGAGAAGAGCAAATTCGGTCGGGCATCTATTCGGCGGGCTGCGCATCGCGCACGGACAGTGAAGCATACTGCACTATTCGAAGCGTTCAACGGCCGCTCTGGTGGTGATAATCCCCGGCCGATCGGTGAGCACCTGGTTGAAAGAGTTCCGAATTTTGACATTCGGTGGGCAGTCGCCGACTACTCTGTCGAGGTGCCTTCATTTGCAAAGCCGGTTGTCATACACAGCGAAGAATACTATCGATTGGTCAATTCTTCGGAGCTGCTTGTCACGAACAACTGGCTTCCCGCGGATACCCGGCAACGTGACACTCAGACTATCCTCCAGACGTGGCATGGAACGCCGTTGAAGACTCTGGGTCTCGACCGTTTCCATTCGGGTTCCGCTCGTCAGCGAGTGAACATGGAGAAAATGACTGCGTTGTGGGATGGGATGATTTCGCAGAATCCTTATAGTACTGAGCGCTTTCGAAGCTGTTACGCCTTTGCGGGGCAAATGCTGGAAACTGGGTATCCTCGAAATGATGTCCTAGTCAATGGCCTGTCAGAGGGTGAAATTTTGCGATTGCGCCAGCGGCTCGGGGTGAGAGCGGATCAGAGGGTGCTGCTCTATATGCCGACTTGGCGCGAGAACCAGACTGGCATATTTGCAGGACTCCAGCTCGATAGACTGCAGAGCGTGCTGGGATCGGAGTGGTCGGTGCTTGTCAGAGGGCACTCGATGACCACTAAGGGCGAAGGGACTTGGATGCCATCCGGTGTCAAGGACGTCTCTCTGTTCCCCGACGCGTCATTGTTGTATCTCGTTGCTGATGTTTTGGTCACCGACTACTCGTCAGCGATGTTCGACTTCAGCGTCACAGGAAAGCCAATGCTGTTTTACGCGCCCGATATGGATAGCTATCGAGACGAGCTTCGTGGAATGTACTTCGATCTGAAATCTGAAGCTCCGGGTCCCGTCGTCAGTGATCTGCAATCACTTATTGACTCTATTCAACGGTTGGAGGCGGTCGAACGCGAATATGAGGAAAGATATTCGGCTTGGCAGGCAAAGTTCAACCCGTGGGATGACGGAAGGTCCACCGAACGGGTTGTGAATTTCCTTTTGGACCGAGAGTAGCCCAAGCGCCCGGTCAGGCTGCGTGGTCAGCCCAGAGTTGATTGAACTTACAATGATAAGTGCGATTCGCAAGCGTTACGGTCTTGGGTGGCGACTATGAAGCGATCGCATTCGGTATGAGAATATGAGGCCATAATGTTGCTATCTGATGGATCGATCCCCATGCGCTGGTGGGACAACACTAGAAACTTTGGAGATCTACTTGGCCCGTGGTTGGTAGAGCGCATGACTGGAAAGAGCGTCACCTGGGTACCAAAACATGAACCACACTATGTGACTGTCGGTTCGATCCTGGGACGGGTTTCGTCCGCGTCAGTGGTCTGGGGGACCGGGTCCTTCGGCAGCGAGCATGCGGGAAATATTACGCACGGCAATAGGTACCTTGCGGTTCGCGGGCCCCTGACGAGGGCTCGTCTCGAGATGTTCAAGCAACACTGTCCGGAGGTCTACGGCGACCCTGCACTTCTGGTACCGGAATATCACCCGCCTGTTGCGGAGCAGAAGTATGAGCTCGGCCTTATTCTTCGATGGTCTGAGACCAAGCGAAAGGATCTGTTCGATGTCAACGGGGTAAAGATGATCGACTTGGAGACTGGCGACATCGAGGATACGTTGGATGCCATTACCTCGTGCAATCAGATTATCTCAACATCATTGCACGGACTGATTCTTGCAGACGCGTACGGTATCCCCAATGCTTGGTTGATTGCTGATACTGGCTTCGGAAAGGAACACAAGTTTTGGGATTATCTGTTGTCGGTGAGGAAAGAGCGTGAGCCTGTGTCTTTCGATATCACTCAGCCGGGGTTGACTAAGGACTTCCTAATGAATCGGTTCAGTTTCGACGATAGGACCATCCGTTTCGATGCCGACAGCTATAAGGAATCGTGCCCGTTTGTGAGTTCAGGTAAGAACATCTCCACTGCAGAGGCAGTGGCGTATGACGGGGCACAAATGATGCGATTGAACGGCAAGACTGATACGAAGAGCGTGTTGCCGCGTTATGAGCTCAATCGTCCGTCCTGACCCGCCCGAGCCGAGTTCCAAGGTTTAGTGGACTGGCTCTTCACGAACGAGGAACAAGCTGCATGAGCGCGACGGGCGTAGCGGGTGTGGTGTCCTCGCAGAGAGAAACTCTCGCCTGAGATACACAGCTCTAGCGTCCCGAATATCGCCCCGTCATTTGCTTCGCTCCGAGGTTTCCTTCGCTACTACGACAACTTCAAGGTCGAAGCTGGCGTTCTGCGTCCTCACATGGCCGGTGAACTCCCACCCGCCGCTAACACTCGTGCTGGGCTCCCACACGTAACACCGATCAAGTCGCTGACCGGCAAGCAGATCGGTGGTTTGAGGCTATTCTGAGGGAGAATAGTCTAGCACAGCTTCTTAGCCGGGCGTATCTAGTAATCTAATGGTTGTGGTTAAGATTGATACCCCTCGACTGCTAGAAGACGGTCATGATGTAGTTGTCATTGCAAAGATCACGGGGCTGGAACAAACGGGAAACCTCCGGTTTCGACTGCCAGCAGATTATGCCCCAGCGCCTGAAGCGATGGCCGACGCAATGTTACCGATCGGTCTCATGTTATCGATGGCGTCCAACCAGGACCTCGACCTCGTTGCTCCGGTGTCGAGGAAACTGTTATCAAGTAGTGGCACGGTGCAGGATGTCTTCCATTCTTGGTATCCAAAGAAGCTGCAACATATTCAAGTGCATGCGAGTGCACGAGACCATAGTCCAGAGCAGGAAGATGGGCTCACGCTGTCAACTTTCACCGCTGGTGTTGACGCATTTTACACGTTAGATAAGCACTTCGCGGAAATTTCAAGCCTTCTGTACGTGTATGGGTTCGATACTCCTTTGAAAGACAAAGAGCTCCGTGCACGAATGTCCCATCACTTGAATGAGGCAGCCGACCATGCAGAAAAGACACTCATTGAGGGCGTCTGCAATGCCCGCCGATTTCTTAACCCGCATATGTCGTGGTCAAAGATTTCGCATGGTGCTACCATCTCTAGCTTCGCTCTGTTGTTGAGCGCGCATCACGAGCGATTTTATTTTCCGGCTTCATATTCGTATGCAGATCTCTACCCATGGGGAAGTCATCCTCTGGTTGACCCGCTGTGGTCAACGGAATATCTGACGATCATTCACGACGGGGCAGAGGCGTCTCGAGTTGAAAAGACTCGTAAGATTGCTCATAACCGTTCCGCGCAAAAGCACCTGCGTATCTGTTTCAAGAAGGAGGGCAATTATAACTGCGGAAACTGCAGTAAATGTCTTCGTACTAAGATGGCTCTCGAGCTAGAAGGTCAACTGAGCAAGTTCGAAACTTTGGATCACGAGATCGATCTGGGTGAGCTCAAACGGCTGGGCATTAGGTCTCAAAGTGATTTCATTTTTGCTCGCGAGAACTATGTCTTCGCAACTGAGCGGGGGCATGAGCCGATTGCCAACACACTGCGCGGAATGATCGAGGCTTATCGGTCTAGGGTGTGGCCCGCCTGAGGTGAGCTGATAGACGGTCGTCTTTCAGTAAACGGGCGACGGTGAGTCCTCTCGTGGTAGTCAAACACACACCGCTATCTGGGGGCGGTGCGATGTTACTCTAGTTGAACAGCGTGCGTCTTTATCGCCGTGGGGGAAAGTCTCCTGGCCTTGCGCAAGTAGATGAAGTTTTCGAGCTCCCTGAGCATATTCCTCCTGGTCAGGCGCTTTCTTGTCTTGGATTCAGGTAGCTAATTGAGTCGTATCATGGGGAACTGTTGGGAAGTGGCCTCCGGTGGCGCGCGTGTATCGAAACGGTAGCGGCAACAGTGTAGGCCGGGTAGCATCAAACAAACCTGATGAAGGGTATTCAGGGTCTACCGTAGCTGTTCGGCGCTGCCATCTTCAACGCCTGTATCGGGGAGAACGGGGACGAGCTGGTACCGGTACCGCGCTGGTGGCCTCGCGGCGGGGTTTGCACATGCAATGTCGACGACGTCCAGGGATGCAACAAGGATGTCGAGATCGTCCGGTTCATTAGCAATTTCACCGAGGGTTCCGGTGGCAAGCGCTTTTAAAATTCAGTTGGGCTCGACCATGAGCTCTGCGGTACTTGTAGGTGGTGCGCAACTCATGTTGGACGGCAGATACTGCACAACGAGATTACAAACTTGCAGAAGACGGGCTAGACGTTCCCACGCTTAAGCCCGGCGGCGGTGCTTAATCTGAGTTCTATCGTCAGTACCCCAGCGACACGAGGTAGCGGAAGAAGTCGGGGAGGTCGTTGCCGACCAAGGCGCTCTTCATCGCCGGCATCGCCTCGGGGTCGAAGTCGATGATGACCGTGCCGTCCTCGTTGCGGCGCGAGTTCGTGGGCACAGTGACGACGGCGAGGTCATCGGTCTGCAGAGTGCGGAGGCTGTTGGCCATCTTGCCGAGCTCGACGGTGGTCAGCTCAGCATTGTGCTGAATGCCGGAAGCGAAGTGACCGAGCATGGTCGCGCTCTTGTTCGGGTCCTTGGCCAGTCCGGCTGACTTGAGGCCGTGGATCAGCGCGCGCAGCACGGCGCGCTGATTGCGGGTGCGGGTCTGGCCGGCGTCATCGACCGGGTCGGCAGCAGTGAAGACTGCGGACGTGGCACCGTTGAGGGTGTTCGTGCCCTCGACGAAATCGATCTCGCCTGCACTGAAAGCCGTGCGACTGTAAACCGGCAGTGACCCCAGCTCGTCGATGACGTTGCCGAAGGCCGACGAGTCGAGTTCAGCGATGTGATCGACGCGAATGCCGAGGAACTCCTCGGCCATGGCGACGATGACCGGCCACCCGCCCTCGTCGGCGATCGAGGCGAATGTCTGTCCAGATTCGATCTGGGTCGAGGGATTGAACACGAGGACCGCGGCGAAGTCGCCGGCGGCGGGAACATGGATGACGGCGAAAGTGTCACCCTGACTCGATGGTTGCGAGGCCGACTCGGCGAGGTCTCCCTTGTTCGTCACCCGCAGGAAAACCGTGCGGGCCCCGCCGGGGGACGGGCGGATATCTGCGGGTGGGAAGGCCGCCTCGGCGGGGATGGTCTTCGAAGCATCGTCGAACTCCGCGCGGGCGGCGTTGAGATCTTTGAGTGAACCGATGGCAGAGACCATCTTCGTCAGCTTCGCCATGGTCCGCGTC
>Ga0079226_10003858_pt1 | contig 11483 bp, 9 predicted proteins | sample Poulit2014_FD_76345 | JGI IMG/M metagenome (GOLD analysis project Ga0079226, IMG submission 76345) | Agricultural soil microbial communities from Georgia to study Nitrogen management - Poultry litter 2014 | ecosystem: Environmental > Terrestrial > Soil > Agricultural land | place: USA: Georgia...
AATACTATAACACTATTTTTAATAGATTACGAAATGCCACATCACCCTAATATACTAACAAGAGGATTCCATTTATTGATCAATCCGCTTTTGTAGGTTCTGTGTGGCTCTTCGTCCTTCGTATCATGAAGATTACTTCTTTTTCTTTCTAAGAATTATTAATTTTAATCAAAAGAATACGAATAAAAAAATCCCTTAAAGTAAATCAGATTTTAATCCGTCTACTTTAAGGGGAGCATACTAAAACTAAATCTCAACGAGAACATTTATAATAGAACAAAAATTATTCAAATAACTGATCGACTGCAATAGCCACGGTTAACTCTCCATCGATTAATTGCTTTTCTAACTTTTGAACAGATTCTTTACGTCCAGGTTCTTGGAAAAAGCTCTCTATTAACCGGTCGTGAATCATATCATGGAACCAGTCTTTAGTCTGCTCTTGACGCCTCGTTTCCCAATAATTACTGGCAACCGTCTTTTCTTTAAACATTTTGATTTGATCCCAGACATCATCATGTCCTGTATTTTCATACGATGAAACCGGCAATGCCGTCGATTCCCATCCGGGTGTAGCAGGTTTAAGAAAATGGAGTATTTGCTTATACTCACGAACGGTACGTCCAGCAAGTCGTTTATTTTCGCCGTCTGCTTTGTGAACGACGATTAAATCCACTGTCTCCATAATTCCCTTTTTCATTCCTTGTAAATCATCGCCGGCGCCTGTAAGTGCTAGTAAAATGAAAAAATCAACCATGTTACGTACAGCCGTTTCACTTTGCCCGACACCGACCGTTTCAATTAATATAACGTCATAACCTGCTGCCTCACAGAGCAACATCGTTTCGCGAGATTTACGGTGCACCCCACCTAATGTTCCAGATGTTGGTGATGGACGGATATACGCATTTGGATGGTTTGTTAATTTCTCCATTCGCGTCTTATCTCCCAACACACTCCCACCTGTCACAGTAGAACTCGGATCAATCGCTAATACGGCTACTTTATATCCTTGTTCACACAACATTAAACCGAACGTTTCTATGAATGTACTTTTACCTGCACCGGGAACCCCGCTAACTCCAATTCGAATACTATCTCCAGTACGGGGAATTAATTTGTTCAATAATTGTTGCGCAACTTTTTGATCTTCAGGACGAATACTTTCAATCAACGTAATCGCTCGCGCTAATTCACGACGTGAACCCGCGGCAACTTTATCATATAAATCATCTACCGATATTGATCGGTCACGTTTAACAAACCGACGACGGCCTAATGTTCTCATTCCGTCGTGATTGCTACTTATACCACCCATTACATTAAGTGCACTCGATTCGTTTTGAGAAGTTGATTTCTCTTTATCACTCATTCGGCCACTTCCTCGTAACCAAGACTCTTATAAATTTCTTCGATTACTTTTTGAGCAGCTACTGGAATAACTGTTCCTGGTCCAAAGATTGCAGTAGCACCACTTTCGCGTAGCTCCGCATAATCCTGAGCCGGAATAACTCCACCGACGATAATTAAAATGTCTGAGCGACCTAGCTTCTCTAACTCCTCTCTTAACTGTGGCACTAACGTTTTGTGACCTGCTGCAAGTGAACTAACACCAATAACATGGACATCATTTTCAACTGCTTGGGCAGCTGATTCGGCAGGTGTTTGGAAAAGTGGTCCAATGTCAACGTCGAAACCTAAATCAGCAAACGACGATGCAATTACTTTCGCACCTCTATCGTGTCCGTCCTGACCCATTTTTGCGACGAGAATACGTGGTCGTCTACCTTCGTTTTCTAAAAATTCTTCTGTCATATGTTTAACATCTTCAATCGATTCTTGTTCTGAAAAATTCGAACTATATACGCCACTGACAGATTGAATTGCTGCTTTATGTCTTCCTGATATTTCTTCAATAGCATCAGAAATTTCTCCAATTGTTGCTCGTGCTCTTGCAGCATCTACGGCACACGCTAATAAGTTTTTATTACCCGTTTTCGCCGCTTCAGTTAGCGTCGCTAATGCACGTTGAACTTCATTTTCATCACGCGTTTGTTTCATCTTTTCAATTCGTTCAATTTGTTTCGTACGAACGAGTGTATTATCAATGTCTAAAATATCGATTGGTTCTTCTTCATCCAATTGATACTTATTTACCCCAATAATTACTTCTGCACGTGAATCGATTTGCGCTTGACGCTTTGCAGCAGCTTCTTCAATTTTCAACTTAGGTAAGCCCGTTTCAATCGCTTTAGCCATTCCACCTAAATCTTCAATTTCTTCGATTAGAACCCACGCTTTTTCCATAATTTCATGCGTTAATTTTTCAACATAGTAGGAGCCACCCCAAGGGTCTGCGACATTCGTCATCATCGTTTCTTCTTGTAAAAATAACTGTGTGTTACGTGCGATACGTGCTGAGAAATCTGTTGGTAGCGCAATCGCCTCATCTAAAGCGTTCGTATGCAAGCTTTGTGTATGTCCCATCGCTGCAGCGTTCGCTTCAATTAACGTACGGGTTACGTTGTTAAATGGATCCTGTTCTGTTAAACTCCACCCTGACGTTTGCGAGTGTGTTCGTAACGTTAATGTACGTGGATTTTTCGGATTAAATTGACTCATCATTTGTGCCCACATTTTACGTGCCGCACGCATTTTCGCCACTTCCATAAAATAGTTCATGCCAATCGCCCAGAAAAATGACAAACGTGGTGCGAATGAATCGATATCGATTCCCGCTTTTAACCCTGTTCTAACATACTCTAAACCGTCTGCTAACGTATAGGCAAGTTCAATATCATTCGTTGCCCCCGCCTCTTGCATATGGTAACCAGAAATTGAAATCGAGTTAAATTTCGGCATGTAATTTGACGTATATTCAAAAATATCCGCAATAATTTGCATCGACATTTCTGGTGGGAAAATGTACGTATTTCGTACCATATATTCCTTTAAAATATCATTCTGAATCGTACCTGCTAATTTATCGGGTGTTACTCCCTGCTCTTCAGCAGCGATAATATAAAACGCCATGACTGGTAAAACAGCACCGTTCATCGTCATCGATACAGACATTTCATCAAGCGGTATTCCATCGAATAAAATTTTCATATCTTCAACAGAGTCAATCGCAACTCCTGCTTTCCCTACGTCACCTGATACCCGCTCATGATCCGAGTCATATCCACGGTGAGTCGCAAGGTCAAATGCCACCGATAATCCTTTTTGTCCCATCGCTAAGTTACGACGATAAAAGGCGTTACTTTCTTCAGCTGTTGAGAATCCCGCATATTGACGAACCGTCCATGGACGAGTCACGTACATTGATGGATACGGACCACGAGTGTTCGGTGCAATACCAGGGTAATCTTTTAAATGCTGTGCATCGTTAATATCTTCTTTATCATAAATATTTTGAATCGAGATACCTTCGTTTGTTTGTACTACTTGTTCTTTCATATGATCAACGTCTACTTTAATTTGTTCCGGACGGACATTGTTAAAATTAGGCTTTTGCATCTACATCATCCTCTTTCCAACGTTTTGCAATATAAGCAAATTTCTTAAGTTGATCTTGTCCTTGATAAATAAAACCAGAGACACCCGCATCTTGCCAAGCTTTTTCTGTCTCCTCATTATATTTACCCGCAACATCAATCCATTTATCTTTCGGAAAATTAGTTGTTAATTCTGTCATAACATCTTCTATTTCATTCGGATGTGCACAGATAACACCATATTCGAACTCATTTTCGGCCATCCAATCATTTGCTTCTGTAACTGATGAAAAAGCTGGAGATAATTCAGCATTAATACCAGCCGTAGCCATAAATCCAGACACAAAATCTGAACGTGCTTTGAAGTTTTTTAATTCCCCGAACGTTAACAATACTGTTTTCGGTTGATTTTCACCGAATTTTTGTCTTAATTGTTCATATGTTGCCGCTAAACGATTCGGCACGGATAATGTTTCTTCATTACTAATTTCATCCTCTAAGTTGGCATAAATATTTGTTCCAATTAATGAATCTTTTCGTTTACTTAGCGCAAGAAGACGAGCATCATATAATTGCTGTAATTTTTCAGTGAGTGCCCCACTTTCGACATAAGCGGAGTAACCACCTTTTTCTTCAATTTCTAAAAAGTAATCCCATGCTTTTTCTGTCAATTCATTCGTTAACGTATCGACAAAATAAGATCCACCTGCTGGATCAATTACATAATCAACAAACGTCTCTGATTTAATAACGAGTTGAATATTACGCGCATGTCGGATTCCAGCTGGTGTAATATCCGCTACAACATTATGAGGATGAACTGTTAATACATCTGTTCCACCTAATACTGCTGAGAATGCCTCATTTCCCGCACGTAATAAATTCACATACGGATCTAACTTTGAAAATGTACGCAAAGAAGTTTCTGAAAATACCGGAACACGACTTTCTCTTTCGTGACCATATGCTTCAGCAAATGTTTGCCATAACACGCGAAACGCTCTTAATTTGGCAATTTCCATAAAAAACTGTGTATCAATAGCGAAGCGAACATAAAATTTACTCTGAAATTGAGTAAATGAGCGATAGTTCGACGCTTGTTCAGCAGCCTGTGCTAACGTAAGTGCTAATTCAGTTACCGTATCTGCACCATTTAAATGGGCTTCAATTGTATCTCCTACCGCTGTGCGAACGAGGTGATATCCTTCAGGTAGCTCGGCTGATCCTGTAAAAGTTCCTTCAATTCTTTTGCGGTCATCTTCTTCTATTAAATCATACACTTTAACAAACGCATCATCTTCACTTACATTAAATGCGTAGATCGGAAACTTAACAGCTAGCTCAGCTAATTCGGCTAAATTTTCTTCCGTCCATGTAACTTGTTGTGAACCATCATAAACGATTGCTTCATTTCCTCTATCAATTGCTTCCTTCGTTTCTTCTATAAATTTAGCACCATTAGTCGAATATGTACGTTGAGCAATAATCCAATCACTTGATTTTTGACCCGCTCGAACAGAGGTTAACATATCACCTTGACGATCACCCAATTGTGACTCAATCTGTTCTTTCGTATAAAGCGGCTGTATATTGATACCTTCCCAAGTTTTTGTAATTAATTTTTCAAACGGTAGACCACGTAAAGATTCAATCGCTACCTCACGCCATTTGGCATCATTTACTTTAGCGAATTGTTCTGTTTTCATTTTAGTAATCATTCCATTTTGTCACTCCAATCTAATCTGTAAGTATAACAATTTGTATATTTCTTCGGTATTTTAACAATATCAACCGACTAATTGATATGGAAATACGTTACGCACGGAAATCGTGACAATAAAAGTTCACTTCACACTAGTTTATGTAAATTGACACTTATTGTCCATACATTTCTGTATACTTATACATTAACGCGCAAATACATAAGATTTTGTTATACTAATACATTTACATAAGTTTTAATTATATCTCTAATTCTATACTCAATTTAAGAAAAATTGAAACAAAACGTATAATTCTACTCCATATTACCCGCTTAATTGAAAAAGCCGCCATCCCATTATTTTAGAGACAACGGCTTAAGTGTATATTTACTGAACGATATCGTATCCTTGATTTTCAATTGCTTCACGAATCTCTCCGAGCGTAACAGTATCTTCGTCAAAATTTACCGTAACATTATTCTCATCTAAATCAACAGCAACACTATTGACACCATCTAATTTATTTAATGCACCTTCAACAGCTTTCTTACAATTTCCGCAAGTCATGCCGTTTACACCGATTACTTTTTCCAAAACAAAAACTCCTCTCAAAAGCTTGTTTACTTTATTTTATCATGAAAGTAAACATGCTAAAAATAAAATGTATTGATTATTCATACGAAGACGTAAAAATTGCTTTATTATTATAGGAGCGAAGATTAGAGTGAAGATTAATTTTTTATACTTACTTTATTTACAAATCGTAACCATTACGATATACTACGACTAATGACTTTCTCGTAAACAAAAAAGATTTAGTCCTGATTAATGAAGAAAAAAAAGATGCATTTTAGATGATGAATAAAAAAGGAGCCTGTAATGGAAAAATCTATTATTAAACTAGAAAACATTAGCTATACATACGAAGACATACCTGTTTTATCTAATATTAATCTTACAATACAAGAAGGAATGTTTTTAGGTCTAGTCGGTCCGAATGGTGGAGGGAAAACAACGTTAATCAAAATCATTCTTGGCTTATTAAAACCTCAACGGGGCAATGTTTTTTTACTAGATAAACCAATCGATTCCTTTAAAGCCTGGAATCGTATCGGTTACGTATCACAAAAAGCAAATACGTTTAACAAAGGATTTCCTGCAACCGTTTTCGAAGTAGTCTCAATGGGCTTGACAGCGAAATTGGGGTACTTTAAGTTTTTTAATAAACAGCATAAAGAACGTGTTTTAGATGCAATTCGGCAAGTCGATATGGAAAAGTACACTTATGATAACATCGGAAACTTATCTGGAGGTCAACAACAACGTATTTTTATCGCCCGTGCGTTAGTAAGCGACCCTAAATTACTCATTTTAGATGAACCCACTGTCGGAATCGACTATAGAAATGTGGAACGCTTTTATGATTTATTAGATAAATTAAATGAGAAGGATAACATAACATTATTGCTCGTTACACACGACACAGGTGCCATGACAAAACACGCCACCGAGATCGCTTGCTTGAATCAAACATTACATTTTCATGGTGAAACTTGCGAATATACCGAATTAACAGAGGAACAATTATCGGATATTTATGGACATCCCGTCCAAGTCATCGTTCATAATCATGATTAAAAATACTATTCAGATTGTTTATAAAGGTGGAAAGTAAATGATAGCAGACATTATACAATTCGATTTTTTACGACATACATTTTTAACAGGATTATTAATTGGGATCATTGCACCATTACTTGGTACATTTCTCGTTGTAAGAAGATTAGCATTATTAGCTGATGCACTATCACATGTAACATTAGCAGGAATTGCGTTTGGATTATTTATTGAAAAACAGCTTACCGTTCCTTTTATTACCCCTTTTTATGGTGGTCTTGGGGCATCCGTTATCGGTGCTGTTTTAATTGAAAAATTACGATCTGTTTACACAGCTTATCAGGAAATTGGGATTCCGATTATTTTAAGTGCTGGAGTTGGCATAAGTGTCATCCTAATTTCACTAGCAAATGGATTTAATACAGATTTATTTAATTATTTATTTGGATCCGTATCTGCCGTAAGTAAAAGTGATTTTTATACAATTGTTATCATCACGGTTATTGTCATTGCCATTATCATATTATTTTATAAAGAATTATTAACGTTATCCTTCGATGAGGAACATGCCATTGTATCAGGGATTCATTCAAAACGAATTCACTTTCTCTTTATTGTTTTAACAGCACTCGTTATCGCTGCCTCTATTCGCATCGTTGGGGTATTACTCGTTTCCGCACTTATGACATTACCGGTAGCGAGTGCCATGAGAATTGCAGTAAGCTTTAAACAATTAATACTATACTCAATCATTTTCGCTGAAACATCTGTCATTGTTGGTCTCGTCACAGGGTATTATTTAAATATACCACCCGGGGGAACAATTGTGATGACAGCAATTATTATCTTACTTGTAGTGTTAGGGATAAAGCGCCTCTCTGTCAATAAACTTAAAGGAGTGGAACAACAATGACAGTTAAAGACGCCATTGATTTATTAAGAAAACAAGGATATAAAATGACTGAACGTCGTGTAGATATTTTGCGCTATTTTGAAAATGAAGAAAATAAATATAAAACAGCTCGCGATTTATACGAATACATGGAGGAACGCTATCCAGGCATTAGTTTCGACACTGTTTACCGTAATCTTCATCTATATCATGAATTGGAAATATTAGAATCAACCGAATTAGACGCCGAAAAGCATTTCCGGATGACTTGTAGCGATAACCACCACCACCATTTCATCTGTAAAACGTGCGGTATCGCTAAAAAAATCAACTTTTGCCCAATGGATTATATTGCTAAATTCCTTTCACAATATAAAGTAGATGATCACAAATTCGAAGTGTACGGTTTTTGCCCATCATGCACCGCAAGTTAAAATAGGACGCAATTTACGGGCAAGATCTTTACCTAACGGAATTCCAGTCTACTGCTACGCCTTGGGGCTTTTTCACGCCGAGGCGCGGGAGTAAAACCGTCTACTGCTACTCCTTGGGGCTTTTTCATGCCGAGGCGCGGGAGTAGAACGATCTACTGCTACTCCTTGAAGATGTTTCACGCCGAGGCGCGGGAGTAGAACGGTCTACTGCTACTCCTTGCGGCTGTTTCACGCCGAGGCGCGGGAGTAGAACGGTCTACTGCTACTCCTTGAAGATGTTTCACGCCGAAGCGCGGGAGTAGAACGGTCTACTGCTACTCCTTGGGGCTTTTTCACGCCGAGGCGTGGGAGTAGAACCGTCTACTGCTACTCCTTGAAGATGTTTCACGCCGAGGCGCGGGAGTAGAACCGTCTACTGCTACTCCTTGAGGATGTTTCACGCCGAGGCGCGGGAGTAAAACCGTTTACTGCTACTCCTCGGGGCTTTTTCACGCCGAGGCGCGGGAGTAGAACGGTCTACTGCTACTCTTTGACGATGTTTCACGCCGAGGCGCGAGAGTAGAACTGTCTACTGCTACTCCTCGGGGCCTTTTCACATCGAGGCGCGGGAGTAGAACGGTCTACTGCTGCTCCTTGGGGCTTTTTCATGCCGAGGCGCGGGAGTAGAACGGTCTACTGCTACTCCTTGACGATGTTTCACGGCGAGGCGCGGGAGTAGAGTGGTCTACTACGGTTAAATAATCTAAACTGTACATAAATAGTTATTTAATCATTTACTTCCTTCTATATAACAAAAATTGGCTAGTCTATAATCCTGTAAAAGAGATTATAAACTAGCCAATTAAACTTTTCAATAATTATTCGACAATTATTTTATTCGTAATACAACATCGTCGTGAAATTTAATCATATATCATTGAACGGAAATACATACCATTTATCTTAAATAAGCAATTGGGTTTTTAACAGTACCATTTTCATAAACTTCAAAGTGTAGATGAATACCGGTGGAATTTCCTGTCGTTCCCATAATTCCAAGCTTTTGACCACGTTCAACTTTCTGTCCTGCTTTTACATCGAGAGAAGCTAAATGTGCATATAATGTTTTTAGTCCATTGCCATGATTTATAACTACCATATTGCCATAACCATTTCCGGTGTTGCCTGCTTTTTCAACTGTTCCTGCATCAGCTGCCGCAATTGGTGGGCTTGTACTACGATCTGTTCTGGCAATGTCAATTCCTTTATGTAGTCTCCCCCAACGCTCACCAAAAGTACTTGATATATACCCGCCGGTTGTAGGCCATCCGAGCACTCCATTACCATTTGATGTGTTGACGACGACAACATTAGATTCTGCTAATAGATCAGCCTCTTTAGTAGCTAAATTTCGATCTTTTTTCTTTAATTTTTGTGTTGCATCTTTTAATTCTTTCTGTTTTTCATCCAATGTTGTCTTCATTTCTTCTGCTGTTTCTTTTTGACTAATAATTAGTCTTTCCATATCTTCTAATTCTGTTTGTAAATCTTCTAATTCAGCTAATTTTTCTTCGACAAGTTGTTGTTCTTTAATTTGTTCTTCAATAATTTCGGCGTCAGAATCAGTAATTTGTGATACGGCATGTACGCGACTAATGAAATCAGAAAAATCCTTCGCTCCTAAAATCACTTCTAAATAAGAAATATTACCACCTGTTTGTTGGTATGATTTAGCACGATCACTTAAAATTTCAAATCTCTCTTCAATCTTCGCTTCTAAAATATCAATCTCTTCTTGAACCGACTTCATTTCAGCTTTTACTTCTTTCATCGCCAATTCATTTTCTTTAAATGATTGTTCAAGAATAGATAATTCTGTATTGATCTCTTTTATCTCATCCATAATAGAATTAATCTCTTTATCGGCTTTAGATAATTCCTTTTTGATTTCAGTTCGTTCTTCGCGAATGTCTTTTAAATTTGTCTTAGCATATGTATATGAAGGTTGAATTAAACCTGAAAAAGCAATAGTTGTTACAAGTCCTACTGTGAATAATTTCCTTTTCAATAGATTCGTCTCCCTATTAATCTAGTATCGTCTCTCTCAAAAATAGTCCTTATATAGTATAACAATTTAATATAACATTACAATATAACTTTCATTACAAATATGTCTCAAATTATTACAATTTACGATAAGTGTTATTTACTATACAAAATAATACAGTTATGCATAATACATCTTAAAATTCCCTCTTTAAAGCGCAAAAAAACATCGTATAAGACATTATGCCTCATACGATGTTATCTTTCTTTTTACTAATTTACTTTATTTAATTCTTCTAACATGTCCACTAAACGTATTTTTCCAGTAGCCGCTATTCATATTAGCATACGCTACGCCAGTACTGTTTTGTGATCCTAAGAATCGTCCATTTCCAGCATAAATACCGACGTGTCCATTTGTTTTATAAGTGTTAAAGAATACTAAGTCTCCTGGTTGCATTTCTGATGGTGAAATGGCTCTTCCAGCGGATGCCATTCCACTAGTGCTACGTGGTAAGTTAATGCCTTCTTGTTCATATGCCCACTGGACAAATCCGGAACAATCGAATAATCCTGATGAAGGATTTTTAACTCCAAAAGCATATCGTGATTTTCCGATATAATGTGCACCAGCAGCAAGTGCTGATCCACCCGTTCCATTATAAGCTACCGATTGTACTTTTGGAGAGGATTCTTTTGATCCGTTAGAAGGCCCGTTATTTTGTGCACTGAACGAAACCGGTGCTGTTAAACTAGCTTCTATGAGCGCTAAATCCTCATCTTTCAGCTTTAGTTTACTTAATTTGTTTTTTAATTTTTTCTCGATTTGCTTTTGTTTGGTGCGATCTTGTTCTAATGATTCTTTTTGTTCTTCTCTCCAACATTCATCTGGAAGCATAATTTTCACATAGTGCAAAATGTTGCATTTTTACAGCCTTTTTCGTCTTTGCTTGCTGCAAAACAAGATAATAGCAAGTGACGAGAAACGCCAACTCAGAAACTGAAACATTTGCCATCATTTTAATGCGTTTGGTGCTCGGACTCGCCTTTGAAATTGGCCAAGAGTGTCGGTTCACGTTTTATGACCAAGTGCATATTTTGCCCTTGAGTCTGGTGGGAGAAAGGAGAGAGAGAGAGAGAGAGAGAGAGAGAGGCACTAGGATTCCCAGATTGACCAATCGGCGGACTTTAGTGTCCATGCTAGCTGGATGAGCAATCGCACTTTACAATCATTTGCGTCAATAAAAGATTGCAGACACCAAGTGGCGCGGCAAAGGAGGCAAGCATTTGCATACAAGCCAAGAGTGAGGGTTCA
>Ga0079226_10003859_pt1 | contig 11482 bp, 6 predicted proteins | sample Poulit2014_FD_76345 | JGI IMG/M metagenome (GOLD analysis project Ga0079226, IMG submission 76345) | Agricultural soil microbial communities from Georgia to study Nitrogen management - Poultry litter 2014 | ecosystem: Environmental > Terrestrial > Soil > Agricultural land | place: USA: Georgia...
ACGTTCTTCCGCACCGATCCGAAAGGTACAAGCTGCATCACATTTACGCCTATCCCATCCTTGAGCAGCCTTTCGCGCTGGCTTTCCAGATCCACGGATCCGCTGCCATCCGGATTAGCTACGATCGTAGTAATTCCCTCAAGCAGCAAGGGTTTCCCATCACTCAGCTCCGGTTTGGCAAGCCCTGAAGCCGCATGTGAATGCTCGTCGATAAATCCGGGGGTGACATATAAACCAGCCGCATCTATCGTATCGGCTGCCTCCCCTTCGATATCATCGCCAATCTTTACAATTTCATCTCCGTCAATAGCAATATCGGCTGCATACCAGGTCTCACCGGTACCATCAAGTATTTTGCCATTAATAATTAGATAATCGTAGGATTCAGATTGGGACGACGGGGAACTACAGGCCATCATGAGCAAGCACATACCTCCTGTTATAATACTTGCAATCCACGCCTCCCACTTTGTTTTTAAATCGAACATATTTTAGATTCGGTTTTAATTTTAATTTTAAAAAACTGTTTAATCATTTCTACTGTTTCTCAAAAACTATATTCTTGGCTCGTCCTGTTGATATTTCGAAACCTTTGACCGTTCCATTCCGGGTCATAAATTCAATCGTCCAGCTTCCGGTACTAAACGTATCAACATCTTCATAGGTAAGCTTGCCCGAAGGAGTTCTTTTTTGATCTATCAAATAAAGATTACCGTCTTTAACTTTTAGGATATATGTCAATTTCAGGTCCTTGCTGTAGTAAGTACCTGCATACTTTCCAAGCCATTCGGAAAAAACCTTCTGTAAAACCACATCTGCCACCTTTCTGTTAAGGGCTGAAGGATTTGTACTTCCAAGATTACATAAAACAGCTGATCCATACCCCCATTCAGGAAGTCGCAAATAATCTGTCTTGAATCCCATGAAAGACCCGCTGTGTCCAACCGCTTTTTGTCCTTTGTATCTATCAATTTTCAGCGCAAATGCATAGGTTAACGTATCGCCATTATTAAGAATCCCCCGCTGACGCATCAGTTCATTAAATCCTTCCGCATGAGAAAGTCTGTTTTCGGTAAGTTGCTGATCCCATTTCAACATATCTCCAATAGTGCTGTAGAGTCCTCCGGGTCCCACTCCCTCAAAATTTGATATATAACCCAGTCTAAAGTTTTTAGTACCCCAGTAGCTCAGCGACTGATTATCTATTTCATGATTGTGATTATCATGAAAATGTGTATGCTTCATGCCCAAGGGATCAAATATATTCTCCGATGTAAATTTCCGGAGACTCTGGCCTGTAACACGCTCTACAACTTCAGCTAACAACGTATAACCACTGTTGCTATATAAATATTCGCTTCCGGGTTCAAAATTTAGGTGACTCTGACCGACAATTACTTTTAAAAGCTCATCAGCTGACATCCCATCACTCAATTTCAAATCATACAACCGTAACAGCGAATACAAATCCGGCAAACCACTAGTATGGTGAACCAGTTCTTCTATTGTGGGATCATTATATTCCGGATACGCAGATAGTTCAGGAATATAATATTTTACCGGGCGCTTCAGGTCCACCTTCCCCCGTATGTGCAATAAAACGATGGCAGCAGCGGTAAATTGTTTAGAAATGGAGCCCATATAAAAAACGGTCTCAGGTGTAATGGGAATATGTTTCTTGATATCAGCTTCTCCGTATCCTTTACTGAAAGCCATTTCCTCATCTTGAAAAATACCCACCACACAACCGGGCGAACCGTCACGATCCCATTTTTTAAAAATCGCATCGATAGCTTCTTCATTCAAATCACCTTCTGTTTGGGCATAAGCTATATTTCCAAATAAAAAAAGAATAAAGAATAGGAATACTTTTCGAAAACCTGATATTTTTTTAGCAGCTGGTGTTCCTCTAATTTTAATCATGTAATACATATTTGTAAATGAATATTAATGGCTCATTTTTTTCAAATGTATTAAATTGACAATCTTATTTTTCCTGTCCGGGATGATATTTATATATCATTTGTCGATCGATATCTCGCTTAGTATAAGCCACCCTTTTCATTTTATTATTTGTAAACATCTCAATTTGATTATAATAAAAGGGAGAATCCTCCTTATTACTTTCTCCGTATGCTAATACAGAATAAGCCCGGGGCGTCTTATCAAATTCCACTGCCAAAACCCATCCGTCGCCGCCTCGTGCTTTAAGCCTTTTTTCATTATACACCTTAACTTCATTGTACCATATTACCCGGAAACAGCCAAGCAGTCCACTACAACCGCTGATGGGAACATTAATATCATTTGCTGCTATAGCTCGGTGGGCTTTACCCCAGGCAACATTCCAGGCACCGTATCTTTTTTTGGTTTCAGCTACCGCCCATTTAAATGCTTTAGCAGCTCGGTCAAAGTCAGCTAATCCATAAGGAGTTTCAACAGGCCTATCAGGGGTCCAAACCTTCTCAAATAATTTTTCGGGAGTAGCTGCAAAACCCACGGATGCCGGAGAAGATTCTACTTTCTTTGAATCCGCCTTTTCTACATATCGATACCACCAGATCTTAAAGAGCACGCTTCCCCGACTGTCTTTTGCCACCGTGTTATCCCAGTTTTCAATTAATCTTATAGCATCGGCAATTTCTCCTACAGGATCTGTTTTTTCAACCGCTTTTACAAGATCAACCTTGACACGGTCCGCCAACAGCATGCCTGTGTTATATTTAAGATCTACAATATCTTTGAGAGAGAACTTTTGTTTCTCGTCATGAATCAGCTCATAAGACTTTTGACTTCGCAGCCTAAATTGAGGTTCGGGGAAAACGTCACCAAATTTATCCTTATCAAATACTTCATTCATATTAGTATAATAAAATGGATCATTTTCATTGTGTAAATAGCCACCTCTGGGATTTTTAAGATGTGGTAAGCTGTCCCACGGTATTAGATTTTTCCATATTTGATTACTTTCTGTAACCAACACAGCTGTCGTATCCCCACCCCATGGTTCCGGCAAGTCAGGAATAGAGGCATTCCAGACATAAAATATATTTCCATCTCCATCGGCGTATGTAAAGTTAGAAGTCGTTTTTGCTTGCATACGCATAGCCTGTTTCCATTCACGGAGATTTTGCGATTTCATCATTCTCAAGAATTGTTCCCCGGTACGATATTCACCGTCACCGGCCGAATGGATGATATATATCTTTCCGTCACCACGATATATAACCGGACCGTAAGGAGTAGATAAAAAAGTTCGACTTTCTATTCCTGTACCATGGCCATTCTTAAACTCAACCTTAACAGTCTCTTTTTTAATAGGTACGGATGAACCATCCAGCACATAGTGATCGGGATTATCGGGATCAACCTTAAAGGCATATATTTCGCCTGATACTTCAGGATAGTTGTTGGTTGTAGCCCATCCTAAATGGTTATTAAAACCGCCAATAATTCCCAGCGGGCTTCCAATACGGAAATCACCGTAAAAATCTAATTTGCCGGATACTTTTACGTGAGCTTCATAATACCCTGCATTCCATGAAAGGTGAGGATTGCGAACTAAAATAGCATGTCCCGAAGTAGTTCTCCCCGGTGCAAACGCCCATGCATTAGATCCCACATCGGGATGTGGTTCTTCATACTTCGAAGCAAGTCGGGCCCACAAAGTAGAGGTCTTAAGATTTTTTTGGGGCGATGTTAATAGGTTAGAAGCTGACTTTTTATTTTCGGATTTCTTTTTTTTAAGTGCTTTCATAAATCGCTGAATCGATGAACGACTGGTTCCACCAATTCCTTTGGCATGAACATCATAGGCGGTAAAAAAGGGTTTCATCCAATCTTTAAATTGTTCAGGATGAATTTCTATATATCGGTTCACACCCCAAGCAAAGCCTTTCATCATTTCACGGGTATCCCTACTCAAGAGAGGCCAAGTTTCTACAGCCCTCAAATATCTGCGTTTATGAATTGCATCGGCATCTATAGCATTTGTTAATTTGCCTACTTTCGCTTCGTGATATTTTGACCATGCCCCGCGGGCCCGCAAAAGGCCATTTGTAATTCTTTTGCCATAATCTTCCATTTGTACATATCCCAGAGCATATCCTGCTGCTTTAATGTTATCGGCTAAGATATGAGGCACACCATACTTTGTACGTTTAATAATGACTTGTTGAGCAATATCTTTATCACCATTCGTTGTCAATTTGAAGGTAGATTGGTTCTGAGTCTGAACGGCCTTTAAAGGCTGAATAACCAAAAGAACGACTGCTAAAACAAGTAAAGAAATCCGTTCCACTATAATATAGTTGCTTTTTAAGAAATATGTTTTATTTAAATACATTTTTAAGCTATGACTTTATAATTATTAAATCTTCATTTTGAATTATGCAAATGATATCTATTAAATAATCCTCTGCGAGCTTGATTACAAATGTATTTCGTTCGTTGTACATCATTTTACCAAAGCTAAAATCATCAACATTTAAACACCTTTATTGATCTACATTTTTATTTATATAAGTCAAAATGGCCTTTGCAAAAGCTTGGGCAAATTTTGGTCTGCCCTCTGCATCGCGCACTCCCTTATAGTTGGCTTCAATCTGCCAACCAAATACGTTAGGATATTCGTTTGAAGTATACCTCCGAGTATTATATCCACCCGTAAAATAAGATTCCTTCTTAAGCGGGTAAGGGTCGTCCCGACTTGGCACAGCTGCGAAGCCCTTTTGAGTCATAAGAGTTCCGAAAGAGTTTTTACCCCACAACAGGCTGCTGATTTTTAAGTCTTTGATATCAAGTAAATTGGCTACTGAGGTTTCGCTTGCCATCTCGCTTGCCTTACTTGAATCAAGATACATCTCTTTCAACTTGCCTTTAGTCGGTTTATAGCCAATTTCCAACCGTTGATTCTTGTGGCCATGTCCATGCAGATCAATAAAAATAGCATATCCATATTTTTTTACCGCTCTTGACAAAGCACTGTCAATGTATGCATGATAAACTTTCCATGTTTGGTTCATTGTTTCGTTACCGCAAGTAGCCTGATCTAATGATCGGTTAAAGTCTACTTTTTTTCTTGCAATCCGGGCAACCACTACTGAAGGTTGTGTGCCATTTTCTTCCTGCAATTCTTCTCTGATATTGAAAGCCAGTTTATCAATATTAAGGTCTCGCACAGTTGTACTGCCTTTGCAACTCCGATCCGATATCTCTTCGGGCTCAAGCGTACCTCCGTGAGGCGCACTAATTACTAAGGGCATATCACCGACACCAATTTCAATCCATCCATGAGCTACAGTAAATTCTTTGCCTGGTTGCCAATGATCATCTTTTTTATGATCTGAAGGATTTGTACTGCTACAACTGTATTGAAACAGCATAATAATCACGCCAACCACAACAAATTTGATTATTTCAATATAATCAATATTTGAGTATGCTTTTTCTTTACTGATAAGTTTATTCATGGCATGGAATTCACATAATTTATCTATTGTGATAGTTTTCTAACTAAAAAATCAATTGTAGATTTATACACCTTAACAAGATTGGCATGTCTCAGCCAGTGATGGGTGTCATCCGGTATAACCAGGGTCTCATAATAGACATCTTTTTCCTTTAGCCTGTTCAATAATTTTATACTGTGATTAAATGCTACATTCCGGTCATCATCAGCATGAATAAATAAAACAGGAGATTCCCATGTATCAGTATAGGCAATGGGCGATGATTCCCATGCCACAGTATCCGCAAGAGCTGCATCAGGAGCTTGTTCATAGGGAATGGTATATTTTTCACTTGGAACCCTGCTATGCACACCTGATATATCTACCCCAGCTGCAAAGATATCGGAGTTCTTTCCCAAAGCAAAAGCAGTCAAATAGCCTCCATACGAACCCCCGTAAACACCAATTTTCCTTTCATCCACATAAGGCTGTTTAGCCAGCCATTTCCCGGATGCAATAATATCCTGATATTCTGAAAACCCGTGTCGGCCGGCGTGGGTGGGATGATGAAACTCATTGCCATATCCAATTCCCATTCTGTAATTGACAGAAAGAACTACGAAACCATGATGAGCCAACCATTGGTTTAAAGCATAGTGTGGAGCGTAATAAGCACTGTAACTCCAGCCTAACAGCATTTGTCGCATAGGTCCTCCATGAATAGCAAGTACAGCAGGCTTGGTAGTATCAGTTCCTTTCTGTCTAAATAACTGTCCATGTATAGGCGTTCCGTCAGGCGCTTTAAAAATAACCTGTTCCGGTTCAACCAAGTTTTCTTCTGAATAGACTGATGAAAGAAGAGAGGTACCTATTAGTTTTATTTGATCCTGTCCATGAGACCAAACAGTCGGCAAGGCAGGACGAAATGCCGTTGAGCTAATAAAAGCAATATCACTGTTATTAATATAAACCGGATATGCTTCTATCCCGTCTCCAGGTGTTAATATTTCCATATCCTGCTTATCCACTGACACTACTCCGATGTGCCTTCGGTCAATATCAAGCTCATCGGGACCTGTATTTGCACTAAACACAAGCTGTTTACCATTAGACGATAAGCTGATATACTCGACCATAAACTTTCCCGGAGTCAAAAGGGTAGGTTCACCGCCCGATACCGGAATGGAATATAGATGCGGCCAATTATCTTTTGCTGACAGAAAAACTATTCTGTCGTGAGCGGCCCAGTGCAAATTATACTTGCCGTTATTTGTAGGCACTGAACCATTTAACGTTTTAGGAGCTTCCCATACTAAAGCGCTTTGATTGTGTTCTTGAAGACTGGTTATTCTGATTTCCCAAGGTTTATGATGGCGTGTTAATATGGAGTCAGGTGCTCCGCCTTTGGCAGGTCGGCGAATATATACTATCGAGTCTCCTGTAGGCGACCATTTAGGCCGAGAGTCTCGCGCAAAAGCCGGATCAAGCCATTTAATTGGCGTATGATCATCTGTATAAACTCCGATAAAAGAATGACTGCCGCGGTTAGAGACAAAAGCAAGTTTACTACCGTCAGGCGACCAAGTAAGATAACTTGAATTCCCTCTTGCAAAAAATAATCTGCGGTTATCTTTTGAGCCATTGATCGGAGCTATCCGAACGGTACCACCGTCAACATATGCTACATTTCTACTGTCTGGAGAAATGGCAGGCCAATAGCTCCATTGTCCTGATGCCAATAAATTCTTCTGACCTGTTTTTACATTTAAACTCCATAATTGAAATTCAGGCTTATTGGGAGAAGATGTCGGATTCACTATTTTACTTCTCGACCAATTTCCATGGGGGGCGCCTCCCCGCATATACACGATCCATTTACCGTCCGGAGAAAATTGCATTTTACTAATCTCCTGACCATCATCTTTATCATAATGGGTGAGTTTATGAAAAGTTTTTCCCTGGTCTGTACTAAAATAAATATTTTGTTTTCCCTCCCGGTCAAACGTCCATGCAATATTTCCATTCGTTGAGGCCACAAGATTACTCGGATGTGGATAGCTTAACAGTTCTTCATAGCCTGTTTGCGGAAAAGCCGTTAAAAAGCTGCCAAAAAGAAATAAAAGTGTAACAAAAATTATTTTTAATTTTCTAATCATTAAATACTCATTTTTAGCTATTTTTGTAATTTACATTATATTTACTAACCATAATTATTTCTCTAACTACAGGATATTTGCTATTATGCTTATCCCCCTCTATCAACAAAAGTATTAGACAAGAGAAGAGCTTAGAAAAGCTGAAAGTAATTGTTATAGAAATAATGACAATATTTTAATAACCTGGATTTTGGGTCAGGTTATCATTTTTATTCAACTCACTTTCTGGAATGGGCAGAATCGTTCTTTCATTTGGATACTCCACTACTGTCGAATCCCCCCCCGTGTAGTATTTAACAAAGTCTTTTTTATTGCGAGTTAAATCAAAAAGGCGATGGCCTTCAAAAGCTAATTCTTTTCTTCGTTCTAACAGTATTCTTTCCACCAAGTCCTGACCTGATAGATTTGAATTGATCTGTACAGACGGATCTGATCGATCTGCAATCTTGGCCAGGTCTGAGATAGCCTCGTCATGTTTGCCCAAATGAGCTCTTGCTTCAGCCCGATTTAAATAAACTTCTGCAAGTCTTATTACAATTACATCCTGCTCAAAGTTTCCACCCATTTTTTTGAATTTAGTAACAAGTGGAACATCTTTTTCTCCTCCCCCTCCACTACGATCACCAATCTTCATAAAGTTGCGTCTTACATCCGTTTTAGAATAAATGTTATAGAGATTCCATGAAGGAAGTCCATCACCGTAGCCATCCTGGTTATAGTAATATGCAACTGAACTTGAACCGGAGTTATCGGTAAATGTATTTACGATTTCAAATATAGATTCCGAATTATTAGCCTCACTGTATTCATCTACGAAATTGCTTGTAGATAACAGAGAATATTGATTACTGTCAATAACCTCTGTAGCCATTTTCTCAGCCTCGGTCCATTTTTCCATATATAGATATACCCTCGACAATAAAGCCTTTGCAGTATTAAGCGTAATTCTCCCCTTAAAGGATGATGACTCTCCCGCCACCGTTTTCGGCAACCGTTTAACCGCTTGCTTCAAGTCCTCAACTATAGCATCATATACTTCTTTAACGCTACTCCTACTTGGGTAAGTTAACTCATCAACATTAATTGAAGACTCTAAAACAAGAGGAATCCCCAGGTGACTTGCGTCATCTGTGTAATTGTAAGGCTGTGCATACATGCGGCAAAGATCAAAATGTGCAAGAGCCCGAACAGCATAAGCTTCACCAACCATTGCTCGCTTTTCATCTTCTTCAGGGATTTTCATGCTTATACCATTTTGGATAATAAAGTTGCTATTCACAATCACTCTGTATATTTGCTCCCACTGTCTTTCACTTCGAGTATGATCAGAAGTGGCATTAAATCTTCCAAGAGCTCGATAATAACTTCTTGTTCTTGTACTCAAATACACGTTATCAGAAACTAAATCGGGTACAAAGTAAGTCGTTCTATTATAATAACTTCCGTTTTGCATCAGCGCATATAATCCATAGACCGCATATTCCATAGACTCAATATCAACAATAGCTTTTTCTGCATCTGTCGCCTCTTGTGAACGTAGACTTAAAAAAGAATCGCTACACGAAGTTATACAAATAAAGGTAATTAATAGTAGGCTAAATCTATTTATAGTTTTCATCTTGATAAATATTATGTATTAAAAGTCAATATCTATTCCAAAAACAATAGTCTTGTTTTTGGGTACGCGTTGAGCTTGTTGACCCGAGATACTTTGCTCAGGATCGTACATCAAACGATCGTCTTTGAGATAAGTAAATAAATTGTTGGCTCTGACGTAGATACTAGCATTTTGGATTTTTACAGTGCTCAGTAAACTGATTGGTAGAGTATATCGCAATGTTATATCGCGCAAGCGAATATAACTTCCATCAGCCAACCATCTTGACGATCGGTGAGGAGCATCTCCGTTGTAAATAATTTTTGGCACGTCAGTTTGATCTCCCGGTTGTTGCCAACGATTTTCATAAGTATAACGACTCAGCTTTCCGGCCGGATTAAACCCTTTCGAACCATCCGAATTCGATACCGTTCCCCTCAGGTTATATAATTTATTACCCCAGCTGTAATAAATCAGAAAGGAAAAGCTAATATTTTTATATGAAAAACTGTTGGTCAAACCACCGTAAAATTTTGGCATTGAATTACCATATTTTAGTCTCACAGCTTCCGTATAGTCTGTGGTTACCTGTGATTTATCTTTAGATGAGTACCATTGCCTTTCACCCGTTTCCGAGTTTACACCTGCATAAGCGGGCAAATACCACGTATAGTAGTTACTCCCAATTTCCCTTATATAGTGATTGGTAATAATGGTATTTGGTAATTTTGTAACTTCATTCTTTAAAGTAGAAACATTAAAGTCTGTACTCCAGCTAAACTCCTTGTTAACAATATTTTTACTGCTTAATGATACTTCAAACCCTGAATTTTTCATCGACCCAAAGTTAACAGTATAGCTATCACGTCCACTTGTCAATGGAAGCGGTCTGTCAAACAACAATCCCCTTGTATTTCTTACATAATAATCGATAGTTCCCGTTAAACGGCTTTCGAATAGTCCAAAATCCAATCCTATATTAAAGGATTTCTTTTTTTCCCACTTCAACAAAGGATTTGCATATTGTGTAAAAGCATAGCCTGCATGGTCAGCATAGTCATATCCAGAGCCATATCTTCCCGTGGACTCATAGTTTCCGATTCCCTGATTTCCGCTGGTCCCATAACTTGATCTAATTTTGAGGGCTGTGATAAACGAAACATCTTGCAAAAATGTATTGCTCATGTCCCAGCCTGCTCCAACACTCCAAAAATTAGCATATCGTTTTTTGGCTCCAAATCTTGATGAACCGTCTCTCCGTGCAGAAGCACTTATATAGTAAGTTTCATTATAGTTATAATTAGCATTTATAAATGTTCCGACAATATTATGCTCAGTATCGGTTGAAGAAGCTATAGCTGGGTTAGAAGATGCGGTTAAAGGATGTAAATTGGGAATAAAATCGGTACCTTCTGTATAAGCGCCTGTCCGTAAATAATCCTGTGCTTCATATCCAATAAATGCTTCTAAATTATGTTTGCGCCGAAAAGTATGTTTGTATCTTAAAAGATTTGAAGTTGACCAAACTTTATATCGTCTATTTCTTACATAACCACGTCCATTGGTATTCCGGCCCCAACCAAATCCCCCTGGAAAATGCATATCCGTCTTTCCATACGTAAGAGCCAACGATGCCTTCGTCTCAAATGTTAACCCCCTAATAATATCTAATGTCCCACCAATCTTACCTTTAACCTTATTTGTCGTACCTATATGTCGTGTTTCATTAATTACAGCAACTGGATTATAGGTAGTATTAAAACCAAAGTTATACGAGCCATCATCATTATATATTTTCACCCATGGCTGCATTCTGTACAAGGCGCGTACAGGGCTTGCCAACCAACTTGAAGTACGCTGAGCATTTTTAGTTTCCTGTATATTACTGTAGAGATTAACGTCTATGCTCAGGCGTTCGAGTGGTTGTGTTGTAAGTGATATTCTGGCTGTTCCTCGCTCATACTTCAAATATTTCAATGAACTTTCGTTATTATGGTATCCAAGCGAAGCATAATATTGTGTCTTATCACTGCCACCCGATATTGAAAAGTTATATTGACTAAAAGACCCCATTCGCGTAAGGGCATCCTCCCAATCAGTGTTTTGAGTTTTATCTATACCTTGCCTATCCAATTCAGCTACAAAATCGGCAGGATCATTCCCAGCATTTACCCATCCCTCCTTAAGCAATTCAAGCATCTCGGAAGTATTTAAAGGTTTATTCCTATCCAAGAGATTCATTTTATTAACACCATACTGAGCAGAAATATGAACTTTGG
>Ga0079226_10003861_pt1 | contig 11481 bp, 10 predicted proteins | sample Poulit2014_FD_76345 | JGI IMG/M metagenome (GOLD analysis project Ga0079226, IMG submission 76345) | Agricultural soil microbial communities from Georgia to study Nitrogen management - Poultry litter 2014 | ecosystem: Environmental > Terrestrial > Soil > Agricultural land | place: USA: Georgia...
AACCTTTTTATTTAGCGCTTACTTAGCCTTCTATCCTTACTGGAAAATATCCTCTTGCGTCCAATGATTAGAGATCTTTTCCGTATTTTCTAAAATAAAATTGACCGCCTTATCTTGCCCATCAGGCGGATAACCATATTTGCGTAGTGTTCGGCGAACTAAAATACGTAGGCGCGCGCGGATGCTCTCCCGTTTTTGCCAGTCGACGGTTACGGACTTTTTAAGAAGCTCAGTAATCTCTTTCGCAATCTCTTTTAGTAACTCATCTTCCATCTCTTTTTTGGCGGACTCATTCTCGACTAAAGCTTGATAGAACGCGAGCTCATCATATTCAAGCCCCATCTCTTTACCAGCTTGTGCGGCTTTGGTCATCTCCTTTGCCATTTTAATCAGCTCTTCCATCGCTTCGACAGAATCAATGGTGCGATTGTTATATTGCTGCATCACCATTTTTAAGCGTTCGGTAAATTTAGATTCCTGCACAATATTGGTTTTAAAATTGGCTTTGACTTGATTATCAATCAGCTTTTGGAGCATCTCCAACGCCATATTTTGATTTTTTGAGTCTTTAATATTATTGAAAAACTCATCATCTAAAATATCAATCCGTGGATTCTCTTCACCACAATATTCATAGAGATCGATAATGCCATCAGCTTCTATCGAGCTTCGAATAATTTGCTCAAAAAGCGCATCGCTATCACGTTTACGTTTCGCCGCTTTGGAGCTCATTGTTTTACGCACCAAAGTTCCTAGGTGATTATAAAAAGCGATCTCTCTGTCAAACTGCTCAGCTTCCATTAAGGTTGAACAAAGGCCATACGCTTTATTGATTGCCAATAACGTATCTAAAAAACGTTTTTTACCATTTCGCTCGCCAGTTTCCGGATCACGCAGTTCAAAAATATAGTTTACCGCCGGCACTAATCGCTTAAAGTTATTTTCTGAATCCTCAAAATCTCCCAAATCACAACCCGGTTGTTGTGGCGTTTTCGCAAAGATATCACGCATCACTTGCACATATTTTTGTAACTGTACAAAGGCTTCTGCCACATTGATGGTTGGCTTTCCCTTGCCTTTGGCGTTGGTATAGGTTTTAAGCGCCGCTTCAAGCTCGCGACCGATACCAATATAATCTACTACTAAACCGCCATTTTTACTCTTAAAAACTCGATTAACGCGCGCAATCGCTTGCATCAGATTATGCCCTTTCATCGGTTTATCAATATAGAGCGTTTGGCATGATGGTGCATCAAATCCCGTCAGCCACATATCGCAGACAATCGCCATTTTGAAAGGATCATTCGAATCACGAAAACGGGTTTCGAGATCTTTTCTTACCTGTTTTGAATAGAGATGATCTTGGAAGTTAGCAGGATCCGAAGCCGCGCCCGTCATAATGATTTTAATCGCGCCCTTTTGTGGATCTTGATCGTGCCATTCTGGTTTTAGTGCCACAATCGCTTCATACAGCTCGACACAAATCGCGCGGCTCATGCCGACAATCATCGCTTTACCTTCGATCCCATCCTGATCAAATAGTGTGCTTTCACGATTACGTTTCTCAAAATGCTCAACAATATCTTGCGCCACCATCTCAATACGATTCGGTGCGCCGACAATCCGCTCAAGCCTTGTCCAGTTCGCCTTCTGCTTCTCTTGCTCCTCAAGATCCGCATCTGCCATAATATCTTCGAGTTCTTTCGCTTGCTCATCTAGCTCTGCATCATCGAGTTTTAGACGTGCTAACCGTGGCTCGTAATAGATCGGTACCGTTGCGCCATCATCCACCGCGGCTTGAATATCATAAACCGAAATTTCCTCACCAAAAACCGCGCGCGTATCACGATCCGATTCTTCAATTGGCGTGCCGGTAAAACCGATAAAGGCCGCATTGGGAATGGAATCACGCATATGTTTCGCGTAACCGTAAGTATAAACTCCCTGCTTATTCATCTCCGATTTCAAACCATATTGCGTGCGATGCGCTTCATCGGAGATCACCACAATATTAGAGCGCTCATTAAGAACAAGATGCCGCCCGCCAATCTCTTCCGGCGAAAACTTCTGTACCGTTGTAAAAATAATGCCGCCCGCTTCTCGCTCTGATAGTAACTGACGTAATTTTTCTCGGCTCTCAGCTTGCACAGGCTTGGCATTACCAAAGAGTGATTCTGCTGAAGCAAAGGTTTTAAAAAGTTGATCATCCAGATCATTACGATCAGTTACGACTAAAATGGTTGGGTTTTTCATCTCTGGCGTTTTAAGGAGTTTCCCCGCATAAAAACACATCGAAAGTGATTTCCCCGAACCTTGCGTATGCCAAACCACGCCAATCTTTCCACGCTTTGCTTGCTCAAGATTTGGATCACTCGCCATAATCGTCGCTCTAATCGCATTTTGTACCGCATGATATTGATGATAACCGGCGATAATCTTAAATGAATGGCGACCATCATCCTTAAAGAGAATAAAATTTTGTAGATAATCGAGCAGTCGCGCATGATCGAAAAAGCCATAGATCAACGTTTCGAGTTCCCACTCTAAACGCGGGCGATCATCCTCATCATTCACCACGCGCCACGGCATAAAGCGATCCATCCCTGCCGAAAGCGAACCAACGCGCGCCATTAAACCATCGCTTATAACAAGCGCGCCATTGGTGATAAAAAGATCATGTAGCTCATCTTTATAGGTTTGGAGTTGATTGAATGCTTCTAAATTCACATCATAGGATTCGCCTAGTTTTGCCGGGCTTTTAAGCTCAATCACGACAATCGGCAAACCGTTAATATAAGTGATAATATCAGGACGGCGAACGCCTTTACTGCCGATAATGGAGACTTGATTGGTCACCACAAAGCGATTATTTTCTGCTGTTTTAAAATCAATGAGATAAACTCGTTCAACTTCCCGCGCGCCATTCTCTTTTTGAATCGTCACCGGAAAGCCTGCTAATAGATAATGGGTAAACTCACGGTTATTCTCAATCAAATCTGGCATTCTCAAACGCACTTTCGCCAAAACATCTTCAAAGATAGCTTCACGCTGATTCATTGGAATCCAGCTATTTAAGCGCTCAAAAGCGTCCTTAATGTGTGGAATAAGTAACACATCACGATCAGATTCCCGCAAGGGATTCTCACCATCTTTAGCAATATCAGGCCCAAAAAAGTATTCCCAACCAATCTGCCGAAACCATTCTAACGCGGTAATTTCTAATTGTTTTTCGTCCATTATTGATCCTAATATCTTATAAAATGATGTCGTAATTCTCGTTAAAATTTCGTTGCTAAATAATAAACTCGATTGGTTCTAAATCCGCCGATAAATAGAGAGGATGAGCAGGCATTTTTGTCTGATTCTGCTTTAGGCAAAATAAAGAAATATTATTTTGTCTGAAAATTTCTAGCACAGCACCGACTCTGCCATAGAAGAAAAAATCTTTACTGCCATTTCCCCAACAAACAATCGTTTTATCCGCCTCTTTCGCAAGTTTTATAAGCCAATCATTAGTTTCATCACCGATAGGATTTTCAGCACTCCAAATATCATCTTGGTACGTATCGATAAAAGAGAATAAATTCGCCATATAAATACCGCCATATCCCCAACTATCCGCAAAATTAATACAGCGCGTTAACGTATTATCATCCTCGTTCTCATCAGCAGAAGAAGGGTTCAATCCGATAAAGAGCACTTTACTTTTACTCTTATCCCACTCTCTTTGAAGTGCATAACGATAAACTCGATCGTCTGAAAAAACAGCGTTTTGTCCTTTGAACATTTTATACCTCAATTTCACCAGAAAGAAGTTTTGGCAATAGTGAATCTCGGAGTTCAATTAGAACTTTATTTTCTAGCCTATTTAGATTTATTTGCATAAAAAAAGTATCAAAAATCCCCTCAATAGTGAGAAATAAATTATCTTCTCCTAAGACAATATTTAACCTATCGAAATCTTTTGGATATATATGAGGCTGTGCGGCTCCAGTTTGCATTTTAAAAATCATATCTTGATAAAACTTTAAACAAACATATGAAGTATAAAAATATTCTGAAGTACCTCTATCTATATAAGAGCTATCAGATGACCAAATATTTTGAAAATATAGATTCACATATCCTGCATTTGCACCAGATGCACTAATAGTTATTACAGGTCCTTTAACATTATATTCATTATGATAATAAGCAGGCTCCAATCCTCCAGCAACAACAGGAACATTACCTTCTATAACTTTCGCTTTAGTGATACTCTTTCCACGTTTAATATCAACCCAATCATTAAAACTAGAAACCTCCCACCCTTTCGGAATCATCCCCAATTCTGATTCCACGAGCTCATCGGGAAAGTGGCTGGCGGTGGTTTGTAGGCTGGCGTATTCGGCGGGAGATTCTGCTTGCATCTCATCAAGTTCGGCATCGGTTTTGGAGGCAATCACGCGCATTGCCGCGCGATTAATCGCATCATCATCTAAACCTTTCGCTTTGGCTTCTACTTTAGCCTTAACAGGATCAAAATCGATAAACCAGCTTTTAAAAATCGCCTGCGCCATCGCTTCTAGCGTTTCGTTGATTTGGTTGTTTTTTTCGATTTTGCGATCAAGATCGCCAAGGATTTTGGCAATTTTTTGTTGTTCATTATATGAAGGAATTAACAACTCTATTTTTCTTAATTCACTTTGTTTAATACCTTTGACTGTAGAACCCGAAGCTCTAGCATTTAATTGATTTTGAATAAAATCACTTTGCATTAAATAAAGCAAATAATCATTACTTAAAAGCGCTTCTTTTCCTCTGAGTAATATTATTCTCTGAGCCAAAGCAACTTTATCATCGTGTAGTTGAGCAACTTCTCCTAATGGTGCTTCTGTTGTCAGCAATACATCACCAATCTTTGGGAATCCTCTAGTCATCCAATCATCGTAATCATTAATCGAAATATACTCATTTGCTGGCAAAATCACACCATTTTTCACTATTTTAGCTGTGATTAGAGGAATTCCCCTATCCGTTTTCTGAGGTGTTTTTCCTCTATAATCAATTAAGGCATCAATTGCATCATCTAGTAACACTTTCTTCCAGGAATCTGGATAATCAAAACTCATACCCAATCCCCTTTAAATTCTCGCGAATCTGTTTTTCTAGCTCGGCGCTTTCTTGGAATTGTCTGTTAAGTAATGCGGTTAAGCGCTTCATCTTTTCATCAAAGGGTTCGGCATCTTCTTCTGCTTCGGGTGCGCCAACATATCTTCCCGGCGTTAGGACATAATCGTTCTTCTTGATATCGTCTAATGTTGCTGAGTAACAAAAACCGGCGACATCTTGATAATCATATTTTGCTGTTGCCAATTCTCAAAGGTTTTTGCGATTTTCTTGATATCTTCATCTTTAAAATCACGGAGGACGCGATCTTTCATATAACCGATTTCCCGAGCATCGATAAAGAGTGTTTTGCCTGTGCGATCTTTAAAGCCTTTTTCCCTGTTCTCTTTTTTATCTTTGGTTAAAAACCAGATACAAGCGGGGATTTGGGTATTAGTAAAGAGTTGCCCAGGAAGAGCCACCATACATTCCACCAAATCCGCTTCTAAGATCTTCTGGCGAATATCGCCCTCGCCACTTGTCATGGAACTCATTGAGCCATTCGCGAGCAGCAGCGCCATCGAGCCATTGGGTGCGAGATGATGAATCATATGCGATAACCACGCAAAGTTAGCGTTACCTTTTGGTGGTGTACCAAATTTCCAGCGCACATCTCCTTCTAACGATTCGTGCCACCATTCGCTAATATTAAATGGCGGATTCGCCATAATGTAATCCGCACGCAGATCAGGATGCTGATTATTCAAAAAGGTATCGGCATTTTGTTTACCAAAGTTAAAATCAATCCCGCGAATCGCAAGATTCATCGCCGCGAGCTTCCAAGTCGTTAGGTTGCTTTCTTGGCCATAAACAGAGATATTCTCTTTGCGCGCACCTTTGCGATACGCTTTGTTGTCGGCGTGGCTCTCGATAAACTTCATATTAGAGACAAAGAAACCGCCCGAACCGCAATAGAGACATCTAAAATCGCAATACCTAATGCCTCTAATGATGGATGTTCAATTAATTGTTCCCACATTACATATTACATTTCTACCTGGTGACAGATTTAAAACTAGGCTATAAAGCCAACCCCCAGTCAAATTGTTTTGTCACCAGATTAGCTTGTTATCTGGTGACATTCATGTATGTTTGTCACCAGATATTTTAATTGAAAAAAGATCGCCCTGTTTTTTCTGAGTTCTTCTCTTACTTTCTTGATAACCGAGTAGACCTGTTGAAGTGAGATTTTATATTTCTGAACGAGTTGAGCATGCGTTGCACCACTTGTAAACTCATTATAGATTTGGACGTTACGAGACAAGATCTCATAATTTAAGTCCTGAAGAGAGCTTCCTGCCATGGATGGACTTATCACTGACTGTCTCCCAGTATTGGTCTCGGATACTCAGAGATAATAAACACTTTCGCATGCCATCAATTGGTTCGCAGGTTTCGCTATTCTTAGATAGTTGAGGTGAACGGGGGGTGATTCTTGGTGCGATCTATAGTGATATCGATCAGCTCACAAGCCCGAATAATAGCGCAAGTCATACATCTTATAAAGATTGTGCTGTCATCGAATATGACTCTGAATCAAGTACTCTTAAAGCTTCAGGGATTAAGGATGCTATCATTTAAGGAACTGGCAATCTCAATGCCAAATTCGATGGGGATATTAATGCTAAATCAAAGAGTATCGCGCTGGAGTCTGAAACAGATATCAGACTCCATTGCAACCGCTGACTTCAAGGTCTCGCCGATTATGCTTGGAACTGCTTATAACAAGCATACGCATCCTACGCCAGCAGGAGAGTCTAGTCCGCCTTCTCAATAGCTCTTTGATTTCTAGTTTCAATACCATCTTGTAGGTTTGATGGGATTAAATCATAGAGGTCATCTAATGCTTGCGGGGCTGTAATAGCTTCTTCAACAATGGTATTGATTAAACGAAAAAGGACAGAAACTAATTCTGGATTGCCATCTAGATTTAATCCAATTTTATCTGGATGCACAGAGTTATTTCCTGCAACACGTAGAATATCACTCATTTTCTCTAATCTCTTTGATAAAATACCACTCGCAACTAATGCCCCAATATCTCCATCAATCTTTCCGGTTGTGCCACCAAGCTCTATTAAAAGTTTCTGAAGAGCTAACCTTAATAATGCAACAGCTGCTCTAGGTGATATCCCAGCAACTTGACGAGCTTCTTCATAATCTTTTTTTATGTCTGAAGGCATATCTTCATGGGCTTGTTCTGCTGTTGATAAGTTAGGCCAAACCATTATTCCTTGTTCTTCATAACCTTCATCATCCAGTTGATATGGTCCTTTATAACCTAACCAGTAGGATCTTTTTTTACAACAATCCTGAATGCATGAAAATACGCCCATTATTTCATGTTGGTAAATGGAGCTTTTAATAAATAAATATTTGCTAAGAGCTAGGTCTTCAGAAATTGATTCCCATCTTACATGGGAGTAGGTATTACAATGCGGGCAATTAAAATTACGCTTATAGAAAACAGGTGGTATGTAATTTGACATGGTTAGAAACCCTCTTACGTTTAATTGGATTACAAAAGTATACCAAATCTTTAACCCGATTTAATGTGCTAAGACAGTGATCCTATATAGAGTTATCTTATGAATGAGATAACTTTTTTATTGCCTACAGAAATCAGCATTCGATCCGCTCACTGGAGCTTTGATCAAGATGGTGAGATAATCAGGTTTAAATTTCAACCAAAGCTTATCATTCAGTAATGTTTGGGGCATAGAATAGAGAGTTTGTAATGTTTTTGAGCGATTACATTTTACAGCTCTCTATTTTTTTATTCCAAATATTCAATAGACTCTAAGTAACGTCAAAAAATAAACACTGTTGAAATACAATTTCAACAGTGTTGTTCTATTTGCAATGGATTTTTATACGATTTAACACGAATCGGCGTATCGACTTTTCGCGCGCCGCATCAAAATTGGTATTTTATTTAAAATTCAGTAAGTATTAAAAGGGTATAATTCACTTTCTTTCAAGGGAGTATCTAACTAACATACTAACTTGAAATTATTCTCAACATTTTTAATTGTAATGAGTCTTTTCTTAATATATGAAGCTAAGGCTTTATCTTCGCAATAGATATAACATCCTTTTTGACCTCGAGACATTAAAACTCTATACGTATTTTTAATAATTTCATTCGCTACTTTATTTGCTTCATCAGGATCTTCTCTCATCAATTTTTTGAGCCCTTTAATAGATTGATCTGTCTTAGCTCTTTTTGTAAAATCCGTTACTACCTCACCATTTTCATACCTTAAATCATTACCAATAATCACACCGACATAATCTAGTTCTAATCCTTGTGATGTATGTATACATCCAATCTGATTTACAGATTTTTCATCAATCATGTAAGTTTTAGTATTCCCAAGATTCCAACTTTTACGGAAATTATATTCTTCAATAACAATATCATAATGATCAGCCTTATTTCTGTTGTTGTCATCATTATTCCATTCCCAACAATACCCAGCTAATAACCTAGCTTTATTATTAATATTCCTTTCTACAATCAAATCAAATACATCATTTGGATTGTCTAAAACTTGCAGGTCATAATCAATATCAAACCCATCCCTATTGGCAGTCTCTCCAATTTGTAACACATCATCTAAAAAAGCCATATACCCATCTGAGCCATTACATCTAAACTGAGAGGTAAGTTCTAATTCTTGTACATCGGCACCAAATTTCTTAGAAAAATATTTAATATCACTAATACTTCCAGCATCTTTAAAATGAACTCTTTGTCGTTCATCAATAAAAAAAACTGATAATTTTGCGGCATTAATGAGTTCCTTAGTTTGATTCTCTCCTAAATTACTAAATATACCTGATTTTTCGTTTAATCTATGCGCTTCATCTACTAGAACTACATCTAATTCGTTTTTCTCTAATTTATGATATATACCGGAGCCTTTAAATAAGTTATCAACACTACTTCTTTTCATATGACCTTTTAATTTTGCAGCATAAATTTCTCTCGGTGCAGTATTTTTAGTTACATAATGACAAAGCATATCTTGATTCGTTAAATGAACCAATAATTGTATTGCTAAAACACTTTTCCCTGTTCCAGGTCCACCTCTAACAATTAATACCTTTTTTTTGTCCGTTTTTTTAACTATCTTCGCTAAATGCAAAGCCTCTTCATAAACAATTTTCTGCTCATCAACCATCATAAATTCTTGATTTCCCTTAATCATTTTGAGCATTGATTCTTGCAATGATTTTGAAGGCCTTATTTTCCCATTATCTATGGAATAAAGAATTTCTTTATTATCACCATACTTTACATACTTTTTTATAAACTCACGTAGTGATTGGGTATCCTTTCTCCCATATATTGGTGCTTGTTCTATATATTCATTATAGATATCATCAGTTAAAGGATCATAATCCTGATTAATTAAATAATTGTGTAAATAGGCACATGGATGTAAAGTAATCTGCTTAGATGAAACTACTTCATTAAAATCATTAATTAAACTAGCATATGATACTACTTGATATGAGGGGTGTGTTGTTTCCCGGTTTCTTCCACCAAGAAATGTTTCTACAATACCATCCTTATCCTCAACTTTATTAATTTTTTCCCATTGCTTAAGCTCAATAATAACAACTGAATTTGAGTTATCATTTCTTCCTGAAATCAAGAAATCAATTCTTTTTGAGCTAGTTGGTATTTTATATTCAATAGCTATTCCTGAAGTATTAGGTATATCAACATCATTAATTACCATATACATTCTATGAAGTGAGTTATCCCACGAGCGTATTTCACTTTTACTAGTACGGCCAATTTTCTCTTGAAAATTGCTATAAATCTTATCAATTAATACACCATCTGATACATCCCTCATAAAACCTTCTTTTGTACTATCGTATATAATCATAGCCTGCCTTTTTCCCTAAGATTTATAGTTTGTATATTTTTTACTAGACCCTTTAACTATCTCTACCGGGTATTTTTTTTCATTCTCATCAATTTTTCTGTTAATGATCTCTTTAAAATCTATACCTAAAATATCTATCATTAATAAACAGTAAATCATAATATCGGCCATTTCTTCTTTAACATTTTCACAATCATAACTGTTATCCCATTGAAAATTTTCTAAAAGCTCAGCCGTTTCGAGTACTAGTGATTTAGCTAAATTTTCAGGTGTATGAAATTTTTTCCAATCTCTATCATCTCTAAATTTATTTATACGTACTATAATATCATCCATAAATCCACCTCTAATCTAATAACTTAATTGTATTTATTGGGGGTAAGCGTAATCTTAAGCTTTTATTTTCGCGAGTGAGCTCTACTATCTGGCGCTGTGCATCTAATATTTTAGATAAAGCATTATCTCGCTGTTCTTTCAAATCTCTTATTTGTTCTTTCAAATCTTTATTTCTTGAACGCTGAATAATGTTTTTTTGTCTTTGTGATTTTTGATGTGATTTATTGGAATTTTCAGCTATCCATGTTTTTATTGATTTAGTAATAACAGGGTAGCGAGAACTGCGTAATGCGGAAGGATCAACGCCAGCTTCTTTAGCCACATTGTTTTGACTAACGGGTGTTCCTTTTGGCACAATTTCTGGTTTATTTATCTTTAAACGTTCAAAAGCCTCCATGAACTTTATTTCAGCTTTACTTATAGTGTTTTTTTTATTAATTTCACTCTTTATTGATGACATGAATAGCCCTCTTCAACGATTCTAGCTGAGCCTTTAAAGATAGTGATAATGGGGAGTTATCTTTAACTTCACCTAGTTGATGGATTAAAGAATCTTTTAAATTTTCAATTAAATTTAATTTATTTATATCTAGTAAAATAGATTTACAAGGTTTATTTTCCCCATACCCCATACAGGAACTTATATTACTGATTCCACCAAGAGAACAAGGTGGTCCATTATTTGCACACCCTCCTAAAAAAGTCTCTCGATAACTTATCTTTCCTGTTTCTGCGGCTTTAAGTAATGTATTATGATCTTTTAAACTTATCTCTGATAGTATTTGTTGCTTTCGTTTATTTGAATGGGGTGATATAAAGTTATCTGACTGTAATTTTTTAAAATCACCTACTATTGATTCATACATTTCTTTTAAATAAAAATTGCGGGCATTAACATCCAAAGGCTTGCTCAGTTTATAATAATTCTGTCCATAATAACGAGTCATTGCTTGATTAGCATGCTTTAACTGATATTGAAGAGAAAACTCTGATACTAGACCGCTAGCGAGCATATTAACAGCTCCTGTCCGTCTTAATTGATGCCAGGCTATATGCCATATTTTACCTACAGCGTAGGTGTTTTTATCAAGAT
>Ga0079226_10003862_pt1 | contig 11481 bp, 15 predicted proteins | sample Poulit2014_FD_76345 | JGI IMG/M metagenome (GOLD analysis project Ga0079226, IMG submission 76345) | Agricultural soil microbial communities from Georgia to study Nitrogen management - Poultry litter 2014 | ecosystem: Environmental > Terrestrial > Soil > Agricultural land | place: USA: Georgia...
ATTTCACTTTAAATCCGAACGTTTATAGGATAGGAATTTGCAATAATATTTCTTTAACGGTTTGATCTTCTGCATAGTTGATGGAAACTGCGCAGTAAAGAAAACTTGCCCTGGTTTCAAACATCGCTACGAAAAAACACTTCGCTTTCCGTAGCGGAAATCAACGATACTGCAACTAGGTGGTAGAAGTGATTATCAACTAAATTTACTGCGCATTTTATGGATAATATTAATATATTTCACAAAAACAATGCACAAACTTTTATAGAAAAACTCGATTCATCGTTCAGATTTCTCAATCCTAAAAACATTTTTGTCCAAGCATCCTATTTTTGCTTTTTAATTGAACAACATACGTTTTAAGAGAGGGGAACAATCATGACGAAAGAAGTCCGTGTACGATATGCACCTAGTCCGACTGGAGATTTACATATAGGAAATGCACGTACAGCTTTATTTAATTACTTATTTGCCAAACATTATGATGGAAAGTTTATTATTCGAATAGAAGACACAGATGCGAAAAGAAACGTTGAAGGTGGCGAAGAAAGCCAATTAACCTATTTAAAGTGGCTTGGGGTCAAATGGGATGAAGGAGCCGACATTGGTGGTAACTACGGGCCATATCGTCAAATGGAGCGTTTAGATATATACCAACAATATATCGATGAACTACTTGAACGAGATTTAGCTTATGAATGTTTTATGACGGAAGAAGAGTTAGAAAAAGAAAGAGAAGAACAAAAAGCAAAAGGTCAAGTGCCAAAATACTCTGGGGCCCATGCCAATTTATCGGAAGAAGAGATTGAAGCGTTTCGAAAAGAGGGGCGTAAACCGGCGATTCGTATACGAGTTCCTCAACATAAGACATATACGTTTAAAGATATCGTTCGAGGAAATATATCTATTGAATCAAGTGATTACGGCGATTGGGTAATCGTGAAAAAGGATGGGATCCCAACATATAACTTTGCAGTGGCGATTGATGATCATTTAATGGGCATTACGCACGTTTTACGTGGTGAGGAACATATTTCTAACACGCCAAGACAGATGATGATTTATGATGCGTTTGGGTGGGAAGCTCCTCAATTTGGTCATATGACATTAATTTTAAATGAAGAACGTAAAAAATTGAGTAAACGAGATCAGCATATTTTGCAGTTTATTGAACAGTACAAAGAATTAGGTTATTTACCAGAAGCAATGTTTAATTTTATAACGTTATTAGGTTGGTCACCGGGTGGAGAAGAGGAGATTTTTACGAGAGATAAATTAATAGAAATATTCGATCCAAGTCGTCTATCCACTTCTGCGGCGATCTTTGATGTGAAAAAGCTACAGTGGATGAACGGGGAATATATCAAAAAAGCAGACGTACAAACCGTGATTGATTTAGCTTTGCCGCATCTAATCAAGGCAGGAAAGATTCAAAAAGATGCAGATGAAAAAACATTGAACTGGACAAAGGAAGTAATTGCTTTATATCAAGAGCAGTTAAGATACGGCGCAGAGATTGTCGAATTAACAGAGTTGTTTTTTAAAACAGATATCCATTATGATGAAGCTGCGCAAAACGTATTAGCAGAAGAACAAGTTGTTGAAGTTTTACAAGTATTTACGGATAAGTTGATTCATTTAGATGATTTCGAAGCTGAACAAATTAAAGAACAAATTAAAGCTACCCAAAAAGAAACGAAACATCGTGGGAAAAGGTTATTTATGCCAATTCGAGTAGCAACAACTGGGCAAACGCATGGCCCGGAGTTACCAAAAGCGATTGAGCTGTTGGGTAAAGAGGTCGTTTTAACACGATTAGATCATGTCCTAAATGGAATAGAAGCTTAAAGGTTCACATTTTAATAAAAATATAATATAGTAAGATTAGAATTTCAATATATTGTTAAGATGGTGAAGAGGAAAAGTAAAAAATGACTCACTTATCAAGAGAGAATCATCATAGGCTGAAAATGATTCTAAGTGATCTTTTTGAAGATGCACCTCCGAATCCCGTTATGGAATGAAGTATATAACGGCGGCAATCTACCGTTAACAGATCGCAAGTTGAAAGAATTTTAATTCTTTAAACAGAGTGGAACCGCGCATCCAAGCGTCTCTGTGTAATGATCTTACATAGAGACGTTTTTTCATTGTCGTGAAAGTTATACATTTTAAAGGTAAGAAATAAATGAAAGGTTTCTAAAAGTAAAGGAGGAAAACAAGCGTGGGAATCTTTAAGCGGATGCGAGAAGATATGGACGTAGTGTTTGAACAAGACCCGGCAGCCCGCACATATGTAGAGGTGTTTTTAACGTACTCTGGATTACACGCCGTCTGGAGTCACCGAATTGCCCACTTTTTTTATAAACGCAAACTATATTTTATTGCACGTGTTATTTCGCAAATAAATCGATTTTTTACAGGGATCGAAATTCACCCAGGGGCAGTGATCGGTAGAAGGTTTTTTATAGACCATGGGATGGGTGTTGTTATTGGAGAAACTTGTGAGATAGGCGACAATGTAACGATTTATCAAGGGGTAACACTCGGAGGAACTGGCCATGAAAAAGGAAAACGACATCCAACAGTAAAAGATAATGCCTTAATCGCAACGGGTGCAAAAATTCTAGGTTCTATCACTATTGGAGAAAACTCAAAAGTTGGTGGTGGATCTGTTGTGTTAAAAGATGTACCAGATAATTCGACAGTCGTCGGAATCCCTGGTCGAGTTGTAAAACAAGATGGAAAACGGGTTAGTCAAAAGCTCGATCACCATTTGCTTCCAGATCCGATGTTAGATCAAATAAAAGAGCTACAAAAGGAAATTGTTGAATTAAAAGAAGAATTGAATGAATTAAAGGAAGGGAAAAAACATGTCAATCACAATTTATAATACGTTAACGAGAGACAAAGAAAAATTCCAACCCCTAGCAAAAAAAGAACTGAAAATGTATGTATGTGGTCCAACCGTATACAATTATATTCATATCGGGAATGCAAGGCCTGCAATAGTATTCGATACGGTTAGACGATATTTTGAATATAAAGGGTTTGATGTTACGTATGTGCTTAACTTTACAGATATCGATGATAAAATAATCGATGCGGCGGAAAAAGAAGACGAAAGCGTACAAGATTTAGCGAATCGATTTATTGATGCTTACTTAAAAGATGTTAAAGCACTAGGAGTAAAGGAAGCAACATATCACCCTCGTGTAACAGAAACGATTGATGAGATTATTACATTTGTTTCCGGCCTTATTGACAAAGATTACGCATATGAAGTAGATGGGGATGTTTACTTTAAGCCCCGTGCATTTGAGGATTATGGAAAGTTATCCGCTCAATCGATCGATGAATTACGGGCTGGAGCTAGAATAAAAGTAGGGGAAAAGAAGGAAGACCCCCTTGATTTTGCTTTATGGAAAAAAGCAGAAGATGATGAAGTTGCCTGGGATTCACCTTGGGGAAGAGGGCGACCTGGATGGCATATTGAATGCTCCGCAATGGCTAAAAAATATTTAGGAGAAACAATTGATATTCATGCTGGAGGACAAGACTTAACATTTCCACATCATGAAAATGAAATCGCGCAGTCTGAAGCATTAAATGGGAAACCTTTTGCAAATTATTGGATGCATAATGGATATATGAATATTGATGATGAGAAAATGTCGAAATCACTCGGTAATTTTATTCTTGCAAAAGATTTAATTGAAAAGCACGATCCAATGGTACTTCGCTTCTTTATGCTAAGTGTGCATTACAGAAACCCAATTAACTTTACAGAGCGCTTAATAAAAAGTGCGGAGAATAGTTTTGACAGAATAAAAACAGCTTATTTTAATTTAGAGCATCGTAAACAGACGAGTACTAATTTAGGCCAAAATAAGGAAGAATGGCTTGAAAAGATAAACAAGAGTAGATTTGCCTTTGAACAAGCGATGGATGATGATTTTAATACAGCGAATGCCATTACTGTTTTATTTGACTTAACGAGAGAAGCTAATTTATATTTAGAAGAAAACCAAACGGAAATAGAAGTTATCGATGCGTTTATGGAACAAATTACTACACTACTTGATGTATTAGGAATTAAGTTAGAACAAGAAGAACTGCTTGATGAAGAGATCGATGCGTTAATAGCTGAACGGAATGAGGCTAGAAAAGCACGTAATTTTGAACGAGCCGACGAAATTCGTGACTTGTTAAAAGAAAAAAATATTATTTTGGAAGATACTGCCCAAGGTGTTCGTTGGAGAAGAGGTTAATATGGGAGTGGATGTTAAACAGCTTAACAGTCTAGCACTTGCTTATATTGGGGATGCTGTTTATGAATTATATATCCGCCATTATTTACTTCAAACAGGAGCGGTAAAACCAAATGAATTACACAATCATGCGATTAAATATGTATCAGCTGATGCCCAAGCGGCAATTATTCATCACTGGCTCGACAATAATAGGCTAAAAAAAGAAGAGGAAGCGGTAGTTAGACGGGGCCGAAATGCAAAATCCGGTTCGGCCCCTAAAAATATGTCTGTTCAATCCTATCGTTATGCGACTGCATTCGAAGCTTTGCTCGGTTATCATTATTTGTCTAAAAATGAGCAACGATTAGAGATACTCATGAAAGATGCTGTCGTATATATTACAGAGTATTTAACGTAGAATAAGAAAATGGGAAGGAAAATAATAATGGGAGAAGAATTGATCGTCGGTAAAAACGCAGTATTGGAAGCATTACAATCTGGTCGTTCTGTGAATAAAGTCATTATTTCTGCGCAATTAAATAAAAAGACGGAAAACGAGTTACGTTACGCAACAAAACGCGCAAATTCAATTTTACAAAAAGTACCTAAACAGAAAATGGACCAACTTTCACAAGGAAAGCACCAAGGAATTATTGCATATGTTACAGCGTATGAATACGTGTCTGTTCAAGATATTTTGCATGTAGCGGAAGAAAAAGAAGAACTCCCTTTTATCATCATTTTAGATGAAATTACTGATCCACATAATTTAGGTGCTATTTTGCGTACCGCCGATGCAACCGGAGTTCACGGTGTAATAATTCCTAAAAGACGCGCAGTAGGTTTAACCGAAACTGTTGCAAAAACATCTGTTGGTGCTATTGAACATATTCCAGTTGCCCGAGTAACGAATATTGCACATACAATCGACGAGTTAAAAGAAAAAAATATTTGGGTAGTGGGGACAGATGAAAACGGAGCGAAAGATTACCGGTCATTAGATGGACAAACGGCAATTGCATTAGTAATTGGGAACGAAGGAAAAGGAATTAGCCGTCTTGTGAAAGAAAAATGTGATTGGACAGTACACCTTCCCATGAAAGGATCTATCCCCTCTTTAAATGCTTCTGTTGCAACAGGATTGTTAATGTATGAAATTTATCGAAAACGAAATCCAGTAGGTGAAGCCTAATGGATGTTTTAGTAGTTGATGGATACAATGTGATCGGAGCATGGGATGAATTAAATAAGATGAAACAAAAAAACATCGGACAAGCACGTAGTCGATTAATCGAACTTTTAGTTGAATATCAAGCGTATACTAGAAATAGAGTAATTGTCGTATTTGATGCGTTGTATGTGAAAGGAAATGAAAGTAGAAAAATTATTAATAATGTCGAAGTTATATATACAAGGGAAAATGAAACTGCAGATGAATGTATTGAACGACTTGTAAAATCATTAAAAAATGTTAAAAATCAAGTATATGTTGCAACATCTGACTATTTAGAACAGCGCACCATTTTTAGCCGTGGAGCGCTGAGAATTTCTGCTCGTGAATTAATGATCGAATTACAGCACATGGAAAACATGATTACTGAAGATTTAAAACAGCGAAATAAAGAACGCCCAAAAATAAAACTTCATATGCAAGGAAATGTGCGAGAAAAGTTTGAAAAATGGCGACGCGGAAACTTTAAATAAACCGAATATTACCAAAGATTAATCCGAAAATTGTAAAAAAAGAAAATATTTATGTTGACTCTATGAAAGCACTTACTGTATACTCTCTTTAAATAGCTAGAATTGTTAAAAAATAATATTTGGGGGCGACACGATTCATGAGCGCTGTTAGACAACTAGAAAGAAAAATTCCGTTTGGTTCGTTAGTCGATGAAGAAGTATTGTCACATGTACAAGAAGGAAATCAAACTGCAGTTGAATATTTAATTAAAAAATATGAACGGGTTGTTCGCAAAAAGGCGAATACATATTTTTTAGTTGGCAGTGATCGTGAAGACGTAGTTCAAGAAGGATTAATCGGACTTTATAAGGCTATTTGTGATTATGACGAAAATAAACGTTCTTCATTTCGATCTTTTGCTGAATTATGTATTACGAGACAAATCATTACTTCGATTAAGTCTGCTACTAGACTTAAACATTCGCCATTAAACTCGTATATTTCAATCTATAAACAAGTCCATGATGAGGATTCTGAACGAATTTTATTAGATACGATTAATAGTTTTGAAGCTGTTGATCCACAAAACTTTTTGGTTAGTAAAGAAAAGTATGACCATTTACAATCCCGTTTAATGAAAGCGCTAACTAAATTAGAGTGGGATGTGCTTCGTCTATACTTACAAGGATGTACCTATGAAGAGATAGCATTTAAACTGCATCGTCAAGAAAAGTCTATCGACAATGCCCTTCAACGTGTGAAAAGAAAAGTGGAACAGTTAATCGATCAAAAAGAACTATCGTACTAGATTTTTTGAGATATTATAATCGACAATAGTTATTATGATTGACAGTAACTATTAACCGTGCTACATTTAAAGAGAAAATAGTTGAAATAAACGGTGAAAAGATGAATAAAAAAATAACATTAGCATGTACAGTGTGTGGCAATCGAAATTATACGACAAATAAAAATCAGTTATCAAGTTCTGAACGTTTAACCATTAAGAAATATTGCAAGCATTGTAAGAAACACGTGTTGCACAAGGAAACGAAATAGGTTCAGTTGGAGGATTAAAGTGAATATTTTTAAGTTTTTTAAAGATGTTTCTCGTGAAATGAGAAAGGTAACTTGGCCAAGAGGACCAGAACTGGCTAGTTATACAGTTACAGTCGTTTTCACGGTTGCTTTTGTTGCCGTGTTTTTTGCGATTATTGATTTAGGAATTACTCAAATTCTTAACAATATGCCATTTTTGAATAATTAAGCATTACTTATGTTATAATAAATAAAAACACACAAGATTGTTCAAAAACCCGATAAACACGGGTTTTTTAATATTGTCTTTTTTATTCGATATCCATTTTTCATATCTAGGGAAATGTGATTGAAGATGTGGGGAATACGATTTTAGTTTACAAGAAATGGACTTAATGGGATGGAGGTTAATTATGGAAACAAATTGGTATGTAATCCATACGTATTCAGGTTATGAAAATAAAGTAAAAATGAACCTGGAGAAGAGAGTGGAAACGATGGGAATGGAAGATAAGATTTTCCGAGTCATCGTTCCTGAAGAAGAGGAAACCGAAATAAAAGATGGAAAAAAGAAAGTATCGATGAAGAAGTTTTTCCCTGGTTATGTACTTGCAGAAATGATAATGACGGATGATTCATGGTATGTTGTTCGTAATACACCAGGGGTGACTGGTTTCGTTGGTTCCAGTGGTCAAGGAACAAAACCTACTCCACTTCTTCCAGAGGAAGTAGATACATTGCTTAAAAGAATTGGTATGGCTGATTCTACTGTAAAAGTTGATTTCGAACTAAAAGAAAATGTCAAAGTAATTGATGGACCATTTGCTAACTTTATGGGTACCATTGAACATATTGATCTTGATAAACAGAAAATTAAAGTACATGTCAATATGTTTGGCAGAGAAACACCAGTTGAATTAGAGTTTTCACAAGTAGAAAAACTATAATGGTTTAATATTATTCTTGATTTATATAATGATGTATGCTAAAATTCCTTTGTTGTGCATACTTCTTGGAAAGTATGCATTATTTGAGTGGGAGGGATTTCGCGTAACGAAAGACCGATTACCACATCACGGACTAGTGAGGAGGTGTGTCTCGTGGCTAAAAAAGTTATTGATATTGTTAAACTACAAATTCCTGCTGGGAAAGCAAATCCGGCTCCGCCTGTTGGGCCAGCATTAGGACAAGCAGGAATAAATATTATGGGATTTTGTAAGGAATTTAATGCGCAAACACAAGACCAGGCTGGGATGATTATTCCGGTTGAGATTACGGTGTTTGAAGATCGTTCATTTACATTTATTACAAAAACTCCACCAGCTGCTGTACTACTTAAAGAAGCTGCTGGTATTGATAAGGCTTCAGGGGAGCCTAACAAAAATAAAGTTGCGACTGTAAAGCGTGATAAAGTAAAAGAAATCGCAGAAACAAAAATGCAAGATTTAAATGCTGCAAATGTTGAAGCGGCTATGCGTATGGTAGAAGGTACTGCACGTAGTATGGGAATTACGATTGAAGACTAATTATCGTGCTCCTTGTTGTACCTGGAAAGTGGGAGGAGTATCCGTTAAAACCACAGATAAGGAGGAAGTAAATTGAAAAAAAGAGGTAAAAAATATCAAGAAGCAGCAAAGCTTGTTGATCGTTCAAAGGTATATAACATTCAAGAAGCGATAACCCTTTTAAAAGAAGCTGCTTCTGCTAAATTTGATGAAACAGTAGAAGCTGCCTTCCGTTTAGGTGTAGATCCGAAAAAAGCAGATGAAAACATTCGCGGTGCGGTTGTTTTACCACACGGGACTGGAAAGACACAGCGTGTGCTCGTATTTGCTAAAGGTGAAAAAATCCAAGAAGCGGAAGCTGCAGGTGCTGACTATATTGGTGACCAGGACATCATTAATAAAATTAATGAAGGATGGTTTGACTTTGATGTAGTCGTAGCAACTCCAGACATGATGGCGGAAGTAGGTAAACTTGGGCGTGTCTTAGGACCGAAAGGATTAATGCCGAATCCGAAAACTGGTACAGTTACATTTGAAGTCGAAAAAGCAGTAAATGAAATTAAAGCAGGTAAAGTCGAATACCGTGTAGATAAGTCGTCTAATCTTCATGTACCTATCGGTAAAATTTCCTTCGAAGATGAAAAATTAGTCGATAACTTTAATACAATTATCGATACAATTATAAAAGCAAAACCTCAGTCATCGAAAGGAACTTATTTACGTAACGTTGTTGTCACATCAACGATGGGTCCAGGAATTAAGATCGACACTTCGAACTATTCTGTACAATAGAATGTAAATAAGTTGACACGTTTAACATGCTGTACTATAATAGTTAACGTCAAAAATCAATAGTTAAACCGTAGACAGTAGGAGCACATGTTGCTTAATTTCCTGCCGAGGTGTTTATTTATTTTTATGAAACAATCATAAATGATAATGCCTCCATGTCTAAATATGGGGGCATTTTTTAGATTAAATATATAAACAGTTCTATCGGTTAACAATCTTAGGAGGTGGACCAATGGCAACAATCGATGCAAAAAAACAAGTAGTAAAAGAGATTACTGAAAAGTTTAATGAAAGTCAATCATCTGTTTTGGTTGATTACCGTGGGCTGGATGTTGCTGAAATTACAGCGCTTCGAAAAGAATTACGTGATAATAATGTAGATTATAAAGTATATAAAAATACATTAGCAAGACGTGCGGTTGCTGATACAGATTTAAGTGATCTGGAAGAGACCTTAGTTGGCCCGACTGCTATAGCGTTTGGTAAAGATGATGTAATTGCTCCAGCAAAAATTCTTCATGAATTTTCTAAGAAACATGAAGCGTTAGAAATAAAAGGTGGAGTCATTGAAGGAAGAGTTGCAACGCTTGATGAGATTAAAGAATTGTCAACTCTACCAGATTACGAAGGTCTTGTTTCTATGTTGTTAAGTGTGCTACAAGCACCAATTCGTAATTTGGCGTATGCTACAAAAGCAATTGCAGACGAAAAAGAAGAAACAGAAGAATAATATTACTGTTTGATAAGCGTATAACGAAATTTATAAAATTAGGAGGAAAAACAGATGACAAAAGAACAAATTATTGATGCAGTTAAAGAAATGTCTGTTTTAGAATTGAACGAATTAGTTAAAGCTATTGAAGAAGAGTTTGGTGTAACAGCAGCAGCTCCTGTAGCAGTTGCAGGTGGAGCAGCTGGAGGCGGAGAAGCAGAAGAAGAGCAAACTGAATTCGACGTTGTATTAACCGATGCAGGAGCATCAAAAATTAAAGTTGTTAAAGCAGTTCGTGAAATTACAAGCCTCGGCTTGAAAGATGCGAAAGACTTAACTGACGCTGCTCCAAAAGCAATTAAAGAAGGCGTTTCTAAAGAAGAAGCAGAAGAAATGAAAGAAAAATTAGAAGAAGCTGGCGCATCCGTAGAACTGAAGTAAGATAAAAAGCGTAAGCATCCTATCAGGCAAAGAATGCGATGTTCTGGGACTGCGATTACTCGTCCCATTGAAAAGCGTTTGTCGCAACGCCTGGAACTGCGATTACTTGTCCCACCGTAAAGGTTTGCACTAGCACGTTCTGTGCGTCGAAGCTCGTCATAACATTGGCGAGCTTTTCACATATTCCCCATCAAATCTTCTTTATAAAACATAAGTAGGTGACGCTTGTATGAGTTCCGAACATTATTACTCCAAAAATCCGCAGTCTGAAAATATTACAGAAACGAAACAGGTTATCTTAAATAATCATTCGTTTACTTTCACGATGGGGGCAGGAGTCTTTTCAAAAAAAGGTATTGACTTTGGCACTAGATTATTGATTGAGCATTTTCAAGCGCCAGATCATGATGGGGATATATTAGATCTAGGATGTGGATATGGCCCCATTGGAATAGCCTTGGCTCACCAGTTTCCGAGCAGAGAGGTATTAATGACTGATATTAATGAGCGTGCCGTTTCACTTGCAAAACAAAATGCTGAACAAAATGATGTAACAAATGTCACTGTAATGCAGAGTGAAGGTTTTCTAAAAATAGAAGAGCACATATTTGCAACGATTGTCACAAACCCACCAATCCGAGCGGGTAAAACGGTCGTTTATAACTTATTTAGAGACAGTAAATCTCATCTTGTAGATGGAGGCGAGTTGTGGATTGTTATCCAAAAGAAGCAAGGGGCGCCTTCTGCGATAAAATATTTAACTTCTATATTTAATGAAGTAGAAACGATGACTAGAAAAAAAGGATACTATGTTATCCGTACAAAAAAGTAAATTTAGGTTTAGCTAGACGAGGAATTCACTCTGATGTAACAAGGTTATAGCGAACATTTTCCCACGTATAGGGAAACCGCGAGACCTTGGTCGAATAAAGACGATCGCATTCAATGGCCGACGCCGGCACTAGTTGATCTGCGTTCGTGCAAAAAATTGTATACGGAGGGAAGGCAGAACCTTTGAAAAGCGAGTGTTTTTAAAAATGAAATATCATAGAAAAA
>Ga0079226_10003863_pt1 | contig 11481 bp, 11 predicted proteins | sample Poulit2014_FD_76345 | JGI IMG/M metagenome (GOLD analysis project Ga0079226, IMG submission 76345) | Agricultural soil microbial communities from Georgia to study Nitrogen management - Poultry litter 2014 | ecosystem: Environmental > Terrestrial > Soil > Agricultural land | place: USA: Georgia...
AACCAGCTTATATCTGGATTCGAAAAATACAAGGAAAGGGTGTCCCGTAAAGCTTTCTTGCCGTCGGTCGCGCTTAGCCAAACTGTAATAGGAAAAAATGGATGTTTACTACCTTTACTTCGGTATTTTCTCTTTTTTCAATTTAACCGAGGAAATATAATCTGAATATTCTGTTAATATTTATGCGACGCTAGTGAATTTTTATAATTAATTTTAGTCGTTGCTCATAATTTCAGCGCCTTTAAATGGAAGTATTAAACCTTAAATAAAATATCGTTTTAAAAATGTTCCGGTAAAAAAGTATAAAGTTTTGGTATGATACTTTCTAATTCTTTTATAGAGTTTTTCTCGCCCTCCAACAAACCTAAATCAAAAATTTCTAGAGGGCGACGATACCCTAAAAGCATCATAGAAAGAGTTTGTATATCAATATGAATTACATTACAAGCATCACTTGACAACAGTAATCTTTTTATTTCAAATCCATTTCTATATTTTATTTCAAAATAGTTATTATTATCGCTTAATAAAGAATCAGAAACTTTTAAAGTAATATCAATCTCTTTACGTATGAAAGGATAACGCTTTAAAAAACCAAGTACATCAATTATTCTTGCCATAAAAGAGAAATTTACTTTTATATCATATAGTAATTCTTTAAACATTAAATGAATATCATCTTTTTCACCAGTGTTCAAAACAACATTATTTATCATAGAATCATGGTTGCTCAAAAAGTTTAATAGAGTATTTCGCCCACAATTATTTAGAGAGATAATTTCATCTATGTAAAAAGTATTGTTCTTAATACCGTAAATAATATACCCCACTGGGGTCATACTGTTATCATAAGCAATAGCCACAAACGGACTTTTTTTTAAAATTCTTTGTTCCCACCATCTTGTATCTCTATAAATCACGCCTGATAAATTATTCTTTTTAATGTAAGAGTCATAAATTTTATTTAACGTCTTAACATTATCACTTCCCCTTTGAATCCATCCGTCTGATTTTAAATTCTTTTTAAAGGCTGTTATCGGTATATGATGTATTTTTTTAGCAAAAGAAACTTCCCATCCATATTTTCTATAAAATGAGTAAGAAAAAGGATATAAAAACGAAACTAAAAAACCTTTTTCTTGCATCTTTTTAACTGCATAACGTAATAAATTATCTACCATACCCTTTCTGCGAAATTCTGGCCATGTAGCAACAGAGCTAATGCCTCCCAAAGGAAATTTTATTCCACCTATAAAGGTACTCAAAGGAATTATATGTAGCTTTGCAGCTAGTTTTTTATTTTCCATACAGCCATATATTATATGGCGCTTTGCTTCATCCTTTTTTAAAATTTCTTCCTTTTCAGTTAAATTATATTGAAAGGCATATTGAGACAACGAAAATATTTGTTTGTAATACTCGTTTATATTTAACTCAATAATATTCCTCATTTATTCTTCCTTTCGTAAAACTTTTAACTTTTTTTATGATTTCTAATAAACTTGTTTCTGTCATTGAATTTAATTTCATAAAATAATTTTCAAAAGTGGAATCTTTGGTTAACTCATTAGGAACAATTATTGTATCTAGACCAGCTCTATACGAAGCTTCTAATCAATTTTGAGAATCTTCAAAGACAATCACCTCATTAGATGTCATACTTAAACTTTTTAGAGTTGTTGTATATACTTCCGGATGCGGCTTGGTATTTGTAACATCGTCTTTTGTTACTAGAACGTCAAACTCAGATAATAAATCTAGACTCTGTAAATATTTTTCAACCCATTCTTTTGAAGAACTTGTCGCTATTGCCTTTTTTAGTTTTAAATCATTTGCTTCTTTTAAATATGATCTAATTCCATTTCGTTCTTTCTTAGATAACATCTTTTTTTCATGTAATAGTTTAGATTTTTCTTTTATATCATTTATGTATTGTGAACTGCCCAAATTTAGTTTATTTTTTAAAAAAATTTCAAAACTTTCATTGTTAGTCCCAATGAAATTTCGAAAAGTCTGTTTTTTCAAATCAAATTCAAAGTCTCTTAATAAAATATCCTTATATGATTCATACCAAGCTGTTTCAGTGTCCAAAATTAAACCATCAAAGTCAAAAATAACAGCTTTGATCATTGATTTCACCCTCTTTGCAAAATTATATACCATATTAAGAATAATTTAATAGCTATTTTCTTTTTAAGTTCTGTTTAGTTTTCTTTATAAAAAAATCAAATATTTTATTTTTATCACCTGACATTTCTGGGTGCCACTGAACTCCAAATATGAGATGTTTTTTTGTATTTTCTATTGCTTCAATCATTCCATCTTCTGTTCGACCTACAACATCAAATTCACGAGCTATTTTTTTAATACCTTGGTGATGAAAGCTATTAGTCATAGTATTTGACCCATATAATGGATAACAAAAAGATCCTTTTTTGAAAAATACAGTATGTGTACAACTATAAGGGTGAATAAATTGCTCATGTCTTATATAAGATTTTTTAGCGTACGACATATCTTGATAAAGAGTTCCACCAAAAAAAACATTTAATATTTGCATACCTCTACAAATGCCGAGAATAGGAAGCTTTTCATCTAAAGCTAATTGAATAATAGACTCCTCAAATAAATCTCTTTCATTTAAAGGAGGGCCTTGTTTATACAAAGGTTCTTCATTATAAAGAAGTGGATTAACATCTTCTCCCCCAGTTAAAATTAATCCATCCAATGCTTTGATTTGTGTATAATTTACTGTTAAATCTTTATTTATAGGTAATATTAAAGGCGCTCCTCCTGAATTAATAACAGAATTCGTGTAATGTTCATTAACATACACAAGACGATGATCAGGAAACCTCCCGTGTTTGTCTAAAACTAATCCACCACATATGCCAATTAAAGGAAGACTAGCCATTATATTCCTCTTTTCATATTTATTGATTTGTGCGCTATTCTATAAACTTTAGAATTTTTTTATTTAATTAGGTACTTACAGATAAATTAACTCGATCTTCTAAAAGAAAATAATTTGAATAATGCACGCAAGTGTTTTTACTATCTTGAATAGTTTTTTCTATTTTAAACAATGGATGATATCTTGTAATATTCAATAAATCACTTATTTCTTTATTCGAAAACATTATGGATATATCTTTTTTAGTATTTTCAAATAATACACCATAAGATTTCATCAGTTTATAAGTAGAAGTCCCCGTTTTAATTTTTTCAAAAATGTTAGGATAAATATCACAAGGTATATAAGAGTAATCTAAACAAAAATCTCCTTCATTATCACCTATTACTCTTATTAATTCTATTACATTAAAACTGTTATCTTTATCAAATACTCTACAAAGAAAATCATCAGATAATATTATTTTTTTTGATATTATTCTTTTATTTATATCGTACGAGGATGATTCTAAACCATCAGAAAATCCATTCATGTTTATTAAATGCACAGATTGTTTATTAGATTTCACAAACGTACCTTTTCCATGAACAATATCCACCACCCCTTGATGTTCTAATTCTTTTAACGATCTTCTTATAGTGACCCTACTTACTCCAAAATAAGCACATAATTCTTTTTCAGTTAAAAGTTTTTCATTCGACTTATATTTTTTTTGAATAATATCTGTTTTAATTTCTTTTGCTACTTGTGAATATAGTGGTTGATTACCTTGTTTAGCACTTAACATAAATATGTTCTCCTTATTATATTATCCCTTTACAGACCCTTCAGATAGTCCTCTGATAAAGTATTTTTGTGCAAAAAGAAACAGTAAAATTAAAGGTATAGCAGATAAAACCAATCCTGCCATCAAAACTCCCCAATCAGTTTTAAGAGCATCTCTAAAAGCTAACAATCCAGCACTAATTGGCTTCAGCTCATCAGATTCTATGAAAATAACTGCAAATAATATTTCGTTCCATACATAATAAGCAGTTAAAATTATAGAAGTGAAGATAATGGGTTTACTCATAGGCAAAATTATTCTGTAAAAAATACCAAACCTTGAACACCCATCAATTAAAGCTGATTCTTCTAATTCCTTAGGAATTGACAAAAAATAAGCACGCATAATTAAAATAGTCAAAGGCAGCCTAAATGCAGCATACGGAAGTATCAAAGCCCAATAAGTATCATATAAGTTAAAACTTATTGATAGATCATATAAAGGAACAATAGCTACTTGAGGTGCAAACATCAAACCAGAAGACACAACTAGTAATAATAAATTTCTTCCTTTTATTTTAAATCTGGATAATGCATAAGCACATAAAGCAGAGCAAACTACAGTTATTATACATGTTACTCCAGTTACAATAACACTATTAATAAAATATGTAGATACTCCTAGCTCCCAAGCAGAAGCATAATTTGAAAAGAGCCATTCTTCTGGCATAGACCAACTTTCAGTTATTATCGATTGTGTGTCTTTAAAAGAGTTCATAACCATCCAAAAAAGAGGATAGGCAATTGCGATAAAATAAATTAAAAGAATTAAAGATGTAATGAGCAAACCTATATTTGAAAACATTTTATCTAGGCTAAATATTTTTTTCTTGTCCTGTCGAGTATCTGTATTCATTGATTTCACTCCTCTCCTGTTTTAAATACCTTACTTTGTATAAAATAGAAAATCAATGTTAAGATTAACATGATATTTGCTATGGCAGAACCATAGCCAAACTCTCCATCTACAAATGCTTTATGATATAAATATGTGCTCATAACTTGTGAAGAATTAGAAGGACCTCCTTGCGTTAATACATACACTTCATTAAATACTAAAAATGAGCCTGTGATTGTGTAAACTGACATTACAAACATCATTTCCTTGGCTTGTGGTACTGTAATATGCAAAAAACGCTTTATTCTTCCTGCTCCATCAATAGTGGCTGCTTCATATAATTCATTAGGTATTTTTTGAAGCGCTAGTATATACAACATAGCTCCGTATCCCACACTTTGCCATTGCGATACTGCTATTACAGCAAATATAGAAGTAGAGGTGTCTCCTAACCACCCTCTAGTAAATGATTCTAAACCTATTAAATCTAAAAAATCGTTTAATAAACCTGAATCAGGATTATAAATATGAGTAAATAGGATACCGATTACACTCATTGATATAAGTACAGGGATAAAATAAACAGTTCGGAGTAAAACAGATACTCTTCTAAAAAAAACATCTTCCAATATAGCAGCAATCACTAAACCACCTAAAACTTGAAATATAAAAGAAAAAATTACATATAAAATATTATTAGTAACAGAAGTCCTAAATATAGCATCTTTAAATAATTCTATGTAATTTTCCATTCCCACAAATAATTTACTTGAACTCAATAAACCAAATTCGAAAAAGCCATTGTATATGTTAATTACGATAGGATAAAAGACAAATATGGATAATAGAAGAAAAGTTGGTAGTAAATATAAGTATTGGCTCCAATCGCTTTTTTTCATTTTAAACACCTTACTTTTTATTATTATAAATGTAAGTGTGGTAATGATTTAAATTATTAAATCTATACCACACTTTATATTTATTCTGATTTGGCTTGCTCTTGTACCTTTTCCATTACTTCTTCTGGAGTAGCTTCATCAGCCGTCAAATTTTGAAATTCATCTGTGTAAACTTTTGCTAATTGTGGGCTAACTCCTTGGTCTATCCAATTTAAAATGTCATCTTCATTTTCAGCTATCATATCTGTCAATTCAACTTCTTTTTCAGTAGCTGTTTCGTTATTAACAGTCCCTTCAACTGAGCTGGGCATACCAGTTTCTTTTGTTAATTTCTCACCCATAGCTTCAGAGGTGATAAACTTCAGTAATTTCATTGCTTCTTCTGGGTGGTCTGTTTCATTATGAACCATAAATCCTTCAGGAGCTCCAATAATACCAGATTGATCGCCCTCTCCTTCTTTTATTTCTGGAAAGTTAAATGTATCCCATTCATAATCTGCATCGTCTTCCATATAGGTAGCTTCAAATGTTTCCATAAAAGTTATAGCAGCACTCCCTGTAGTAAATAAAGTTCTTGTTTCTTCATGGTCCTCTGCATTGACTGATTCATTAGTATAAGGAAGTAATTCTTGGAATTTTTTTAAAGCTTCTACATACATAGGGTCTGAAAAATCGGGATCCTCATAATCCTTCTCTACTGTTTCTTTATCTACCATTCTTTGATTTAAAGCAGTGATGTAATGACCGCCCGCCCAAGACGCTTGATTACCAAATTGAATTGGCGTTTCACCATTTTCTTTTAAAGTATCTAAAATATCGATAAACTCTTCCCATGTTTCAGGTTCTTCCAAATTATATTCATCAAACATTTCTTTGTTATAATAAAACACTTTAGAATCGGTATAAATAGGCACTCCATAATATTTGTCATCTTCTACAAATGGTTCTGTAGCTATTAGCTTATCCGACCAATCTTCATCGTCTTCATAATACTCAGTTAAATCCATAGCAATATCTTTATCAATAAATTCGTCTCCAAATGATTTGCCTACCCAAGTGAAAAATACATCAGGAGCATTATCTTCTCCTAACATAACTTTAATCTTTTGTTTATAATCGTCATTTAAAGCTGTGGTTTGGTCTACTTGAATATCAGGATTTTCTTTCTCAAATTCTTCTACTAACTCATCGAAATAAGAACTTTGGGGTTCTCCAGGCCATCTGTGTGCTATTTTAATTACTGTCTTATCATCATTATTAGACGCCTCACTGTCGTTTGATTTATCATTAGAAGAGCAAGCGTATAAGAAAATTGTTGTGAATATGGCAATAATTAACAGTACTCCTGTTTTCCTTTTCATTTTAATTTTCTCTCCTTTTCAAGCATAGATATATAGTTAATACTCTTTTCAAGTGCTTTATGAGGGGTAAAGGTTTGCGCTGGACCTGTTAACTCTAAAGTTAGTTTACCTGTATAATTATGTTTATGAATTATTTTTAGATTATTAGCTATATCAGTATCTCCTTCTCCTAATGGTAAGTGCTCGTGAAAGAGGTTTGTATCAACAAAATGTACATGAGATAAGTTTGCAGAAAATTCACTAAAATAATCTTCTAATGATTCTTGTTCTAAAGTCATTGGTGCGATATCAACCATTGGTTTTAATTGGTCTGAGTCAACTTCTAATAACATTTGTTTTAACGTAGTTAGATCAGTTACTAAATTAGATTCGTATACAGATAAAGGTTCTAACAATAATTCTACTTTTTTCTCTTCTGCGTATTTTGAAATTTGATTCAACGCTTCTTTCGAACGTTTCCAAGTATGTTCTTTATTTCCATCGAAATAACCTAATCCTGAAGTGATTAACATCTTTCCCACTTCTAATGAATCCGCTATGTCTATACTCTTTAAAAAATAGTTAATACTTCTATCTCTAATACTTTTATCACTAGAAGCTATATTAATTGGATACATACATTGCTCAGGTGTGAAAACCTCAATTTTTATATTTCTTGTTTGAATTTTTCGTTGTACTTCTTTAGCTTTATGGTGCGTCATATCACTTATTAGAAAATGTGGGGCTCCTCCCCATAATTCCATAAAAGAAACATCCAGTTTTTTTAAGGAGTTTAAAAAATAATCAAATGAATATCTCATATACGTGATGTTCATCCCACATAACTTATCTAACATAATATACCTCTTTTAAGTATTATATTTATTTTTTTATACCATTCCCAAATGCTCCAAAATAGGTACATGTTTCAGCTGCTGACTCAGCCGCCAATTTTAATATTTGTGATATTTCAAGCCCTTTATAATATTCAACAAGAAATCTAGCTATGAAAGAGTCGCCTGCTCCTAATGTATCCACAGTTTCTACAGCAACAGCTGATTGATTATATACTTTGTCACTAGAGAAGATAGCCCCTTTTTCTCCTTTTGTTATGCATATATTTTCTACACCTAAAGAATGTGCTTTGTCAATTAACGTCACAGTTTCTTGTTCGGTAAGATTACTTCCAGAGAAAAAACCAAATTTAATAAAAGGGCAGACTTTGCGTAAATAATCTTCATTAAGATTAGTAGAAAAATCAAATGAAATATCAATTGTTTTATTTAAAAGAGGTAAATCATTTTCTATAAAACTGTAAACACTCGTATGAACTAAAGTATGTTCTTTAATAAACGATATATCTTCTTCATTAAAGTTTATTTTAAGTTGAGACTGTATACTTCGATTTTTATTAGAACTTACAAAAACCCTATCATTCTCTTCATTAAGTTCTACTACTGCTTCGCCGTTTTGTCCATATGCTTTCCTAATTTTACTTGCATCAACTCCTTCTTTTTCTAAACTTTTTAATACATGATTTCCTGCCTTATCATTTCCTATAACGCCAATATAAGATGATTTTTCTGCATTGTATTTCTTGCTAAAAACTGCTACATTCAATGCGTTTCCACCCGGAAACATTAAATTTAAATCCTTATAAAAATCAACGACATTGTCACCTATACCTAATATCTTCATTTTGCTCCCCTTGTAAATATCTCAATTATTAAAAATCTAATTTTCTATAATATCTTCTATAATTTAAATCATGACCTGTATTTTTTTCAAAATGAAAAGCTAATCTTTTTAACAGAGCAGACATAATAATTGGTGTTACTATTGCGTGAACTTTATTATCAATCTCAGATAATTTATATTTTGCAGGATCAAAAACGACTCCTTTGTTAGTATATCTGTTTATAAATTTTTCAACTCTGTCATCAAGTGGTTTCGTTTCATCTAAGTTTTTCACTAAAAATACAGGGACGTTTTCATCTACTAATTCTAAAGTTCCGTGGAAAAATTCTGAAGAAGTAACAGATTTAGTTCTTATCCATTGCATTTCTTCTAGGATGCACATAGAAAATAAATATACTGTTCCCCACATCGTTCCACTCCCGATCCAGATTTGATAGTTATCATTGTGATGATTTCTAGCAATCTCGCTGGCTTCAATTTCAAAATGTTCTATAGTTTTTATAAAATTAGATGTAAACAACCTGAATTGTTCAATAAGATGATTATAATTTGTATATTCATCATTTTTATACATTAATCTATAGATTAGAACATAGTAATTTAATAAAGTATGCTCTCCATAATCAGAAGGCATTTCTATTACATAATCAGAATTTTTAGCCAAAGGAGATTCAGTATCTTTTACAAACGAAAGAATGGAAGCGCTTTTATTTTTACAAAAGCGTGCTGCTTCTACTGTTTCCTTCGTATCACCAGTTTTTGAGGCCATCAATACTAACGAACCCTTTTGTAAATGTTTATGACCTGTTAATACAACGTCTCCTGCAACTTCAATATATGATTGATAACTCGAATTTTTCTTTAAAATTTCATGTAATGGCTGCATTTGTGCTACCGATCCACCTGATGATATAAAAAAAATATTGTTAATACCTTCTTCAATCAATCTATCCGTTACCTGTTCTACTTTTTTAAAAGTTTCTTGCGTTTTTTCTACACCGCTCATATAATCTTTTTCATCAAATTTAAGCATATTTATATACTCCCTTTCTTAATAATCCATTTTCCACATATATCTACGCACTGACAGAGGATGCCCTGTGTGCTCTGCCAATCCCTCTGCATACTGTCTTAGTACGCTTCCTGATATTGCAGGTCCAAAATACTCTTTTAGATCTTCATCAATGCCTGTGTAATCTAATTTAGATATATCCACAATTTCTACTTTTTCACTAAATTTTTCTGCAAAATTAATAGCTCTATTATCTAGAGACTGACTAGGCCCTTCACCTTTTATAATAAGAAATGGAACATCGTAATCTGTAATTTCAAAAGGACCATGAAAATACTCTCCAGAATGTATGGCATTTGAATTTATCCATAACATTTCCATAAGTAAACAACTAGAGAAAGAGTAAGCATCATAATAATATGCTCCACTAGCAATAGTATAAATTGTTTTTTCTCTTTTATTTTCTCTTCCAAACTCAAACGCTCTATTATAAGTTAAATCTTTATTAATTTTTATTAGCTTATCTAATGAGTTTAACTGACTTAACACTCTTTCATATTTTTCATCAGGATTTAAAGAGTTGAAAACAGTAAAGAGTAACGAGTAAAACATGCCTACTTCACCATCAATTGCATCAGAGTCATCCTTATAATTATAATGAATAGAATGATCGACAGCTTCACAAAGGGGGGACTGCATATCCATTGATATAGCTATAGTTGTTGCCCCTTTTTTTCTAGCGAAATTAGCTGCTTCTACTGTTTCCGGCGTGTCACCTGAATGCGACCTTAAAATTACTACGCTTTTTTCTCCTAACTGCGCAGGATTTCTGTGAATAAATTCGTTGGATGTATAAGATTTGCTAGGTATTAGCATTTCTCTGTCAGAAAAATAATCACCCACTGACAATATAGCTAAAGAACCGCCACAAGCAACAAAATACATGTTATGTACTTCCCTACCCTCCAACTCTTTTTTGATTGTTTCTAGCTGTTCTACATGTTTCTTTTTCATTTAATAACCTCCAATATTTTAATACATCTTAAGATGACTTATTTAAGTTATTCATAATTATATAATGTTTTTTCAATTTGTCAAATTTTCAAAATTTTAATATGGGAAAATATAAAAATCATGTTCATAATCGTACTAAAATGAATAAATGATGATAGTATAGTTTCATGGACACTCCTTATATTATTATTAACTAGTTTTTTACTAGTGGCTTAAATCGTTGTACCCTTTTCAGGTATAATGTATTTAATCAGATAGAGGTTGTCGTTGCCCTCCTTGAAGCTTCGTCTTCGTTAGTAAGACTGACACCTCTTTCTTTATAGAACTATTCGAATGAGCTGGATGACACATCCGTTGTCGTATATCGAACGAGGTTGGATATCTATAGAGATAAGAGGATTCCTCCGATCTGATTCATTATGAATGAGGCGGTGTTTTCCATGTTTTATATTGGTATTGATATTGGTAAACAAAATCATGAAGCTGGTTTGATTGATGATCAAGGAAATCATGTCGGTAAAACCACTCGCTTCGCGAACTCCAAAGAGGGGAGTGAGAAATTATTACAATTTATCAACCAATACAAGTTAACACCAGACAACGCGCTCGTTGGTCTCGAAGCTACGGGCCATTACTGGTTGTCTGTTTTTTCTTTTCTTCATAAGCTCGGGGTTAAAACGACGGTTTTCAATCCGTTACAATCGGATGCCTTACGTCACTTTTATATCCGTAAAACCAAAACAGACATGAGCGATGCTTATCTGATCGCCCAGGTTATCCGGATTGATTCTCCTGGGGAAACACCTTTTCTTGAAGAGGATCTCCTCCAGTTAAGACACCTTGAGCGCCTTCGTTTTTCTTTCGTCGATCAATGTTCCGATTTAAAACGAAAAGTCATTTCATTACTGGACCAGGTTTTTCCGGAGTATGAAAAAATCTTC
>Ga0079226_10003864_pt1 | contig 11477 bp, 8 predicted proteins | sample Poulit2014_FD_76345 | JGI IMG/M metagenome (GOLD analysis project Ga0079226, IMG submission 76345) | Agricultural soil microbial communities from Georgia to study Nitrogen management - Poultry litter 2014 | ecosystem: Environmental > Terrestrial > Soil > Agricultural land | place: USA: Georgia...
AAAATATATTACTTTCATTTTTAACTCTCCCACAAGCATTAGATAGCCTCATAAAAGTCAATTAACTTTTCAGCTTCTTTATCCCAATTCAATTCTTCCTGTACAGCTCTTTGACCATTTTGCGCCATTTCTTTTGCGATTTTAGGATTGGTTTGCAAATAATCAATTGCCTGTTTTATTGATTGTTTATCGTTATGTTTTACGGCAATACCACACTTATATTTATAAATAAACTTTCTCCACTCTGGAAAATCAGATACAATAATAGGTAAACCTGCATACATATACTCAAAAAACTTGGTTAACTCTTTTTTCATATAATGATCAGTTGGAGGAAAAATTGCTAAACCAGCTAACCATTTATTTTCATTATATTCTTTATCAATTTCTTCCCTAGGAACAAACTCATCTATTCCTTTAAACCTTATTCCAGTCTCTTTCCCACTTATTTTATACATCTTATCTGCTAATTCTCGATTACATTTTCCTATAAAATTAACTTCAACATCTTTAATATAAGATGGAATTTCTGCATGAATCATTGCACCCCTGTCTTCGGTTACATTTCCTGTATAAAGGAGCTTATTATTATTCATATAAGCAATTCTATTTTTTCTACTTTGCAGAATAGGGTAATTTAATACTTTAAGGCCTTGTGAGTATTTATCTGCATAATATTTTTCCGCTAAAACTATTTCTAACTTTTTCACTTTTCTTTTTTCATATAAAGTAAATAAATTAGCAAGTATTGTTCTAAGTATTTTTGGAATATATTCTTTTTGCATAATACTTGTATGGTAATCTTCATGCATATCATAAACTACTTTAGCTCCTGATTTTTTTAATTTTGAAGATATTAATAACAACTCAGGATCATGTATGTGATATATATCTGCTTTTAATTTTAACGCTTCATACAAAGCTTCTTTTGTCCCTTTTAGAATTCTAATTATACGACCGTTTTGTCTTTTTAATAGAACCGGCTTTATATTACTTTCCTTAAATTTATTTTCATCAAAATCAGTTGATTCTGTGTGTATTAAATAAACTTCGTAGCCAGCATCAGCTAATGACATACATTCTTTATAAAAAATTCTTGTATCAAATGGAGGATGGACAGTCGTTATGTGAACAATTCTTTTTCTCATCATCTATTACACCATCTCATTTTTTTAATTATCAATTGTTTTTTAATTCTAATTTTTCTATATAAGTCTAAAAGACTGCATAAATTCCCCATGGACGCGATAATTTGCTAGGGGAGAAAAGTTCATAAAGTTTTTTTCGAAGATGACACCAACATACCCGCCCTATACGCCATGGGTAAGAGATGTAAATATAATAAAACAGCAACTAATTAATAATATTTAATATGTTCAATCAATATTATTAATGAAAATCTTTTTGTCTTTCTTAACTTGGTTTCCCCAAGCCAAAATTATTCCAAAGGATGCAAATAATTGCAATTCATTAAAACCCGTCTCATTAATCATAGCTATTGATAGATACGCTATTAACCAAGCATATAATCCAGCAGATACCAACCTTGATTCATACTTACTTATATTTTTTATAGAAAATAAAACTCCTGCTATCATCACAACAAACCCAATTAATGCAAATATGCCGAATTGTACTAGCCAATTTAAGAATACTGAATGTGGACCATGACCTGTGTAGGAGTACTTTTTATAATCTCCTTCTATTTCTCCAAACAACAAATAATCAGGTATATTTTTAATATACTCTCTCCAGATTGTTGTTCTACTTTCATTTTCAAATGTAATACCTTGGTCAAATCTTTGCATAAAACTATCAACATAATCTCCAAAAAAGAAAACGACAGACAGAGATATCAATATAGTAATAATTATACCTCGTAGATACCTTGAAAACTGATTAGATGCTATTAAATAAACTATTAATGACAAAATTAATGATACTGCAGCGGCTCTTGAAAGACCAGCAAAGCTCCCGAAAATAAACAAAATAAACAAACCTAACAAAATACTCTTCTTATGTTTAAGAGTTTCAATATTAGATAAAGCAACTAATAACCAACCTACTGTCATGAAAGCAACTACAGAAGAGTTCCAAAAAGCCCCATTAAAATAATAATCTTCTATAAAGGCTGTTCTAGTACCAATCATTTCCGGATAAAAAATAAAGGGTAATATTACAGATATAGAAATACCTAAACCAAAAGCCCAAATTGTTTTTCTAACGTAAGATTGGCTATGAATGTTAGTTACTAAGATAAAAATTAATAAAAATCTGCTAGTATATTCTACAACAAGTGAAAAATAACTATTTCCAGGTAAAAATAAATGAGGAAATTGGATAAATAAAATAAAAATTTTTATTAAAACTGCTAAAGTTAATACTAACCAATATGGGAACATACTAAATAAATATTTTTTCTTTTTATACAAGTGATTTAATATTGTTATGCCAACAAGCAAACTTAACAAGATATAAAATAATGCAATTATTATTTGATTTAATATATCAAGACCCATATAGATAAAATAAGGATTTGCATTTAACAAACCCACTATAAACATTAGTAATACTATTAAGTATTGATAACCTTGATGTTTTTTTGGATAATCGATTGTATCAAGCTGGCTCAATGTTTATTCTCCTAAACTACAGATTATGAAAGATTGTTAAAATCTACTTTTGAATTTTATGAATTCGGTTTTAAAGAGTTTTTTTTCATATTCATTCATACCGTAGTACCACATAATGATTAAATAAATAACGCTGTATACTAATCCCTGTAAAATTAATATCGTCCACGAATTATTAGGCAATAATAACAAAATTGTTCCTAAAATTATTGAAAATATCCAAGAAATGAGCAAATGATTGAATACTTCTTTATAAAATCTCGGAATATTTAATTTAACTTTGAAATGATAATAAAAATTCATAACTATAATATTACCAAAAATTAATGAAAGTGATGTTCCAACTGCAGAACCTATTGCTCCGAAGCTTTTAGCTAAATAAATACTAATAATAGCGTTTAAAATTGCTATAAATAAATATGATAAAGCTCTAAATCCATGCATGTTTTTAGCTTGTAAAATAGATATACCGACAGTTTGTATAAGTACTATAATTAAGGGAATCATAACAATAAGTGCTAGCATCCAAGATGTACCGAATCCTGGACCGGCCCATAACAATATAAATTTTTTTCCAACTATTATAAATCCACCTAACACAAACCCTAATACAATAAATTGTAAGCGGCCAGTTTTAATTAATACATCTGTTAATTCTTCTCCGGTTGCATCTTTTATAACCAATCTTGTTATCCTAGGTAAAAAGACTCCTGAAATGGCGGTTGAAAAACTAATAAAGTATTGTGCAAAAGTCATACTTATCGCAAAAATTGCTACTTCACTTGTACTTGCTACAATTCCAAGTACCAAGTGGCCAATTCTCCAATATATCTGATCAACTATTACACTTACAAAAATTAAAGATGAATAAGAAAAGATTTCTTTATATATTTGTTTATCGAAACCATACGGTTTTATTCTAACTTTTAGTTTTAAAAATACATAAGCCAAGCTCACTAACATTATGATAAAATTTAAGATTGCATCTACTAATACTATTGCAATAGCCTTATAACCTAGGGTTAATAATACCAACAATATAATCGCTCTTATTAAAACCCTACTAATAGTAAGCAAATTAGGGATTGCAAATTTCTCATATGCTTTTATTATTCCCGTAAATAACTTAATAGGTAAAGTAAATGCAAGATTTATTATTAATATAATGAACATTACTTTTGCTATATCAATTTCTTCTAAAGTTAATGAATTACTAAATATTTTTTCTAGGTTTAAATACATTACAATACCGATTATTAGAATAATAAAGGATATAAGTATATATATTATAGAAGTAGAAAATAAAAAGTTCTCTTCTCCACGCCTATCTTTTTCCGCTTTATATTTTGATACATATCTTACTGTAGTATTCCCTAGTCCAAAGTCCAATACAGCGATATAACCTACAATTGCTCCGATTAGCATGTATAACCCATACTCAGATTGACCTAAATTCCTTATAATAAACGGAGTGAGAATTAAATTTGTAATATTAGTTACAAATAATGATATATATGATAGATATACTCCTAATTTTAATTGATTAGTATTCATTTTAGACCCCGATTTTTCAACTTTCATTTAAAATAAAAATATCCATTTTATCTAACAATACTTCCAATGTTAATTTAACAAAAATTCGTCCAATTTTTCAAATTGTTTTTCCGCATCTATTAAATGTTTTGTCAAATCAATTTTATTTTTTTTCATATTTTCATATACTTGAGATACATCTAATGTGTTAATTTTTTTAATCTCCGTGTATAAACCAGAAAAACTTATATCTTTAATATCATTTGTCATTTTTTTACTATAGATAATTGGAAACACTGGCTTATTATATACCCATCCCAATATCATCGCATGAAATCTTGTTGCAATCACAAAGCTTGTTGTTGTAATTTTTGTTAATGTCTCGTCTAAATTATATTTATAAAAATGTTTTGTTATACAATTGCTATATTTTTTAGGTATAGTCCTCAATATTTCTTCAACTGCTTCATTATCTTCTTCATATTCACAAAAGGACATTAATATAACCTCATATCCCTTATCAATGAAATAAATTGATAGTTCTTTTATTTTTTGATAATATATTTCATCTATGCCCTTGAATTCTTTTCGAATAGAAGGCTTAATAACCGAAATCACAATATTTTTTCTTGATAATTTTTTTTGAGATTTTAAATTAAATATTACATCATTGGCCACTCTAACATTCTCTAAGTCATTAAATAGATTATAAGAATACTCTTCTCTAAAACAAATATCAGTATAGGTCTTAAACAATTCTTTATACTGTACATAAAATTCTTCATCCTGATATGGCCCAAAGTTAGCACCAATTACATAAAAAGGCTTGTTCTTAATCTTCATTTTTTCCTTTTTTCTTAAAGTTTGTTGCCAATTATCTTGCTGCATAAATATAGATCCCCCTATATAAACTGCTGCATTACATCGATTAGCAACAAATTGTCGAATTGAAAGTCCTTTTCTTATCTGTCTTAATGCTAAATTAATAAACCGTATAATAAACGAATTACTTGGAATGACTTGAAGGTTATTTATTTGATTAAAAACAAACTTATATTCCTTTGGCGCATATAAAACAAACTTTACATTTGGATATCTCTCACACAATACTTTAATAAATAAATCATCACCCAAGTTAAACTTGGTATAAGCATATATCATTACTTTTTTCATTTTACCTATCCTTTTTATTATGTAAATTCAATTAGTTTTAAAATTTGACACTGATTAAATAACCTTTGTTTTTCGAGCTAAATACATAAATATTCTATATAAAACATAATTAAATGAAAAAATAAATCTAGGCGCGTATAACAAAATGGTGTAAAAGACATTAACACGTAACAAATAACTCCTTCTTCCTCTTAACCGTTTAAGTGGCTTTTGCTTTACAAAAGATCTAATTACTTTAACTATCTTTTTGTCTTTTTTTAGTAATTTTACAATGGAATTAATGTCTTTAATTTTTTTATTTGAATTATCATAAATATAATCAAATATCTTTTCCATATCATACAGTATTGTAAATTGGGCGAGGTCCTGATTTTCTAAGAACATTTCTTTTTCTTCTAAATAGTTGTAAAATGAATGAAATAACAATATATACTCATTATAAAAATTATTATTTATTGTCCTAGATCTAGAATCTTTTACAACATTATAGATATATGTATATTCATTTATGATGGAAATTACAGGGAAATTGATATACTGTTTCAAATTGAATAATCTATCCTCAGCAAATACTTTATCTTCAAATTTGATATTGGTTTTCAAAAGAAAGCTTCTCTTAAATAATTTATTGCATACAGAAGATAATGAGCGGCCATTAATAAAAAACATGTCTGCTTTTACTTCTGTTGTTTTCAAATCTTTTTTTCTCAATATAGACTCTTTAAAACTTTTATTCTTGAAATAACCTTCTCCTCTTTTAGTGCTAAAATTAGCTACAATTAAATCTGCGTTTGTTTCAATAGCATTAGTTATTAATTTTTTAATAGCGTCTTTTTTAACAACGTCATCTGCATCTAAAAAGTAAATAAAATCTCCTCTAGCTAAAGAAATGCCTTTATTTCTAGCGGAAGCAACTCCTTGATTTGTTTGTGTATAGTACCTAATTCTAGAATCTTTTGAGAGCCACCTTCTTATAATTTTATCACTTTTATCTTTAGAGCCATCGTTAATTATAATAATTTCTATATTTTTATAAGTTTGCGATAAAATACTTTCTAAACAATTGTCTAGGTGCTTTTCTTTATTATATACTGGGATTACGATACTTACTAAAATTCTCTTCACTCCTAACTAGTTAAAGTTAGAAAAGATAACCTTTCTAAAAACTAACAAATCCATCCAAATCATTACGTATCTAAACTTTTATAATAATGAATATAAATTACATATTCATAATATATTTATAAACTCTTTGACAATTTTTGTCATCTATAATTGGATAAAATTTATTTATTCTTTTTTTATATTTTTCGCTAATTTCATAATTACTTAAAATATACTTTTCTAAAACGTTTAAGCAATCTTCTTTATTTTGAGTTAATGGTCCAAACCCATGATTCTCGTAGTTAAAATACCCTTTATGATATTGCCTTTTCCAAAATTTATTACTATCAAATTGATAATAGATTATTGGCTTTTTCATGTATGCAAAGTCAAAAAACACACTTGAGTAATCTGTTATTAATAACCTTGATGATTTCAATAAGTTTTGTATATCATTGGTTTCAGTATCTACTATTTCAACATTATTATTATTTGACAAAAATAAATGATTATATTTTTGAAATCTTGGATGTAAACAAAATTTAAAATCCAAATTAAAACTTTCAACTAAGTCATTAAATTGATTTGAATCCAACATAGTCTGAATGTTCTTGTAAAATAAAGATTCTTTAAACTCGTCATCACTTAAACGAGCTAACCATCTTCTCCAAGTCGGCATGTACAAAATTTGTTTTTCTTTAGGTTTAGATTTTACTAATGAATCAAACCTTGTTAAACCTAAATACTGAACTTCATGTTTCTCATAGCCAAAATTTTCTCTTACAAAATTATATTCTGGAAGGGCGCCACAAATGAATAAGTCTATCCCCGTTCTTTTTTTTGTTAGTGCAGTTATATTATTATATAAAATGCCATGTTTTAAATAAATACTTTTTGCCTCAACTGTAAAGAATTTTTCTAATAAACGACATGCTCGAGTATCTGGCATAAGACCATATCCAGAACCGTGAGTTGTTATATGCTTTGTTGCTAAATAATAATATAAATAATGTTTATAAGAACCAAAGTGTATAATATTTCCATATTGGGCAACTTTTTTTTTATCTTTAGACTCTTTGTCTATAACATAAAAGCAATTTATGCTTTGTTCTTGCGTTCTAATATATTTAAAAAAATGAAAACCATTATCCCTAGCTTCATCATATCTTTCTGATATCAACCAAATATCCTCTTTTGTTTTATTATAAAGTTTTGAAATTAAAAACATCGGCAGAGCCATAAATAAAAATATAATTAAACTATTAATTGCATGAGTTGAAAAAAACTTTTCCTTCACGCTCATTCTTCGCATAACACACCTCTAAAACTTGATACTTTTATTTACTACCTGATTTTTACTTTTTCCTCTAATAATGCTTTTAACATAACTTCTACTTCTTTACCAAACTCGTCATTCTGAAGTGCAAATTCAACTGTCGTAAGAATAAATCCTAACTTCTCCCCTACATCGTACCGTTTACCTTCAAAATCATAAGCATATACATTTTCAGTATCATTTAATGCTTGAATAGCATCAGTTAGTTGAATTTCTCCACCCGCACCAATCTCATGCTTATCTAAGTGAGTAAAGATTTCCGGAGTCAATACATATCGACCCATTATCGCTAAATTTGAAGGTGCTGTTCCTGATTTAGGTTTTTCGATAAATTCTTTTACTTGATAACGACGTCCTTCTTTAGTATATGGATTGACAATTCCATAACGTTCAGTTTCCTCATCGGATACTGTTTGCACACCGACTATAGAACTTCCTGTCTCTTCGTACTGTTTAATCAGTTGCTTAAGCCCCGGCGTATCGGATCTTACGATGTCATCACCTAATAGAACGGCAAATGGTTCATTGCCAATAAACTTGCGCGCGCACCAGACAGCATGCCCAAGTCCTTTAGGCTCTTTTTGGCGTATATAATGAATATCAACTTCTGCTTCTTTTATTTTCTTTAATAAGTTCTTTTTTCCAGTTCGTTTCAAGTTTTCTTCAAGTTCAAAGTTCTTATCGAAGTGATCTTCAATAGCTCGTTTAGTTTTACCTGTAATGATTATGATATCTTCTATACCTGATTCAATTGCTTCTTCAACAATATATTGAATTGTTGGCTTATCTACAATAGGTAACATTTCTTTAGGCATCGCTTTTGTCGCAGGTAAAAATCGTGTACCTAACCCTGCAGCCGGAATAATTGCTTTCTTTATCTTTTGCATACTGTTACCCCCAATTATAAACTCCAATAATAGTATCCATTTTTCTTAAAATATTCTTTATCAAATTTACCTTTAATATCAATAAATACTTTTTCGTTCTCGTTTTTAAATAAACTATCAAAATAATCTATAGAATAATCGGCGAATATCTGATGTGGTACAGCTAATACAACTGCATTTAAATCATACAAATCCTTTCTTTCTACTAAACTAATGTTGTATTGCTGTTTTGTATCCTTTTCGTCCGCCATGGGATCGTGAACTAAAACATTTACACCGTAATCTTCTAATTCTTCAATTATGTCAATCACTTTAGTATTTCGTACATCCGCGACATCTTCTTTAAAAGTGAATCCAAAAATTGCAACTTTAGCACCTTTCACAGCTTGTCCGGAATGAATAATTTGTTTAATAATGTTCGTTGCTGCATATTTACCCATTTCATCATTAATTTTTCTTCCGGCTGATATAATCTGTGAATGATACCCTAATTGTTCTGCCTTGTATGTGAAATAATATGGATCTACACCGATGCAGTGTCCTCCTACTAATCCTGGTTTAAAATTTAAAAAATTCCATTTAGTGCCTGCTGCTTCTAGTACGTCATTTGTATTAATATCCATTTTATTAAATACCATGGACAACTCATTCATGAAAGCTATATTAATATCACGTTGTGCATTTTCTATTACTTTCGCAGCCTCCGCAACTTTAATGCTAGGTGCGCGGTGTATACCTGCTTCGATAATTTCATTGTATACAGAAAATATTGTTTCAAGTGCTTCATCATCAGAACCTGATACTACTTTTACAATTTTCGTTAATGTATTAACTTTATCACCCGGGTTTATTCTTTCAGGCGAATATCCAACTTTAAAATCATCACCGAATTTTAATCCTGAAGTCTCTTCAATTACAGGGATGCAAATTTCTTCTGTTGTCCCTGGATAAACAGTAGATTCAAAAACGATAATGGAACCTTTCGATAAGTTTCTAGCAACCGTTTTGCTTGCCTCTATAATTGGTGTTAAATTCGGGGTTTTATCCGAATTTATAGGAGTAGGTACTGCAACGATATGAAACTTGCATTGTTGTATGTCTTTTTCATCAAAGGTAAATAGGGCTGTTGATTTTTTAGTTAGCTCATCCCCTACCTCATTTGTTACATCTATACCACTTTTATAACTTTCTACTTTTCCTTCATTAACATCAAATCCAACTGTATCATATGTTTTCGCAAGTTCTATCAATAGTGGGAACCCTACATATCCCAGTCCTATTACTGATACTTTTTCTTTTTTATTTTTTAAGTCTGTAAAATTTACCATTCTTCATGCTCCTAACTAAACACCGAACTTACGACCCTTTCGCCGTCAACAGTTCCTGTTCCATATATACTAGATTCATTAATGCATCTTTTAATTCTGAACGTTCATATGTACTGAAGTTCCCAATCAAGTTATCGATGTGATTTGCATTTACTTCTACCGTTTTTCCGATATAGATTTTCTCGTATACTTGTCCCGGCAAAATTTCGTCTTCTCCGAGAAGTTCTTCATACATTTTCTCTCCAGGACGGATGCCTGTGAATTTTATTCCTATCTCTTCTTCTGAGTATCCTGACAAACGAATCAAGTTTTTTGCAAGGTCAACTATCTTTACAGGCTCTCCCATATCAAGGACGAAGATTTCTCCGCCTTTGGCAAGCGTTCCAGCTTGGATGACTAAGCGCGATGCTTCGGGAATCGTCATGAAGTATCTTGTCATCTCTGGGTCGGTGACTGTCACGGGGCCACCTGCATTTATCTGCTTTTTAAACAAAGGAATGACGCTGCCGCGGCTGCCGAGCACGTTTCCGAACCTGACTGCGACAAATTTCGTTGCGCTGTGCGGGTTGATTCCTTGGACGACCATTTCGGCAACCCGTTTCGTTGCTCCCATGACGTTCGTCGGATTGACCGCTTTGTCTGTGGAGACGAGGACGAATGTGTCGACGCCGTATACATCGGCTGCTTCGGCGACGTTTTTCGTTCCGATGATATTGTTTTTCACCGCTTCATGCGGGTTATATTCCATGAGCGGGACATGTTTATGCGCTGCTGCGTGGAAGATTTTTTTCGGCTTGTACTGTTCCACGATGCCGAACATGCGTTTCCGGTCTTTCACGTCTCCGATGACCGGGATGATTTCGATATTTGTTTGTCCGTATTTTTGCTTTAGTTCCATGTCGATCGAGTAAATGCTGAATTCGCCGTGTCCGACGAGAATGAGTTTGTCTGGTGAAAAGCGCATGAGTTGGCGGCAAATTTCCGAGCCGATCGACCCGCCAGCGCCGGTCACCATCATCGTATAGCCGGTCACTTTATCTTTGATGGAGGCCATATCGAGTTCGACTGGTTCTCTGCCGAGCAGATCTTCGACTTCGACATTTTTCAAATGGCTGACTGATACTTTGCCGGTCATCAAGTCTTCGATTTTTGGGATCATTTGCACTTTTGCTTCTGTTTCATTGCAATAATCGATGATTTCTTTCAATTGCCCGTTCTTGAGTGACGGAATCGCGATGACGATATGGGCGATATCCTTTTGTTCGACGACTTGCGGGATGTCTTTCACGGTTCCGACGACAGGCAAATCGTACACTTGCATCCGCTGTTTCGTCACGTCGTCATCGACAAAGGCGACTGGCCATAGTTCCGAGTCATTATGCCCATGATTCAATTGTCTTGCAATCATCGCTCCCGCGGCTCCTGCGCCGACGATGAGCGTGCGTTTTTTTGAATCCGATTTTTTTATGTATCTGTCTCTGAC
>Ga0079226_10003866_pt1 | contig 11474 bp, 9 predicted proteins | sample Poulit2014_FD_76345 | JGI IMG/M metagenome (GOLD analysis project Ga0079226, IMG submission 76345) | Agricultural soil microbial communities from Georgia to study Nitrogen management - Poultry litter 2014 | ecosystem: Environmental > Terrestrial > Soil > Agricultural land | place: USA: Georgia...
CCATCAACAACAAATAACGGATCATTAGTATTACTTACCGAAGTACTTCCACGAACCCGAATATTAGGCTTCCCTCCCGGCGCGCCTGAACTTAATGAAATATCTACCCCCGAAATTTTTCCCGACAGAGCTTCAGAAACATTCGATGCCGCTTGCTGGTTCATATCACTGGCATCTACACTGCCTACCGAACCAGTCAAATCTGATCTCTGTAAAGTTCCATAACCAATGACTACCATTTCTTCACCCGTAACAGCCTGGGCTTGCAGAGCTACGTCAATACTTGTACGGCCATTAATAGGTATTTCCAATTGCTGATATCCCACAAATGAAAATACGAGGGTATCTTGTGATGAAGACACATTTAATTCATAAATCCCATCTGCATCAGTTGAGGTACCGGTAGTTGTGCCCTTTACGATAACATTCACTCCAGGCAGAGGCTCGCCAGATTTTGCCTCTTCAACTGTGCCATGGACGCTTTGACTTAAGGCTACCGAGGATATAGTAAAAAAACATGCTCCGAACCACAGTATTGAGACCACTCCTTTCCTGAAAAAAGAACGATAACATCTGTTCATAATATCTTGCTATTTATTTAGTAATTGTTTCGAGGATTTATTGTATGTGTCTTACAAGACTTAATCACCCTTTTTATAGAATCATTAAGCATTGAAAAGAAAGCGCGTTAATGTCTTCAGCATATAAGAGAGTATTCGATAAATAATCTACTCAGATTATTTCTTCTTTTCTGTATGAACAGAAATGTTTGCGTTTAACCTCCGGGCTAAAGGTACATTACCTTCTAAGACAGGAAGTAGGAAAGTAACAACCCTTCAATATCCCTCATTGAAGAAAATATACAAACCATCTTTGCCAGCTACGACAATATCCTTTCGGCCGTTATTATTAAGATCCACCACCTCAAAATAGATACCTGTTCCCTTTCCTTCTCCAAGTGGTCCAAGGCTGATAGTATTTTTTACAAAAATTTCGCCTGTCCACTTATAATAGTAAAGCCCTATAAGATCATTAAATCCGGGGTCTCCTCCATTATGGGCCCGATAACGTTTTCCTGTTATCAACTCATTCTGACCATCCCCATCAAGGTCTGCCCATTCCATAGTATGGAACTGTGAATTATAGGGATCAATAGCATGCCTTACCCAATCCCTCTCGCCGGATGCATCGGTCGTTTGCTCATACCAGTAAAGTCCATAGCTGTGACCCTGACCCACAATCAGATCATTCAGTCCGTCATTATTCACATCAACAACTAATATAGGAACGCTGGCATCCCCAAGATCAAATTCTTCATGAAGAATCCACTCACCCTCTAAAACATTTTCAGGAGCTTCTAACCAGCCGGTGCTGATGACGAAATCACCCCTTCCATCCCCGTTAATATCCCCAAAACCCAATCCATGCCCCTGATTATCCGCTACCCAAAAAGCAGAATATGTTCCCAAAGGTTCTCCGTTATTATCTCTGTTTAGTTTATAAAATTTTAGAGGGTGGCCCGGAGTGTTTGGCACTATTTCATTGTATCCATCGCCATCTACATCCCAGGCGCGAATGGCCTCTACATTACCTGTTTGAGCAATAATATGCTCTTCCCAGACTGAATCATCTCCGGAATTTTCATGCCATCTTATATTTTCGCCAAACCAACCGCCGGTTACATAATCTGTATGACCATCCCCGTTTATATCCATGGGAATCGTTGCAAAATAGTCCCAATACTGATCAAAACGTTCGAAATTCCGGATATAATGCCTGCGTTTAAAACAAGGTCCTTCGTACCAGAATGATCCCGATACAATATCCAGCTCCCCGTTACCATTAACATCAAATACTCCGACTGATTCAAAGCTTTCTGAAGCTACTTGTACCTTCTTAAACTGAATAGGTGAACCTGGTTGAGACTGCTGAGCTACTACAACCACATTTATTCCTAAGATAATATATAAAAGAATGCATGCCAGCCATATATAACAGATGTTTACCATCTTCTTAAGTATACATGCCAGCTTCATTTTAAATACCTCCAGTCTAAATAAAAGGATTGATACTTAAATAAACATTATCTGAAATATAATATTATCCTTGCAATTATATTTTTTATATACTCTAAAACATAATATTTACCCATCTGATAATATATTTTAATTTTTATCGTTAGATTGAAAAACAAATCCACCTCATCGCCGAATTAACGGCTTTCTTGATAAATCTAAACCGGACTGCCATCAGTGAATTCAGATCTAAACAAGGAAAAGAGAATTGTAATTTAAAAGTATATTGACACTCTGAACACAGCATTTTTCATTCAATATATATACTGACAAATTTCACTATAAAATCATAACATCAAATTTGAGCTATTGGTTATTTGTACAACCGTATTACGACTAATTAATCTGATAAGTATTTCTTATAGCACCTTGCTAATAATGACTGCTCACGAAACGATCTATTAGTCTGATTCCTGAAACATTTCGTTCTCAGCATCCCCGCCTGATTTAAGGTAAGCAATCAATTCTTTTAACTCCTCTTCATTCAGGGAATTTATTAAACCAGAAGGCATTTGGGAAGTTTCTGAAGGCTCTATAGCATCAACCTCTTCGCGCGGATAAATTTTAGGAGCCGTATCAGGATCACGGCTATAAACTTTCACATATTCCTCTTCTTCGACGGCTAACCCTGTTACCGTTTTACCATTCTTAAGCTTAACCTCCGAACTGTTATATTGACTTGAAATTACGGCACTTGGCGTAATGATGTCTTCCAGTAATACGTCTGCCGATTTATTCGGGGCAACCCAGCCCAGATTTGGTCCAATATCTCCCCCGTATTCTTCTATTGAGTGACAAGTACCACAGCTGCTGGCAAAGAATGCGTTTCGACCGTTTTCAAAATCACGATTCGCAAGCTTTCCTTCCACAGCCTTAACGGCCTCATCGATTGTCCAGTCGCGGCCCGGCCACTCGGGAGCAGTAATCTCAAATGGGGGTTCAGGTGCTAAACTCTTAGATGTAAGGTCAGCTACTGCTTCACGTTCCTCTTCGGTTGCCTTAACCAGGGCTTCATCTCGTATTTGTTCCAGGTAGCCGGTATAACTAAATCCCCCCATTTCCTCACCCGCTTTATTAATAAACTTAAAATACTCCCGGCGCTGATCAATCGTCCATCCATCACTCATATTGCGGAGCATATAAACGTACGCAAGCTTAGTAGTTGGCGGAGGGTTGTCAAACATATCCTCAATAGGCCCGCCATAATCCTCATTGCGTGCTATAAGCTCTTTATCCCAATCAGGTACTTTCGGCTGTTTTTCGTCCTGTAGCATTTCCAGTACTTTATCTATCACCTGAGGATCCCCCAAATAAACAAGATTTCGAACAAGTTCCATATTTACACGATCATCTTTGGTTGGCAAAGCCTCCTCCAGGGTATCAACAATCTTTGCACGTTCTTGTTCATCAGGATCACCTAAACGCATAAACGTAAGGGCCATGGCACGCAGATAACCCAGTTTTTGTTCCGTCGAAAGTTTGTCTAATTCCATCTCAATCAGCGATTGGGTAGCCTTATCTCTGTAATCTTCTGAGCCTGTCCGGGCCAATGCCACCAATCCGGTTATTTTTGCCTGAGTGCGATCCTCCAAAAACACTTTTGGGGCCCATGTCTCCGGGGGTTGTGCTTCAACTGCCATCCGCGCGGCGTAGCGTAAAAAGCGATCATCATTATCTAAGTAGGGCCAGGCAGTTTCAACAGCCCGGGGATCTTTATGCCCGTGAAAGGCCTCTAAAGAATGGCGGAGCTCGCGCGCCTGCTTCGCTTCAGGATTTTCTTCGGATTCGGCCGGTGCAGTCGATTTATCTCCCCTATATACTACTCGATACAGTTTTGAACCTTTTTTTCTTCCTCCCGTTGTAAAATACATCGCTCCGTCATCGCCAATAACCGCGTCCGTCAATGGAAGAGGACTGCCAGACAAAAATTCTTCAGCTTCTGCCGTATAACTTGCTCCTTCAGCTGTGAGATGTAAGGCATAGATCGTTCCAAAAGTCCAGTCAACCGCATAAAGTGCCCGCTGATAGCGTGCTGGAAATTTAGCATCAGTGCCAAATAAAAGTGCTGTTGGAGAACCAGGTCCAATATTATACAATGGAGGTAAACTGTCTTCATAGTAGGCTTTCCACTTACCACTGCCACTGCGCCACCCATAATCACTACCACTTACAGCATGCAAAATCCTTGTGGGACGATACCAGGGTAATCCCATATCCCATTCCATATCGTTATCATAGGTAAACAGCTCACCCTCGGGGCTTACAGCCGCATCATAAGTATTGCGGTATCCCATGCTGACTAACTCCCATTCACTGGCATCGGGATCGATGCGTACGATCCTTCCTCCCGGCACCAATATTCCGCGTGCATGTCCCCGGGGATCCCACAAACGAGGCAGTAAATTATCCAATTCCCAACTTGATACCCGACTGGAGGTAAACTCAGGCGGAGAAGTATGATTTCCATTAACAACATAAAGCCCTTTCCCATCAGGGGTGGGTAAAACAGTATGATTGCCATGCTCCCCTTCTCGCATTGGTCCACCCAGATACTCTAGCACATCAAAAATTCCATTATTTTGCGTATCTTTTAAGCGAAAAAGTCCCTTCCCATTTACATTCACATAAAGATAACCAAAGGCCCAAGTCATACCTTGGGCTCCGGTAATAGGAATAATGACCTCCTTCACATTAACTTTTGTAGTATCTTCGGTGTCTTTGACGGTCACTTCGTAGGTCCCTTTGTCATACTGATCAGAGGCATACAGTTTGCCTTCCGGTCCCGTCGTTAAACTAACCCACGATCCTTGGTCCTCTGGAACTTCATAAATTAGTTCTACTTCAAATCCGGGAAGTGCTTTAATATCTTCAATATCAGCGGTATCCCCTTGTTCTTCATCCTCAACAGATTCTTTTTGGTCATCATTGTCCTTCGAACTTTGCTGTGCCTCCTGGCTGCAGGAGAGTAACAGAAACAAAGACAGCAAACAAATAGAGAACGAATACGCACAGAAATTTCTTTGCGATAAATAGTTTGCTTTAATACTCATTATTAGATACTAAAATTAAGATTTGTAGGACTTCTCAAGCTGTCCAATAAAAAAAATACTATAACTCTTTGAAAAGAAGATTACGATACTCCACTTTCATAGCAGGTCCCTGATGAAGCTGGAACCCTAACAATCCTTCACTCTTTGCCTTTGATCCATCATCAATGGCCACGCTCATTACGCGTCCGTTAAGCATGTGAATCATCGTATTCCCCTGTACAATAAGATGATATTTATTCCATTGACCTGGTTTATATACTTCGGAAAGCTCTTCTTTACCGCCAAGAGATCCTATTTGAGCAGGCTCATTATCGGTCCCTATATAGGTTATTTGCCCGCGCAAGGCTAAAAATCCCCGTCCTTTTTCTTCATATAGCTGACCACTCCATTCGTTAGGTCCGTCTGAGTCTGCCTGATACCCTTTAAGAACATCTTCCTGGCCATCGACAATCTGGCTTCGGTACTGGATCCCGCTATTCCCTTCTGCCGAAATCCGGTACTCCACTTTCAGCTCGAAATCGTCTACTTCCTCATCCCAAACCAAAAAAGTGTTTTCATCTAAAAGACCATCTTCGGGGACTTCACCGATTAAAACTCCCTCTTCAAATCGCCAAAATTCAAGCCGTCCATGCCAATCATCAAAAGACTTCTCGGTTATTATCTGTTCAAAGCCCGCATTTTCATCCGAAGCTGGTTCTGGAAATTGTCCACATGCCTGAGAGAAAGTAAAAATACTAATTAACAGAAATGACAGAGATACCTTTGCGTTTGAACGCATAACAAAAATATTAAAGATTTAAATTTGGGTTATCAGGACCGAAATGCTTGAGCATGACAATAGGATCCGTTTCGGAGTGATTGGTAATCTCTACTCCTTCTACAGCCGCCTGCTCGCTTACAAAGTATTCATCATGGGTTAGCTGCCCAAATCGAATCAAAGAGGGAGTTTCAATTTCCCAACCCCCCATTTTGCCGTGGCCCTGCATCATAATCATACCGTAAGCTCCGGCATCCTTAATAACGACAGACTCTCCCGGTAGTACCGTTAGCTCTTTTGCGCTAAAAGCATCTGATTTATAACAGATCCATTTTTCAATGTATCCTTCCGTTTTCATTTCCTCCACAGGATTAACAGGAACCGGATCCATGAAACATTTTTCCTGTAAATCAGGATCTACATTCAAATCCCAATCCAATACATCTACTAAGTGCTGGTAGTCACCTATCCGATCTTCTGGCGTATCTTTCCACAGCAATTCTTCATCTACAATAGCATCTCCAACCAGTGACTGGTACATGGCAAAAACGTCCGATGCCTTTTGAGGCTCATACGTACAAAGACTTCCAGGGGCATGCAGCAATCCCGGAGGGACGTTCCAGCCAGTACCGGGCTGTAAGCGTTGAGCGGATGAGAGATTAGTAATCTTATTATCTCCTTTGGTAAAATTCTTAAGACATTCCAGTATCTGTTCTTTTGTTGTGCCGGGATTTAAACCGAAAAAAGTATACGGAAAATCTGCACCATAGTTATTAACTTGCGGCGGAAAGTAATATGCTTCCGGTTTCCCATTTTGACCGGTGAGTTTTGCATGTTCATCGCGGTGATGCACATGATGAGGCAAAGCTCCTTTATTATCAAAAAACTTCGAATACATCGGCCATGACTCATATTCTCCCCAAATACGATCACCTATCAGATCTCCCTTTAACTCACTGACGGCCTCTTTTAACAGGATACGCTCCGTACTTCCGTTATGTTCAAAAACAACTTCGCTGAGTCCTTCTATTTCACCTGTCAAAGGACCATTATCCGCAGGGGTGGTCGAAGAGAACCATCGTTCATCAATTCCACCTCGCTCACCGCCCAGCGCATATTAATCATCGGGATGTAATTTAATTCTTCGACCCGGAACACAAAATGATCTAGGTACCCAATTGGGTGCTAGTCGTAAAATACCTTCTCCCTGTTCAAACGCCTGTTGTGCAATCTTTAAATTATTGCTCATTTTTTATTTATTTTTCTTCGTTATATATTTATCAATTTATACTTACTTTAATATCATAAACCTTGGTTTCTGCCACATCAAGATGGATGAGTGAACCCTCCTTTCGGGCTTTAGTTTGACCAATAGGCGGATGGCTGCCCGGCTCTAAGGCTGTCACATACTCATCCCTCCCCCAGTGCTGCCAATTTGTTAACCAGGGAAGCTGCTCTTTCTTAAATTCCATTGATAATTTCAATCCCAGGTTTGAATTATTAATTCCACAGTGGCAGGAACCGTTACTGTCCGGCTCTATATCAATATAGGCAACAGCCTCATTAGCTCCGCGATGTGCATCCAGAGGAGAGCTGCATCTTTTAAAACTATTGGATGTATTAAAAATATCTCGGCTTTTTTTATCCGGCGCTTCCCAGTCGCCTTCCCACTGGAGCATTGTCCCCTCATCAACAAGAGGCCAACCAAAATTACAGTGATACAAAATCATATGTGGGGCAGGCTCATTTCCAACATTAGTGACTTCATCATGTACATGAATAACTGATTCGCCCAACCTAGCTGAAACTGTTCTTTTCAGCTTCAAATGAGGACCAAAAACCGAACTCTGAAACACCGTCCCCGTAATGCTCATTTTCGGATGCTGTGAGGAAAGGTCAGGTTGCTTAATAGTATTCACTTCAGCAGGAATATTGCTGATAGTATCGTGTAGCCCCCGCTCTCCATACTCATCTTTTTCTGGTCCTCCTACATGAGTGAGCCCACAAGTAGTAAGCAAACCACCTCCAAAAGAATCCAGCCAGTGTGTTCCTCGAGTTGCGAAAGGGTTAGAGGGAACGATTCCACGATGGCTCAGCCAAGATAAGCTATGCTGATTATGAAAGGCACCAGCAATATCCATAGCCCGATCTATAACCAACTGAATCCGTAGGCCACTACCTGTATTTAGCCAAGCTATCCGGGTCCCTTTTCCATTGCCATCACCAATGGTATAAGTTTCTATACCTCCAATCTGTCGATGGTTTGATATCTTATTCAGCCATTTTTTCTCAGCTATAAGTGAATTCTTATTTGCAGATATATCAGGCATTTAAACCATTATTTTTCATTTAAATTTTAGTATAGTTTTTATACTAATCCTGTTTTTTGCCAGTCCCCAGATTTAGCTGAACTGAGCACCGCCTCACATACTTTTTGGGTTTGCTGGGCTTCTTTAAAAGTTGGAGAGCACGTTTCATCAGATTCCAAGCTCTTAAAAAAATCAGCCATCTGATGTATAAAGGTATGTTCAAACCCAATTGACAAGCCAGGAACCCACCATTTGTCCATATAGGGATGTTCTTCCTCCGTCACATGAATCGATCGCCAGCCTCGTAGTTCAGCATCATCATTGTAATTAAAGAATTCAAGACGATTCATATCATGCAGGTCCCAGCGGAATGACCCATTTTCACCATTAATCTCGAGCGTATATTGTGCTTTATGTCCTCGGGCATAGCGGCTAGCCTCAAAAACACCTAAAGAACCATTTTCAAAATGACAATTAAATATACAAGCATCATCTATGGTAACTGCTTGCTTTTCACCTGATTCCTGATGAACTCGTTCCTTAACAAACGTTTCCGTTACCGCCGATACATCTTTAATGTTTCCATTAAGCCACATCGCAGTATCTATACAATGGGCAAGCAAGTCACCGGTCACTCCAGAACCAGCCACTTCTTGATCAAGTCGCCATAAATCCCTCCCCCCCTGCGGTACATCCGGACTAATAGTGAAGTCTTGCAAAAAGTTTGTTCGTATATGAAATATACGTCCCAGCCTCCCCGAGTCAATGACATTTTTCATCAGGGTAATGGCCGGAATGCGTCGATAGTTAAAGGAAACAAAGTTAGGAATATCGGCTTTCTCTACCGCCTCCACCATTGCTTCTCCCTCCTCAATATTTCGGGCAAGTGGCTTTTCTAAAACTACCATTTTACCGGCTTCCGCTGCTGCAATAGCAATATCAGCATGCATATTATTGGTCGTACAGATATCCACAATATCGATATCATCACGTGCTATAATATCCTTCCAGTCGGTTTCAATCGATTCATACCCCCACTGAACCGCGAAGTCCCGCACCTTTTCCTCTGTTCGGGCACAAACGGTCTTTAGTACCGGCCGATAATCTATATCAGGGAAAAAATCATTCACGCGTTTATATGCATTGGTATGAGTTCGGGCCATAAAGCCATAACCTATCATACCAACTCGCAATTCCTTCTTATCTGTCATTGTATTCTGATTATTTGATATAACTATTTCTATTTAATCTGACCAACCATGCTTTTCACGCACTGATATCATCGCAGTTAAAATATTATTCCAGGTTTGCTGCTTCTTCATCACTTCATTGGGAAACATGCAGCCATCCCAGCAAATATGCTTAAAAGCTTTTGTCAACTCACCGTTTTCATCTCGCAGCCAGTGGCCTGCATCTTTTGCAATATCCAATCGCCCCTCAGGATCATTCGGCAAGCAGTGACGACCCGTTTTGTCGTGCGTTCCAGAGCCGAAAACAGTACCATCGCTTTGGGCTACATGAAAGTCGATCGTCCACGGACGAAGTGCTTCTGTCATTTTTTCCAAGCCTTCTTCAAGTGTCTCGCGATCCCCCCATTCAAAATCTTCCGGCAAAATCCGATCTTCCGGAGCATTATATCCCAGCAGATACAACAGGGTGTGTGCCATATCTGCCTGAAAACCAATATTTGGCCGATCAACAGCTTCTAAGGTTTCAACCATCGCTTTCCAGCTGTGCATTCCACCCCAGCAAATCTCTCCTTCAGCAGCAAGCTCCTCATCATATTCAGCAGCAACATCACAAGCTCTGCGCCAAGTCTGAGCAATTAGTTCGGTATTTTTTTTGGGGTTTTCAGCCCAGCTTCCCGGATCAACTGATGAATCAATGCGTATTACACCGTGAGGCCGAATGCCCTGTTCACGCAAGACTGCACCAATTTTACAGGATTTTTCCACCTGAGTAACGAGATTATCACGGTCTTCCTGGCTTCCCATAGCCGACCCACCGCCAATGTCAGGCCATATGGGCGCCACCAAGCTACCTACCTCAAGGTCTCTTTGCCCAATATCATCAGCCAACGCCTTTATATCATCCTCTGTACTATCAATACTAATGTGCGGATCCGATAAAAACAGATCAATACCGTCAAAAGTCACCCCATCAACTTCTGCACCTTCCGTTAAGTCTAAAAGCGTTTCAAGAGCAATAGGAGGCTCCGAATCTGGTCCTTTACCAACAACGCCAGGCCAAGCTGCATTATGTAATTTTGGAAAAGTATATTCTTGCATAATGGATAAGTTAAGAGATTTAATATTTAGCTCGCATTTTTACAATGAGATAGTATCGCATATAAATAAGAGGCACTGCTATCTACAATCTACTATAATATTTTTTTAACTGAGCTTTTATGTTAGGAATTCCAGGCAAGGCAGATAATATCCGCTATAATAAAAAGGGATAAAATGATTATAAGAAATAATAAATCATAAAAGTAATAAACCCCTTAATTTTCTTACCTCACCCTAACACCCCGTTTTTCACTATACTCTGCATTTTTATAATTGCTTTTGAAACATGATTATAGACACTTTGCTTATTAATATTCATTATCTGTGCAATCTCATTATTTGATAGGCCGCGGTAAAATTTAAGCATTATGGCCTCCTTTTGCCGCCTGCTTAACGTACCTATTGCTATTTTAAGCTGCTTTTTTTTGCTGCTTTCATTTTCATGTTCAATAATAGTCTTCTCTATATGTTCAGCTACCCCAAATAAGTTTCGTGTGTATTCAAGATTCCGTTCAGCACGATTCTTTCGCTTTTTGATCTTCCGAAAAATCATACGACGTAATGATACCAGCAGATAGGATTTAACTGACCGTGCCTCATCAATGGTATATCTTTTGTTCCATAGATTTAAAAATAATTCCTGGATCGCATCTTCAACCAAAGATCGCTTGGGTGTAATCCGATAACCATATTTAAAAAGCCATGGATAAGAAAAGCTAAAAAGCTTGCTTAGAGCTTTTCTGTCCGAACTTCTCAGTTCGGTCCAAAGTTCACTAAGATCTGTTGGGTTAAGCGTTGAAGTATTGTGCGTCACTTTTTTTGTACCTAGACTTAACGACATGGGCATAAATTTTATAGTCTACCGTTTGTTACAAATAGCTCGTATTTATTCGATGCAATTAGATATAAAGCGTAGAATATGAGATAAATCTTTACTATGAACATATGTTCATCATATTGTCATTTGTTCATTCATTAATTTATGAAAATTATTC
>Ga0079226_10003867_pt1 | contig 11472 bp, 9 predicted proteins | sample Poulit2014_FD_76345 | JGI IMG/M metagenome (GOLD analysis project Ga0079226, IMG submission 76345) | Agricultural soil microbial communities from Georgia to study Nitrogen management - Poultry litter 2014 | ecosystem: Environmental > Terrestrial > Soil > Agricultural land | place: USA: Georgia...
CGTTTCCATCGGGCTGGGTCTGAATGTGCACACGGTCGGCGATAAGGGCGAACTACCCAGCAGCCTGCCGGTTTTTCTGTTCCCTGACATACCACTTGACTGGCACACGTTGACGGTTATTTTCCCGATATCACTGACCATGGCGGTGGTCGGTCTGCTGGAATCGATGATGACCACCACCATCGTCGATGACCTGACCGATACGCCCAGCGACAAGAATCGCGAATGCCGGGGCCAGGGCATCGCCAATATCGCCTCCGGACTGCTCGGCGGCATGGCCGGTTGCGCGATGATCGGCCAGACCGTGATTAATATCAAATCCGGAGGCCGGGGTCGGCTGTCCACTCTGGTGGCTGGCGTGGTGCTGTTGATTCTGGTGGTTTTTCTGGGGCCCTGGGTGTCCCAGATTCCAATGGCCGCGCTAGTGGCCGTGATGGTCATGGTCTCCATCGGCACGTTCAGTTGGGATTCGATCCGCAATCTGGCCAGCCACCCGCCGAGCAGCAGTGCGGTGATGGTCGCCACCGTGGCGGCGACGGTCTTCACCCATAACCTTGCCATCGGCGTCGGCATCGGTGTGCTCCTGAGTGCGCTGTTTTACGCCAATAAGGTGGGGCGCGTGTTCCATGTGGACAGCCGTGATAATCCGGTGCGGCCGGGGACGCTTTATACCGTGGTCGGACAGGTTTTTTTCACCTCCGCGGATGACTTTCTGGCGTCCTTTGATTTCAAGGAAGCTGTGGAACACGTCACCATTGACGTACACCGCGCGCACTTTTGGGACATCACCGCTATCGGCGCCTTGGACAAGGTGATTATCAAGTTCCGCCGCGAGGGTACCGAAGTAGAGGTGACCGGGCTAAACGAAGCTAGCGCCACCCTGGTGGACAAGTATGCCGTTCACGACAAGCCGGATGCGGTAGAAAAACTCATGGGCGGACACTGAGGAGCGCCATTATGACCCACGTTATTGCCTGTATCGATGGTTCCCGAGCCGCTCAAGCGGTCTGCGACGGCGCCGCGTGGGCTGCCGAGGCGCTTGATGCGCCTGTGACACTGCTGCATGTCCTGGATCCCCCACGATACAGCGGTGAGCCTAATCTCAGCGGCAGCCTCGGACTCGGCACCCGCGAGAATCTGCTCACCGAACTGGTGGAGTTGGAAGGCCGCATCAACCGGTTGGCTCTGGAAGAGGGTAAGCTGCTGCTGAAAGCAGCTCGTGAACGAGCGCTTTTTCATGGCCTTTCCAATGTTGAAGTACGCCAGCGCCATGGTGACTTGCTTGAGGCACTGACCGACCTTGAAGACCAAACCCGGCTGCTGGTGATTGGCAAGCAGGGAGAGGCGCATACCGGCTCCAGCCAGCTGGGTGACAACGTGGAGCGGGTCATTCGCGCCATGCACCAGCCGGTCCTGGTGGTGGTTGGAGAATTTGCCCTGCCACGTTCGGTGATGTTGGCTTTCGACAATAGCGCCACCACGCGCAAGGGTGTGGATATGATAGCTACCAGCCCGCTACTCAAGAAGGTGTCATGCCACTTGGTGAGCGTCAACGGCAGTGGCTATCAGGCGCGAGAAGGTCTGGCATGGGCCGAGCAACGCCTGCGCGAACAAGGTCATGACGTCGTGAGCGCGGCCCTGAATGGTGATGTAGATACGCAACTGCATGGCTACCAGGCCGACCATGACATGGATATGATCATCATGGGGGCCTATGGCCACTCCCGGGTTCGTGAATTTCTGATCGGCAGCACGACAGACCGGATGATCCGCAAGGCCCGAGTGCCGCTTCTGATCCTGCGCTGACACCGACCGCACAATACTGCGGCCAAACAGTCAGGAAGGAAATACCGATGGATGAGAGGTTTTGGAGCACTCGCGCATGGCCGCCATGCGGGGTCGGGCCCTAACACAAACCGGCGTGGTCGTTGACCGGCGCGATGAACGCGGTTGGCCTGTTGGCACTGGTCACCGTAAGACAATGCATGGCCCGGGTGCACGCCACATAGAGCAGATTGCGGTCCATCTCGGTCGCATAGGTCGCCTTATCGGCATGTGGCACGATAACCTCGTCGAATTCCAGCCCCTTGGCCATATGCGCTGCGGTGACGACGATGCCCAGTCCAAACGACTGGGTCTCCTCGGTGAGCAGTTGGATCGTCAAACCGGCTTTCTGTAGTTGCTTGTGCAAACGGCGGGCTTGTTTCTGCGTCTTGCAGATCACGCCCAAAGATCGACGTTCCGACTGTTCAAACGCTTGTGCAAGCGCAACGATCGTTTGTCGTTCCTTCGCCACGTTGCCGTGTTCGAGAACCTGCGGCGTCTCGCCGTGGCGCTCGATGGGCTCGAGCTCGGGATTAGGCGCGATACGCTGGGCAAACCGGTTAATCTCGTAGCTCGACCGGTAGCTTTTGTTGAGCGTGACCACACGCGACTGCGAAAAGGCGTGCCGGATCTGCTCGGCTGCCGATGCGCTGTAAGGATTGATCGACTGACCGATGTCGCCGAGCACGGTCTTGTTGCAGGCAAACAACTTGTCCAACACCGCATACTGAACCGGCGTGTAATCCTGCATCTCATCGACCAGCAGATGCTTGATATGGCGATACGGTGAGCGTACCGAATCGAGTCGGAGCTTGAGATAGATCAAGGGAAACACATCGGCATATTCAAGCCGTCCGCGGCTGGCCGTCTGGAACAGTGCCGGTTCTTCCAGCCAATCGTAGAACTGACGATAGGCCTGACGCAGGGTCGCTTCGCGGGTCATCGCTTTAATCGCCTCGCGCAACGTGCGGCGCTGCTCGATGGTGAGGTCAACGTTGTACTGAATACCGATCTTGGCCTCAAGCTCACGAACGACCTGCGGTATGCGCTCGCGTACCGACAGCCGGCGATGCTTGCGATAGACCTCGTCGACGAGCCACGCCGGAACGAGGCGATGCGCGACCCAGACGTCTTCGGCAACAAATCTCTGACGCTCGACGTGCGCCGCGTAGCGATCAAGCTGTTTGAGAAAATCCGGGGAAGCCTTGCGCTGAATGCGTTCGCGCATCGCCGGGTCTGCCTGTTCGAGCAACGCGCTTGTCTGCTCGAAGAAGGTCTGGAACTTATACTGTCCTTCCAACAACTGCTCGGCCAGATCCTCCATGCGGATCTCGGCCACCGATTCCTCTCCGAGCTCGGGCAGCACGTTCGAGATATAGTCCGCGAACACGCGGTTCGGCGAAATGATCAGGATGGCGTCGGATGACAGCGTGTCCTTGAAGCGATACAACAGGAACGCGATGCGATGCAGCGCGATCGACGTCTTGCCGGAACCGGCCACACCCTGAATAATCAGGTTCGGCGCTTGCTCGTCGCGAATGATGGCATTCTGGTCGCGCTGAATGGTGGCGACGATATTCTTCATGCCTTCGTCCGCATTGCGGCCGAGCTCGTCCTGGAGCACGTCGTCAACCACGTTGACCGCGCTGTCGATCATCAGCTCGATGCGTCCGTGCTTGATCCGGAACTGGCGCTTGAGCCGGACATCACCATTGATCACGCCCTCGGGTGCCACATAGCGTACCGGCCCGGTTTCGTAGTCGTAGAACAGAGAAGCGATGGGGGCGCGCCAGTCGTAAACCCGGGTTTCGCCCGTGTCGGCGTCGCGAAAATGATGAATACCGATATAGACCGGGTCCGCCTCATCCACCGTTTCCGCGGCGAAATCGAAACGCCCGAAATACGGCGAGCGCAACAGCTTGTGCAACTGCTTCTTGTAGGCGAGCACGTTTTCGGCCGTTGCTGCCGAACGCTCCACGTAGTCGCGGGAGGCCACCTTCTCGACGTGATCCATCTCGGCGCGGTTTTCCCACAGATACGTTTTCTGATCCTTGACGTCCTGTGCGTAGCGGTTGAGCCGGTCACCCGCCTCGCGCAGGCCGTGCTGAAGCCGCGCCTGGATATCGGCCAAATGGTCTTCTTCCGCGGCGCGGGCCGTATCCGATTGTGCTGAAGCCGTCATCTCAGATGCCCTATCGGTTTGAAGGCTCGGCGAACAGCGGCAATCGCGGCAGGTGGCGCGCCTCTGATGGCCCATCGGAATCGGCCACTGGCGGCAACCACGGCTCGTACGGCATCGCGTCGAACCGGCGAGTCCAACGCGCGGCAAATACGATCGCCGCGCCGACGACCGTCGCCATGCTCAAGGTCAGGAAAGTCGCTTATTCTGCCGCACGAGAGCCCACTAATCAATTCGAGCGCTCACGGCGATCGGTCGGCGGCGTAGTCCTGCATGGTTCACGCAGGCCAAAGACATAGAGGCCACCGCGAAGTGATCGGTACTTGGCTATTTGCGCTGAGCCCGCGATCGCAACGCTCGACTGGGACGGCCCGCGGGTCGCCCTGTTTCGCGCGCCGGTTGCAATACGGCCCGTTTCGGGCAATTGAAGAATGCACGAGAACTTTGGTGGTAGCATGGCCGTGATGAGTAAATACAGGTGTCACAACTGCGCCCTTGAATGCATCGTCGGCGATATCGCCAGGCAGGCTGATATGCAGGCTGTGGTGAATGCCGCCAACGCCCAATTGCAAATCGGTGGCGGTGTAGCCGGCGCGTTGCATCGCGCCGCCGGGCCGGGGCTGGCCCGGGAATGCGCGCCGATGGCACCGATCCGCCCTGGCGAAGCCGTGATTTCGAGCGGCCATGACCTGCCCAACGATTACGTCATTCACGTGTTGGGGCCGGTCTACGGCGTGGACGAACCGGCTGCCGAGTACTTGGCAGCATGCCACGATCAGGCGATTCGGCTGGCCGCTCGCCAGGGCATTGCGTCGATCGCCTTTCCGGCCGTGTCCACCGGCGCTTTCGGCTATCCCATGCAAGAGGCAGCCGAAGTGGCCATCGCCGCGACTTGCCGAACGCTCGCCGAAGTCAGCGGCGTTTCGCGGGTGCGCTTCGTGTTGTTCGACGAAGCAGCGCATGCGGTCTACAACCGGGCGATCGCGGCAGCCGTTCGCTAAGCACTGCCACAGCAGCTGGCGATGATGCACGTCCGACTGTAGAATAGAGGCCATCTGATGGCCCCGTCCGCTACAGCCGCTCTGTAGTTACCCAATCGGCGCGGTCTCCCTTGTTCCTCAATGAATTCATCACGGCGTGCCGGGCTCGATGCCCGGCGCGCCGCGAGTCGTGTACGACCCTATGCACCAGCCCCAAAACCGCAAAGTGGATCGCCAGATGGACCGCCATACGACACCCGTGTCGTGGGTAATCGCCTTCGGCTTTCTCGCCACGTTCATGTCCAGCTTCGGCCAGACCTTTTTTCTAGGCCTGTTCAGTCCACAGTTTGGCGCCGCCGCCGGCATCGAAGGCACCACCGTCAGCTTGTTATATGGGATCGCCACGCTGGCCAGCGGCAGTTTGCTGTTCTGGCTCGGCGGCGCCATGGATCGGTTATCGCTGCGCTTGGCAGTGACGGTGAGCCTGGCTATTCTCATCGTTGGTTGTTTGTTCGTGGCCGGGGTCGAAACCGGTGCCATGTTGTTGGCGGCTTTCTTCCTACTCCGCCTGGGCGGCCAGGGCCTGCTCACGCAATTGGCCATCGTCGCCGCCGCGCGCAACGGTGGCAAACGTCGCGCCACCACAATTGCCTGGGCCTCGATGGGTGTGATTCTCGGCGAAGCGATTCTGCCGGCAACCGTGATCGCCGTACTGAGCCTGTTCTACTGGCGCCACCTCTGGCTCGTGGCTGCCGCTTTGTCGCTGGTCGTCGTGATGCCGGCACTGCTGGTACTGCAACGCCGCATCCATTGGCGCGAATCGGATAACCAGCTCAAGTCATCGGACGCTACGCGGAACACAGCCAGTGCGCTACGCCGCCGTACGGTGCTCACTGATCGCCGCTTCTGGGCAGGGGCGGCGATCATGCTCATACCGCCGTTCATGACCACCGGCTTTTTGTTCGAGCAGACCACCATCGCCCAAGCCATGCACTGGAACGCGGGTCTCATCGGTGCAGCTTTTACCGTGTTCGCGATTTCCCGGGCCTTCAGTACCTGGTTTTTTGGCCGGACCGCCGACCGCTTCGGCACCATCTTGATGGCCCGCGTGCATCTGTTGCCCATGGCTCTGGCGTTCGCCTCGCTCGCTCTGCCGCTGGGCGGGGCTTCGATCTGGGTCGCTTTCGCCGGCATTGGCTTCACCAATGGTGCGAACTCGGTACTATCCGGTGCGCTGTGGGCCGATATGTTCGGAACGGCCGCCGTAGGCACGGTACGCGGCGTATTCGGCGCGGCCATGGTTGTAGCCAGCGCACTGGCCCCGATAACCGTGGCGGCGGCAATGGCATCGGGTTTGAGCGCGGGAAGCTTGGGCCTCGTGTTTGGTACTTATGCGCTCATTGTGCCGATGCTGGCCGGCCCCTTCCTGCGTAGCCGTCACACGCACGCGATTCAACCGCAATGACGCATACATGACTCGCAGTGAATCCACCAACGCCCTCACCGCAGGCGATTTGCTTCGCTCAAGCCAACCCGCCGATCAACGCGCCAGAACACGCAGTTTCGACTCGACTGTGTCGTAGTCGAGATAACAGCCCTGCAGATGGCGCTTGCCGGTATTCGGATTGAATTCGCCGCGGCCGTGCAGGACCCGGCGATTGTCAAAGGCGATCATCTGGCCCGGCGCCAGTTCGAAATCGGCGCGATAGCGTGGCGCGCGCAGGCGACCCCAGAAGTCGCAGTAGGCCACATACCAGTCCTCCATTTGATCCGGCGCCACATCGATCGCGTCACGAATCCAGTTGTTGAACCGGATCTCACGAAGCACGCCGTGATCGTCGACACGGATGATCGGTTCTCGCACGGCGATGTCATGCCCGTCGTCCTGAAACCGCAGGTCGATGGGCGTTTCGGCGAGTATGGAGAAATGTCCCGGCGCCTCGTGGCGCATGGCCTCGGCCACGGCGAAACCGTCGGCGAACGTGGAAGCACCGCCCTCGGCCTCGTTCTCCAGGCAATACAACAACTGGATATCCGGCGGATTGCGCCAGTTCGGCAGATCCGTATGCAGTTCCAGCTCGATCGCTGTGTACGCGGCGTTGTTCGGGTTCGGCTTGGACTGCACATCGAAACGGGCGCCAAAGTTGGTCGCCCGCAGCGGCCCGATGGATTCGGCGATGCGAATGACCTCGTCCAGGTCGGTCGGGCCTTCGTCGAGCAGCACCAGCCCGTCACGGGTCAACGCTTCCAGCCACTGGCGCTGGCCGGTGTTGGCGCCTATGAAGTCGCAGTGCGCAATACGCTCCGGCATAAAGTTTTCGCGCCAGATGCGCGCTTCAGGCACGGCGGACTGGAACCGATGCTGGCCGGGCCGACGCTGATACAGCCAGACGCCATCGAAGCGACTTTCGTGACCATCCGGCCAATCGAGCACCAACATGCTGTTATCAAGGGCCACGTTCGGCACGCCGGTCTCGGTATCGATAATCTTGACCAGCCGTTCATGCGAACTGGCGTGTCGGCAGACATCGCACGGGCAGTGGTCGCGAAGCCAGATCGGCGGCAGCGCTGTCTCGGCGCCGTCGTCCCAGGTCAGCGCCACGCGCGGCGACTCGCCGATGCGAGTCAATTCGGCCGAAACCAGCGATGGTCCATCGCTGTAGCCGGCCAGCTCCTTCATATCGACGCGTTCTCGACCGATCACCGATGCCATGAAAGTCCTTGTTTATCCGGGCGAACGCAGCACAGCGCTCGCGAAACTGTCGACGCAGAGGATGAACGTCGTCGCGGCTTCCGGCAAACGATGAATTCGATGTCGTAGCCTTAGCATGGCTAAGGCATATAGTGCATTATGACTATATGATGAACGTGAGTTACCCGCCGGCTGCCGTCGACTGTCCGCATACGACGATACGAGTACGCGGCTGATGGCCGGCCTCCCGCCGGTCTCTTGGCTGCAAGCCTTCGAGGCGGCCGGCCGGACGCTCAGTTTCACGCGGGCCGGGGAGGAGCTGTCAGTGACTCAGTCCGCAATCAGCCAGCGGATTCGCATGCTCGAAGCGCGTCTTGGCCAGGATCTTTTCATACGTCATCCGCGTTCGCTGACACTGACCGAAGCCGGCCGGGCCTGGTTGCCCAGCGTGCAGGACGCATTTGACCGCCTGGCCCACGGTACGGCGGAAGTCTTCGGACCGGAGCCGGATGCGCCGGTCACGATCCGCGCCACACCGGCGATCCAGCAATTCTGGCTGGCGCCACGGCTGCATGCGTTCCATCGGCGCTATCCGCAGACGCCACTGCGTGTCGTGACCGGCGTCTGGCCGGATGATTTCATTGGCGAAGATGTGGATATGGAAATCCGCTACGGCATCGGAGACTGGGCCAATCTCGTCCAGTGTTCCCTGGGCAGCGATGTGATGACGCCGGTCTGTGCGCCGCCGCTTGCCGAGGCGCTATCCGATCCCGCATCGCTGGCCAACCATACACTGCTGCATACCACCGGCTTCGTGGTCGGCTGGCCCACCTGGCTCGACGCAGCCGGACTCGCCGATATCGAAGCGCGACACCTATGGTGCGACACACAGAGCATGACGCTGCGTCTGGCTGCCGAGGGCAGCGGTGTAGCCCTGGCGCATCAAGGGTTCGCTGCGGACCACAATACACTGGCGGCACCGTTTGAACTGACCTGCCCGACACATGAGCAGTTTGTTCTCACCCGGCCGGAACGGCGCACGCTGCGCGCGCCTGCCGAATGCCTGTGGCATTTTCTCAAGGCGTCGATCGAATAGACAGATCGTCGTTCGCTACTCGGCGCAATCGATACATTTGAGCGCAGTCGGATCCAATTCGAGACGCGCCTTGGCAATCCACTCGCCGCATTCGATGCACTCGCCGTATACGCCTTCGTCAATACGCTTCAAAGCCTGCGGAATCTGCTGCATACGGATTGCCCGCCGCCGTTCCGACGCCTGGGCCATGGCCTGTCCTTGCAACGCGTCCATACGCGACAGGCGCCCTGTCGTCGTCTGATCGAGTTCCACCGTGGCTCGCTGACTCTGCGAGCGGCTGCTTTCGTCACGACACTGCTGATAGAGCGAGCGTAATCGCTGACGCACAGCATCCATATCAAGTTCTGGGTGATTCATGGCATGCAGTATAAATCAAACATGCAGCAGGCTCCGTTGCGCGACGGAAACTATCGTCGATCGCTGGAATGGATTGTTTGCTCCATGAGTGCTGTTGGTCATTGTGCGGATAACGCGACGTGCGAGAGCTTTTCGGCATGCTCAAGCGTGAACGTGTGTACCGCACAAAATATCCGACACTCGATGCCGCCAAAGCGGATGTGTTCGATTACATTGAGCTATTCTATAATCCACGAATGCGGCGGAGAGTCGCAAAGCAAGATTTGATGATTTCAGCTGTTTTAAAACCGTCCGTGGTATCGGGGTAGAACCCGTTGAAGACTTTACGGACTACGAAGTTGTTCTCAGCATCCAATACTTGGGCCAATTCTTCAGGAATCGATGAAATCTTCATATGATGCCTAACATATTATCGACTGTTCTGGCGCTCGCTGGACGTTCGTTCCCGTCGCGCTGAATGCCGAGCCGATCGTGACTACGCGCGTCGACATATGGGTATTCAGATTTCATGGTTGATAAAAGAGATCTCGCTCTACCACGCAAGAGTTGTATCGATCAGTTCTTTTGCGAAAACAACTGATCGAGATGATGCTTAAACACGGCCATGGCTGTTTCTGCAGTCTGCTGCCCGACCAACACACTCGTCCCAAGGCCGTGGTTGAGTGCGAGTAAACGAGCCGCCTCGATAGAAGCGTCTAGATCAGCGGCTAATTCACCGGCCTCTTGTGCATCTTCGAGGGCTTCCGCAACTCGCTTTTCGAGGCGATTAGGTCCTTCAATAAAGGGCCGAGCAGCAAATTCCGTGTTCGTCATTGCCAAGACCGCATAGGAAGTCCAGACGAGGTGGAAGGTGCGGCTACGCTCATCAGTCGGCAGGGCCTCGGCAAGAAGCGTCTCAAGAAACGAACGCAGCGAAGGTGGGTTGGGTATTTTGCTTAGCCTGGTTTGCCATCGCTCATGGCTCTGCCGCTCCAAGTACTGCAACGCAGCGTGCATTAACCGGGATTTATCTTTGAAGTAGTACTGCACGAGCCTAAGCGACACATCGGATTCCGCTGCCACAGCCCGCATGGTAACTGCGTGTAGCCCTTCGCGCCCGGCAAGGCGAATCAGACCTTCAGCAATTTGAGCCCGACGCTCCTGGTGGTCAACAGTTCTTGGCAAATCGTTTCTCCAGGATGTTTTTTGTTTTGATACACGCGTATCATAATATCAAATCTCAAATGATTGCGACCTCGCCGACTTCAGTCATTGGTGACCGGGCAATCACCGGTTGAACTGAAAGAGTTCTGTTTTCATGACCACGCAACGTAACAACGCCCCGGCCAGGATCCCTGCTCGAATCTGGAGAATTGCTGCCGTAACCGGTGCTGGAGCGTTTATGGCAATGCTAGACAGTACGGTAGCCAATCTTGCCCTTGCGTCCATCCGTACTGATTTCGGTTCTACACTCTCCGTTATCCAATGGGTCATCACCGGATATCTCGTCGCGTTAGCAGTCTCACTCCCGACAGCCGGCTGGTTGGGCCTCCGATACGGTTACGGGCGGGTCTGGACCGCTGCGATGGCAGGCTTTATTGCCGCCTCGGCTCTGTGCGGCCTTGCTCCGGGACAGTTGACACTTATCGGTGCCCGGCTCCTCCAAGGGCTCGCAGCCGGTCTCATGGTGCCGACTGGACAGGCTGTAATCGGTTCGACCGCCAAGTCGAACCAACTTGGGCGCCTTATGGGAACCCTCGGGCTGGTCATTGCGCTGGGACCGGCCCTGGGACCGGCAGTTGGTGGTTTCCTATTGGAGGTTACGTCGTGGCGCACGCTGTTCTGGATCAATGTCCCCATAGGGATTGCAGCTCTCATCGCCGCCAGGGGCCTGGTGCCTGGTGGATCGACGAGTGCGGGCCGGCCGTTGGATAGAAAAGGGCTTCTGATGGTGAGTCTCGGGCTCCCTTTGTTGCTTTATGGTGCGACGAAAATCGGCTCAGCCGGCTCCAGTGCCGGTACGGTTTTTGCGATTTTGGCGGGGGCTGTCCTGGTCACCGGCTTCGTCCTCTCTGCACTGTGTACACGTCACTCACTGATCGACCTGCGGCTGATGCGCCGACGACTCTTCTCGGCCGCCACGACCACTGCCGGTTTAACGGGTGCTAACATGTATAGTGGCCTATTGATCCTACCCCTGTACCTCCAACTGGCAACGAGCCGTAATGCCGCAGAAACCGGCTTGATGTTGTTCATCATGGGCTTGGGTAGTGCCGCAATTCTCCCGATTGCTGGCACACTGACCGCTCGTTTTGGCGCGCGCAGAACTGCTTTTACCGGAGCAGGAATACTGTTTGTCAGCACC
>Ga0079226_10003868_pt1 | contig 11464 bp, 15 predicted proteins | sample Poulit2014_FD_76345 | JGI IMG/M metagenome (GOLD analysis project Ga0079226, IMG submission 76345) | Agricultural soil microbial communities from Georgia to study Nitrogen management - Poultry litter 2014 | ecosystem: Environmental > Terrestrial > Soil > Agricultural land | place: USA: Georgia...
GTATTTTAAAGTAATTGCATAGTAAACAGAAATAAGAAAAGACCCTATACAAAAAGTATAGGGTCTTTTTTATTTAGGTAGAAAGAAAATAAAAGAAGAAAAAAGCAAAGAGAATAAAGAAGATGGAAAATGTATAGGAGGAAATAAAATGAATTATCATATGGAAGATGCAACGCAAACTGCGGCAAAGATAAGGAGGGCGTTAAAAAAGAAGTATCCAGAATATGGGGCAAAGCATTTTAAAGTAAGAACGAGTAAGTATACGGGTGGAAGTAGTATAAATGTAAAGTGGAAGGATAATCCATCGGAGAGGGAAGTAAAAGAAATAGTGCAGCAATATCAGTCGGCAAATTTTGATGGTATGCAAGATTTAGAAGAGATACATGGTTATGTAGATCCGGAAGATGGAGAGGTATATGTAGGTGCGAAGTATATCTTTACAAGAAGGGATGTAAGTAAAGAAAGAGAAGAAGCGGTACATCAGTATATGTTAGATACTTATGAAGGATATACGGAGGAAACGAAAAATAGTAATGAGTGGATGCGTTATAAGTATGAGGCATTAGATTATTTTGACGATAATCATGAGTTAAAGAAAGAACATAGTAGGGAGTATTTTAAAGAGTATAGACAAGAAACAGATGAAGATTTAGATGAATATATAAAAGAAGTAGTATCAAATTACTTATTAAAAACACCTATTAGTCATTTGGGATTAACTCGTATAGCGGCAAAAGAATTTAGTGATACGTTAGGAAAAGGGAGTAAGTTTAGGGAAATAGACGATAACCTTTTAGATAACTTTTTAGATCGTGTTTATAGTAAACATGTAGATGAAACAGGAGAAGGTATACGGGAAGAATTACAAAAAATGAAGGAAAACTTTTTAGGAACGTTGGCAGAGTATAAAGAACAATCAAAAGGAACAGTTGAGTACTCGGCTAATTTAGTATTAAGAGATTTTAATCGAGATGTAGAGTCAGATGTGGGAAGTAAGTTTAATGAATTAACAAAAAGAAAATATGAAGAGTTGAAGAGTGATTTTGGGGATGTACCTACATTAAGAAAGTTTAAAGAAGAAGTAGTAGATTTTGATTTTAGCGAGAATACATTTGAGTTAAGTGAGTTTGTATCGTTTAGAAACGATAATTTAGATGAAGCATTAAAAGACGGAATTAACAAAATAGAATTAAAGTATATAAAGGGTATTGAAGAAGAAAGTTTACGAAATGATACTCCAGAAGAGCCTGAAAAAACAGATAAGGAAAAAGAACAGGAAGATATAAAGTTTGTAGCAAAAGTAATTCGAAGAGAGGCAATGGAACAAGGAAAAAGTTCGAGGGATTTAAGTAAAAAGATAGATGCAAAATTTATAAAGGGTTTAAGAGAGTTAAGTAAAGAAGAAAAAGAAAAAAGGATAATAGATAAACTTAGGGAAGGTGAAGATGTGGGAACGAAAGAAGAAAACAAAAAGGTAGAGGTAAAGCAAAGTGAAGTAAAGAAAACATTTAGTAGCAATAGAGATTTATCCGAGCATTTAATTAAATTATTGTTACAAGGCGAGGTAAATATCGTATTTATTAAGGCAAATGGGTCGGAAAGGCATATGAGGGCAACAAGGAACGTAAACTTGTTTAGTGAGTATGGTAACTTAGTTGAAGCCTTTAATGAAGGTAATAAGAGTGGAAATATAGGACAAGAGTTAAATACAGGAACGATTAGTGTAGTAGATTTAGATATTGAAGGTGGAGGAGCAAGAAAGTTTGTAACAGAAAGATTAAAAAGTTTTCAAGTAGGATCTGGTGAAGTTGTTGAGGTAGAGATTGCAAGTGGAGAAAGTGAAGAAGAAGGAAAACATTTTGACCCTACAAAAGAATTGTCGACTAAAAAGATGATTGAAATTTTAGGTAAAAAAGTAGTTAGGTTAGTGTTTGAAAAGAAAGATGGAAGTATGAGAGCAATGATAGCGACTAGGAATCCTAACATTGTGCGTTTATATACTGATTTAGATAGGAATGGAAAACGTCCTGTAAACAATATAGATAAGGATAGAGAGGCGGATATTCAAACGCAGATCGATAAAGACTATGTAAAAGTATTAGATGTAGAAAAGAAAGCCTTTAGAACGTTCAAACCGTCTAAATTAGTTAAGTATGATGCGGACTTAGATATAGGGTCATGGATTGAATTTACGGAGAAAAACGATGCTTGGTATAATATAGCGTTTAATGGTGTAGATCCTAGAGAGTATTATCAAGAAGGTAAACGAATTGGTGAGAATATAGGGACAGGATTATCTGAAAGAATTTCATATGAAAGACAAAGAAATGAAGATATTTCAAATGAAGAGGCAGCAAGAGAGTCGTTTGATAAGTCGTTGAAACAAGCAGAGGAACGTAAAAAGAAAACGGAAACAAAAACAAGTAGATTAAAGCAGGTACATCAGAAAGTATTAGCATTAGTAAAAGAAATACCTGAAACAGTAAAAACAAAAGAATATTACAAACTGTACGAGGAGTATTTAAAAGTACCAGATAAATTAGAGAAAGACAAAGCGTTTAACAATATGGAAAACGAAATAACACGAGTACAGACTAGCAATAAAGTAGATTTAGTAGTCATTCAAATAAGGAACGAGTATTTATATCTACATCCATTATTCATTTTAAATGGTTATAGTGGAAGGGTATATGCAGATATAACACCTAACAATGAATTTGATGATATTGGAGAGGAATATACGTCTGATGCAGATACGGGGTCGGAGGATATTTTAGAACCATTAGCTAAAAAAGTTAGGTTGTTACGAAGTGGAGTAAGAAACAGTAAAAAAGAAGATTCAAGAGATGATGAAAGAATTTCGAGATTAATAGAGTTAGGAAAGATAAGAAGAGAAGAGTTTAGACAGAAAAATGTAAAATTGTTTGAACAAGAGATAAAAAGTAAAGGAATATCGTTATTAGGTGTAGCGGTAGGAAACAAGACGTATTTAGTACATCCAAAGTATTTTATGGAAGTACGAGAAGGAAAGACAGTAGTGTTACATTCTTGTAAGTTACCATCGCCAGTAAGTGAATATAGTAAGTTCTTAAATGACTGGGTAGGATCTGCTGATTCTGAAGCGGAATATAAGGCAATGAAAGATGTTGCATTATTAATTTTACGAGGGTTGGATTTAAGGAAACGTGTAGCCTAATAGAAAAGTAAAAAAGGTAGAAAGAAGAGAACTTAGATAGTTCTCTTTTTTATTTATAGGAGGTTTATAAAATGAAGGAATCAAATAGAAAAAGGGTAGAGGTAGCGTATTTTAAGCGAAATGGAGAGGTATATCGTGTAGTAGAGGAGTTTGTTGTAGGAGAATATTCTGAGTCTGGGGTAATTCAAAAGGTAAAGGGAAGGTTACGTTTTAGTAGGATGGATGTGGTTATTTTAGATGGTGGAGATGGTGTACGACCATATATAAAACCATATTTAATTAGAACGGATAATAAAACCGAAAGTTTGGGGTTGTTTTAATGTTACATTAAAGAAAATAAAAAAGATAAGGTGAGGGGTAATTATATGTTACGAGTAGAAAAGGTAAAGGTATATGATGTACGAGGGTTTTTAGTATGTGCAAAGGAAGAAGAAGATTTAGAACTGTATTTATCAGATGTGCCAAAGGAAATGATAGAGAATCAAGACTATTTAGGGGAAAAATATGTTTTAGCGATGGGGAATGAGTTTACAAAAGACATGTGTAAGGAATTGCGGCATATGAAAGTAAATAGGTTGTTTGATACAGAAGAAGAAGTCATGAGTGTGCAAATGCCATGAGTAAATTTAGCGAAAACTATAAAAAATGGGAAGAAGAGTCGTTGAAGGAATTTAAGGAAAGTGAGTATTGGGAAGATGAATTTGAAAAAGGAACATTGGATATTACAGAAGATGGAGATGTTTATTTAGGAAATATGGTTTGGTATAAGGGTGTCGTAACATCGTGGAAAGAAAGTAAATATTATACAGAATAAAGAGGAGAATAAAATGGGTATTAAACTGAATGAACATGTAGATGATATAGAATCATTATTTACTAAAGAAGAAATAGACGATATGTTCAAACAGGTTAGTGAATACGAAAAAGGTATAAAGGAAGAAAAATAAAGATGAAATAGAAACTGTTAAAGATAGAGTGTGGTTAGGTATAAGGGAGACATAACATCATGGAAAGAAAGTAAATAATATACAGAATAAAGAGGAGATTAAAATGGATTTTAAAGGGTTAAAAGAAAAACAAAGAAAATTAGATAGTTATATTGGAGAAAGTAAAAATATTGATATGAGTAAACATGTCCTAGACAGGAATAAGGCATTGCAAGTGGAGTTTAATGAGTTTATTAATGAAGTACCTGAATTATTTAAGTATTGGTCTAACAAGAAAATGAAAAGGGATGCTGCTTTAGAGGAGTTTGTAGATGGAATTCATTTTTTGATTTCTTTATCGAATGATTTAGGGGTAGAAGATTATACTTATACTGAACCATTTAATAAAGATATCGAAAGTATTGTACTTAGAATTAATTATAAGATCAGTACATTGTTATGGACGAAGGATTTTAAAAGTTTAATGGATGATTATATGTTCTTAGGATACTATTTAGGATTTACAGATGAAGATATTGAACAGTTCTATGAACAAAAGAATCAAGAAAATTATAACAGACAAAATAATGGGTACTGAAGAAATAAAATAGGGGTTGACAGTAAAATTAATATGGTGTAATATATAAGTATAAATATAAGAGAACAATGAAATAAGGGTAAAGTTGTTTAAGGTTATTTAAAAGGGTTAAAGGGGTGGTAAGAATTGTTTAAGTTACCAAGTAAGAAGATCGGATTTGGAAAGACAGAAAGTGAAAAGAGGGGTTTTCCATTTTACGAGGTTTACAGTGACGGAATCTATGTGTGTAATAACAATGGGGTCATGACTGCTAGGAAGAAGATAGTAAATTATGAAGAAGACTTCTTAGTAGCGGGAGAAGAAGGTAAAGAAGGATTTACTTTAGAGATTCCAAAAGTACCGTTTACGTTATGGAAAATGATTTGGTCATTTTATAGGGATGTTAATGAATGGTATGGCACAGAGGCGACTGTATTGGTATATTGGGATATAGATCAACGATTATTTAGTATTCCAGAAGAATTAAAAGAGGAATATGGGGATGGAATTTATTTTGAAGGAGATTATGTTCTATATGTACCAAGACAACAAAACTATCCAGCATTAACGGAGTATCATGGAGATGAGATGCGAAAGTGGTTGGGAGAAAACATGAGTATTATTTTAGATACACATTCGCATAATAGTATGTCTGCATTTTTTAGTGGTACAGATGATGAAAACGAAAAAGATTTTCAATTTTATGCAGTATTCGGTTTAATAGGAAAAGAAAATGATTTTGTTATGCGTTATAGATATAAGGGAGATTGGTACGGTTTAGATTTAGAAGAAGTGTTTAGTAAAGGGGAAATAACAGAAGGAAATATATCAGACTCAACATATCCAATTAGGTGGTTCAATAATTGTATATTTCAAATAGAAAAAGTGGAGGTATGGTAACATGATGATTTATAAAGAGATTACTAATAAAGTAAAAGAACGAACGTATTTTCATGATTTGCCTACGAGTGAAAAGATTGAAAACGATGTAAAAACAGTAGGGAAAGTAACCAAAAAAAGAGAAGTAGCTATTTTATACGGAGATTTGATGGAAAAGGAAGAATTAGATTTTTATCAAAAGATACACACTGCATTACTTTATGGGACAAAACGAATAAAGTTTAGTCATAGGGAAGAGGCATATATTGTAGCGAAGACTTTAGTAGATATTGAGTTAAGTGCAATTATTAAGCATTTAAAGGGATTTGAAGTAGAAAATAGTAATGAAGTCATAAATAATTGGATAGAAAATATTAGTAAAAAAGTAGAAGAGCAAGGAAAAATAAATGATATTAGGGGAATGGCTGTAATCGTGTTAGACGATGGTATAAATGATATTCAATGTATTGTAGATGAGTCGAAAGTGGAAGAAGGTAAAATCTACGAAGTACAAATTACAAAAAATGAATATCAAAAAGATCGTTATTTAGTTATTGGAGAGAACATGAAAGAAACTTATGGAGTAGATAATATTACAGAAATTTAAACAAAAAAGTGAGTTATAATAAATAATAGGAGGGGATAAAGATGAGTGTAACAGGAGAAGTTGTATCACATGTAATGTTACATGGTGAAAAAGTAGACTTAGGACAAGAAATGACAGTAGCAGAAGTACAGACACATTTACGAAATCAAGGTATGGGAGATTTTGTAGATAGTAGAACTGCAGTTATTCGAGATGGAATTCTACTTTTTGAACAAGAAAATGCTGAAAAAGGAGCATAAAAGGGAGTAAACTAGTTTTACTCCTTCTTTTATACTTAAAAGGTTTACATTATATTTAAAAAGGTGATTATAATGAGTAGAAATAAAAAGTTAAGTAAAATAGTGCGGAGACGTTTTGATTCTATTAAGAAGATACGAGGAATGGAGTTAATATATGCGAACAGGTTAGAAGGGGAAAATAAAAAAGCGATGTTACATGTAGAGGCGAAAGTAAGGGGAGAATTATATACGAATACAGAATTATTAAAAGAGTTAAGGGATGATAGAGGGGAAATGTTTTAGGAAGGGGTGATTAAGGTTGAATAGACAAGAAATAGTAATGAATCGGAAAATAAAAGAAATGTATAACACACATAAAAATACGAATGGAGTACCTGTATTTGAGTTAAAAGATGGGTATGTAAAAGTAACTTTAACAAGAGATGGTAAGTATTATAATGGAGAAACTACGTTTAACCTTAGTTATGAAGATTTTAATTACTATTTAAGTAAGGATGTAGGAAGAGAAGAGTCTAATGTTTGGAAGGATCTCTTTAAGGAATTAAATGAAGATGAAATTAATTTTACTGGGGATACAATAGGTTTTGAAGTAAAAGAAGGGAATATACGAGTAATAGAAAAAGTAGGAGGAGGAACTTTTCCTGCATTTATTCATAATGGAAATGAAGCGGATTTTGGAAGTACGTATATTATTGAAACAGATTGGGGAAATTTCAAAGACTTTAATAGAATAAATTTAGGTGAATATGTACGAGGGAAAATAAAGGTATTAAAAGTAGAAAGAGTGGGAGGAACGCTATTTCAAAAGGAAAAAGAAAGAATACCTTTTTTAGAGGATTTTTTAAATAAAAGGATAGAAGAAAGTAAAATTACTTTAGAAGTGTATGAAGAGGAGGGAATTTCTATATTCTTTTATACGGGGAAATTTGAAAACGAGATAGTAGAAAGAGAAATGATATTGACGCAGGAAGAGAAAAGAAAAGTGAATTGGGGATTATTATGATTGATTTAAAAAGTCTAACTGACAAAGTAAACATAAAACATAGTGATTGGATGGTAGGAGGAAGAGATTTACATTTAATAATAACGGATGTGAATGCATTAATGTCTGTTATGTTATATGATTTATTGTTCCGTTTAGAAGGTACAGAGTATGGGGGGAAAAGACCTGAGATAGATATTATCGATGACGGAGAAAAGGTAACAAAATCGGATATATATTTAGGATATTTTGTGCAACAGGATTTGGGGAAAAACAAAGTAAAAGTTATTTTAGAACGATATAGTGGTGTATTTACAACGACAATTTATAGAATAACAAATGAGAAAGAATATATGGACTCAATTCAAAACAATAATATTTTAAATAAAACAACAGTTGTTTTAGGGTTTGGAAAGAATGCGGATAAAAGTAATAATTTTTTTGATGTGATACTAAATAAAGTAATGGAAAAAAATACAGAAGGAAATTTGATGAAAATATACGGTAGAAGTGATGGAGATAAGCTGGAAGTATATACTTCTGTATACACTAAAGAAAAGGAAGTATTAGGGGAAAGAGAAATAGAAAATGTGTCATTAGAAAGAAAGAAAAAGTCTAAGTTAGTAACGGAAAATAGAAAGATAAGTAATATGATGATGAATGTATTTAATCTAATGGTTACAGATGATGCTGCAATAGAAGGAAATTCATATGCATATTGGGAACAAGATATGAATACGGGGGATAATAAATACAGACATTATAAAAGTACCTCTACAATATTTAAAAAGAGAGGAACATTAAGTATAGGGTACTTATTGAATGTAGGGGAAGAAGAATTAAAAGAATTAAGTGATAATTTTGAGGATAAATTAAGATCTAGTTATGATGTACAGACTAGAAAGGAAAATATAACATCTGTTTTTAAAAAGTTTAGAGGTTTAATTAAGGTAAAATTAAATGATTTAAGAGAAAAAGAAATGATGGAGTATGAAAAAGTAAAGTTCAAACAGATGGCAAGACTTTATTTGCTGGCACAAACAGTGCGAGGAGTAAAAGAGCATTACATCTTTATTTTAATGATGGAAGAAGAAGGATTAAAACTTTCTGAAATACTGTGATGTTTACATTACATTAAAAATGGTGTATAATTGATATGAAAAGGGGGTTAAGGTTATCGTGATGGAAAAATACGTTATCGTAGGAGTAGGTGGGACTGGGAGTTACGTAACAAATGCTTTAGTCCACTACTTAAAAGGGAGTAAAAATAAAACAGAGTTAATATTGGTAGATGGGGATATTTTAGAGGAAAAGAATCTATTAAGGCAAGGGTTCTTAAAAAGAGATTTAGAAAAGAATAAGGCAGAAGCATTATGTGAAAGATATAGTAGGATTGCGGACGATAACCTTAGTGTCTTTTACGTAGATAGTTTTATTGAGAACACAGGGGAACTGGAAGATATTATAGGGGAATCTGATAAGGTAACTTTGATAAGTTGTGTAGATAATAACATGGCAAGGTTACGTATTATATTAACGCAGTACAAATGGTTTTATGAGAATAGAAAAGAAATCCATTTTATAGATGGAGGTAATGAAGAATGGGAAGGACAAGTATTAATAAATAAAATTGCAGAAACGGATTTACCACCATTAATTTTTAAAGGTGGAAAAGTAAGATATAATGAAGATACAGAGCATGCAAATAGTTTAATATTTAAGGGTAATAAGAATTGGAAGAATAGTTTAAGTGTAGGAGATTTTGAATTAAGTTGCGAAGATGTGACGGAGAGTGCACCACAGAATATTTTAGCAAATATGACATCTGCAGCTGGAATTATGGAAAGAGTTTATGATCGAAAAGATGTACGATTTCAGTTTGATGTAAGTAAGGCGATACAAGAAGAGTATAGTGTAGGGGAAAAGGAAAACAGTATTTTAGAGGAAATAGCAGAATATGTGAATGTGGAAGGAAAAGATTTAATTAAAGAAGTAACAAAGGAAGTAATTAAAGAAATTGAGGAAGAAGATGAAACTGCGGAAGATGAAGAAGAACAATTAATGATGGAATTCTTAAATAGTTTACTAGAAGAAGATAACGGAACTAAAGAAGGAAGAATACAGAGAGAAGAAACTGGAAGAGATGAAAATGATATAGAAGTAGATCTGTTTAGATTTTTAGATGATAGGGGGTAAGTTTAGGGTGTCTAGTATAGTAATAAAAGATATAGAAAATAATTTTTATAAGATTGATACGAAACAATTATATGTACCAACGGAAACAAAGGAATATAAAGAGAATTTTGATATAAGAATAAGTAAAATAAAGAAAAAAGAACGAGGGAGAAGTCTGGAAGTACATTATAGAGTTAAAAACTTTTTTTATTATGTAAAAGTAAATATGGAATCAATGAGATTTAAATTTAGTCACATGTTTGGAACAGAAGAGATAAACTTAATAGAACAATATATAAATGAAAAAGGTTTAAGGATAAAAACACGAAAGGGATTTATCTTTAGTGTAAGCTGTTATCTTGATAAAGGGAAATATGTATTTAAAAGAGATACGTGTAGAATGAGGAGTAATTTTGAGAAAAGCAGGGATAAAAGGCATATACATTTAAGATTACCAAATATATATACGACAAGGCATGTAGGAGATGCAGATCAAGGTAGAATTTGTTGGGGGGATTTGAATAATAATAAAGCAGGGGGAATAAATAAGGGAACGGAGTTTTTATTTGAGTTTTTTGATTCTGAGTTTAATGCGGATTTAGAGAAGGATTTTACAGTTACAAATAAGTTTGCAAAGAAGATTGAGAATTACGATAATACGTATACAGGAATACAAGGAATGTTAGTTGAACTGTTAAAAAGGAAGATACGAGATTTTAAAGGAAGAGAAGTAGGTCTAATGGGAGATTTATTGTTGTTATTAATTTCGTCAGTGTTTGATTTTGATAATATGGAATTGGAAAGTTTAGTATAAAGAAAATAAAAAGAAGGGGAATAAATTTTGGTGGTGAGCATATGAAAAAAAGAGATGTAGCGGGAAATATATTAAAGGGAATGGAAAACGAGAGTATTTTAGAAGGATATAAAAAAGTAATTACGGAGTCACAGTTACTTATATTAAAAAAATTAAAAGAGGAAACATTTATAGTAGAGGATCGTTTAGATGCGTATAAAAATGGATTTAACATGTCCGAGATCGGGGAACATACAAATTGTTCTAGGGCTGCGGTATCTAAGTATTTAAACAAAGAAATGGGAACAAAAAGAGAAGAATATGATAAATTGCATTTTGAGAATAGGGAAAAATTACATTTTGCGAATAATTGGTATTTTTTTGTGTATTTATCTGATAAAGAAGGAGATTATCGTCAGTCAATGGAGTTTTTACCTGTAACAATTCGAGATGAGCATACTGCGTATCGAAGGTATAAGGAATACGGAGGGGAAACATTAAACCGTATTGTACCCGATGGGCGATATTTGCGTGATAAGGAAAAAGAAGATAGAGTAGTTGAGAAATTAAAAGATAGTCCTGTTGAGATGGTAGCATTCCAAGAGAGATTAACTGTTAGAAGTGTTGAAAAAATAGCGAAAAGAAACGAAGTAACTGTTTTTTATGAGAAAGAAATCGGAGAAAGTGAATATACAGAGAAGTTAGAAACGTGGCTAAGGAAGAAGAAAGAAAATACGAAACAACAAAAGAAAGATAATGAAGAAGATGAAAAACAATAAAAGGTGTTTTAAAAAGAGGAAAAATGTGATATACTATGTCCTAGCGACAGCATGTTATTTAACTCTTTTAAATAACCTTAAACCCTACTGAGTACTACCCTTATACTCAGTGAAACATGGTGTCGACCCTAAATATCTTTATCTTTTTTTACTTAAAGACCTGAGGTAGCTCCTCAGGTCTTTTTCTTTTTGTAAAAAATAATGTGTTTGGATAATATTATCCGAAGGATTGAAGAAAAAACATGTTACATTAGATAACAAGAAGAATAATCATTAAATAAAAAATAAGAAATGATTAAAGAAATAAAAAA
>Ga0079226_10003869_pt1 | contig 11464 bp, 10 predicted proteins | sample Poulit2014_FD_76345 | JGI IMG/M metagenome (GOLD analysis project Ga0079226, IMG submission 76345) | Agricultural soil microbial communities from Georgia to study Nitrogen management - Poultry litter 2014 | ecosystem: Environmental > Terrestrial > Soil > Agricultural land | place: USA: Georgia...
CGTAGGGGTGGCCCGCCGGCTATGTGGACAGTAGCGGATTTGGCTGTGTTGAACCGGCCCGCACCGGCACGGCTACCTGGCGGAGTCGGGCCCCCCACTGGGGTGTTTTACCCATCCAGTTCGCGGTGGGGACGGAGACACCGGTTGGCCTCAGGTGAAGGCGGGCCAGGCGATTCCCGCGCCGAAGCCGAGTACCAGTACCGCCACGGCGGAGGTGATGGCGGTAGTTGAGGACCATGGCCTGGGGAGGAATTGGCCCGCTGTGGGGGGCTGGCGGGTCTGCCCGCTGCGGTACACCGGCGCAATCCAGCGGAGATAATAGAATAGGCTCACGACACTGTTAGCGAACACGGCGATGGCGAGCCAGGCCATGGCGCCGTCCCATGCGGCGGCCGCGGTGGCGAGTTTGCCGATGAATACCGCCGTCGGTGGGGTGCCGACTAGGGAGAGTAACAGAACCACTAACGCGGCGCCCAACCAGGGGCGCTCGCGTCCCATCCCTTGAAAATCTTCTAACTTGCGAAGCTGGGGGAAGGCTGTGGAAACCGCGAAGGCCCCCAAGTTTGTGAGCACGTAGGCGGTGAGATAGAACAGTAACGCGGGCAGGGCGAGGTCGCTACTCGCGGCCACCGCCAAAGGCACAAGCAGGTAGCCCACCTGGCTGACGGTGGACCAGCCAAGCAGGCGGCGGGGGTCGGTTTGCCAATATGCGGCGAGGTTTCCTAACGTCATGCTCAGTACCGCGAGTAGGGCCACCAGCAGCGGCCAGGCCAATGTGGCCGGAAGCTGCTCGAGCACCCGATAGACGGCGATGAGGGCACCGACTTTGGGCACCGTGGTCAGGAACGCCGCGACGGCTCCCCCGGCCCCTTGAGCGGCATCCGGAATCCAGAAGTGCCCCGGTATTCCTCCGGCTTTGAACATGAGTCCTAGGACCACCCCGATGGTGCCTGCAGCTACCGCACCCGGAGGTGCTCCGGTGAGTTCGCGGGCGAGCGCGCCGTAGGAGGTGGTGCCCGAGACCCCGTACAGCAGGGTGATCCCTCCGAGTAAGACGATGCCGAACAAGGCTCCGATGAGGTAGGTCTTCATTGCGGCTTCGGCGCCGCCGGGGTTGGAGTTGATGCCGATGAGCCCGTAGAGCGGGATGCTGGAGAGTAAAAACCCGACTGCGACGATGAGCAGGTCGTCCGCGCCGGCGAGGATCAGTGTGCCCGCGGTGGAGAACAGCAGTAGGGCGCAGGTGTCGCTTTCACGGGGGGAGTCGGCGATCTCATCGGAGGCGAGCCCGAGAACGATCAATGTCCCAAGGGGGGCGATTATCCGGGCGATGGCGGTGGCGCCGTCGATCGCGAATGTTCCGGTCATCGCCTGCTGTACGGGTTGGATGAGGCTGACCGCCCCAGCGGTCGCCGCCGCGAGGCAGGCGATGGCTGCCATCGCTCGGGCGATCCATTGGCGCCTTCGCGCGAGAAAGGAACCACCCAAGAGTACCGTCATGCCGCCGAGGAAGACGATGATCTCAGGTAATAGCAGCAACGGTCGCATCTGCATGGGCTGGGTTCCTACCTTCCCACCAGCTCGACGACGGCCGCGGCGGCTGGTTCGACGACCGCGAGCAACGGCCCGGGCAGAATGCCGATCACCACGACCAGAACCAGCAGCGGGACGATCGACCAGGTTTCGTGGGGGCGCATGTCAGGGAAATCGCGGGCATTGCCTCGGGTCTCGCCGGTCAGGAGCCGCTGCAACGCACGAAGGAACAGGGCGGCGGTCAGCAGGATCCCCAGGACAGCGATAGCGGTGATCGGGTTGGCGGCGATGCTGCCGGTGAAGATTTGGAACTCCGCGATGAACCCGGAGAACCCAGGAAGCCCAAGGGAGGCGAATGCCCCCACCGCCAGCAGCGCGGCGAACCGCGGGGCAGGCCGGGCCAGGCCGCCGTAGTCAGCCATGACGTAGCTGCGCCGGCGCTGCCACAAGGTCCCAGCGAGTAAGAACAGCGCGCCGGTGATCAGCCCGTGGCTGACCATCTGGGTCACGGCCCCTGAAATCGCAATTGATCTGGCTTCCACAGTATCGGCGGCGACCAGGCCGGCGGCGCCGAGCGCGACGAGGATGTATCCCATGTGGTTAACCGAGGTGTAGGCGACCATCCGTTTGAAACTCGTTTGGGCCAAGGCAACAAACGCACCGTAGATGGCCGAGAGGATGCCCAGGGCAATGATGATCCACGCCCACGCCTGCCACGCGCTGGGCAGCATCGGCATCGCGATCCGGACGAAACCGTAGGTGCCCATTTTTAACAGCACCGCCGCAAGGACCGCCGAACCGATCGCGGGGGCGTCGGTGTGGGCCGGGGGCAGCCACGTGTGAAAGGGCACGGTGGGGGTCTTGATCGCCAACCCCACCACGATCGCCGCCAGCACCGCACCGCCCGCGAGCGGGGCACCGCGCAGGGGCGGGGTGGCCGCGAGCTCGACCATGTCGAACGTGTGTGGGGCGGCCCCGAGGTACAGGCCGATGAATCCCAGCAGCAGTGCGAGCGATCCCAGGAAGGTGTATAGGAAGAACTTCAGCGCCGAGCGTGCCGCATTGTGGTGTCCCCACCCGGCGATGACGAAATACATCCCCACGATTGACAGGTCGAAAAATACGAAGAACAGGATGAGATCCGCGGAGAGGAACACTCCGGTGCTGACGCTTTGCAAGAAGAGGAACAGCGCAGCTTGAAGACGGGGGCGCCGGGTTTCGCGCAGGGCATGCACCGCGCACGCGAAGAAGATCACTGCAGTGAGCCCCACGAGCGGCAGCGACAGCCCATCGACTCCGAGGTGGTAGCTGCTTCCGATGCCCGGCATCCACTCCACCTGCTGGGAGAACGCCAACTCGCCGGGCAGGGGAGTTTCGTACCCACTCCACAGGATGGCAACGAGCGCCACCTCTATGCCAGCCGCGCCAACCCAGGCCCAGCGCGCCCCGGCGTCGCTGAGCGCGGGCACCGCCACCAGCACCAACGCCGCGGCCAGGGGAAACAGAATGATTAATGAAAGCACAGTCACCTCACGATTACGAGCAAAAAAGTACCGATCGCAACAACCGTGATCGCCGCAATATAGTACTGGTGCAGCTGCCCGGTCTGTGATGTGCGAGCAAGGTGTCCGAGCTTGCGAAACCCGGCCCCGACACCTCTCACCGCGCGGTCGAAGCCGCCCTCCTCGATGACGGTGCTGGCATCTGCGGCCCGCGCCGTAGCCACCCCGACTCCGGTGACACCCCGGCTCAGGGCGTCGTCGTCGAAGTGAGCGAGGCTACGGGCACCTCTGAGGGTGCCCGCGGAGAGGCCGGTGGTCACTGGATCGATCACCCGGTCGTCGAACCGCGCTAAGTGGGTCGCCGCCTGGAGTGTTGGCCTCACCACCAGCAAACCCATGGCCTCGCCCAGGCCGAGCCAGTTTCCCAACCACCGCGGTTCCGGCACCCCGCGCCACCACACCAGGGCAACAACCACCGCCGCGACCATCGCCGAGGCTGCGAACTCCCAGGCCATAGGGGGTAGCGGGTCCTGTCCCAAGAACCGCGCCATCTTCTGGCTCAACGGTGGTAGGGCCACCGCCCCGAGCCCTGCGGCGCCCACCGCAAGCAGGACCAAGGGTGTCTGTGCCCGCCCCCCAGGGGCGGCGGTCCCACCCGGACACGAAGGGCTCGGGGATCCGCGCCAGATGACTCGCAGGATCTTGCCCGCATAGGCCGCCGATAACACCGCCCCGGCCAGTCCGGCGGCGTACAAGGCCGGTGAGGCCTCCCGGGCGGCGCCGAGCACCGCGTCCTTGGTTGCCCACAGGGCCAATGGGGCGATGCCAGCCAGGGACAGGGCACTAGTCGTCGCTGCCAGACCGGTGATTCGCCAGCGCCGGGCGACACCGTCCAGGTGCCGGAGCTGCTGGCTACCGGCGGCTGTCAGCCATAGGCCGGCGGCCAAAAACAGCGCTGCCTTCGTTGCTGCGTGGCCGATGAGATGGGCCGCGCCGCCCGTTGTTGCTCCCACCCCGGCCGCCAGCACAACGAATCCGAGTTGGGCGGAGGTGGAAGCGGCGAGTAGTTGCTTGAGGTCGCGTTGAGCCACAGCAACGAGCCCCAGGAGCACCGCCGTGGCCGCCCCGAGCCACGCGGCCACCGGACCTGCCCACCCCACGGAGGCGAGCAGCGGTTGCACCCGCAGGAGGAGGTAGCCCCCCAGGGCCACCATCGCCGCCGAGTGCAACAGTGCGCTGACCGCACTGGGGCCTTGCATCGCCCGGGCGATCCAGTACGAGAACGGCAGTTGAGCGGCCTTACCCAGGGCGGCGATGAGAATCCCGGCGGCCACGACATGGCGCCATCCCGGGCTCCCGGACGGCAGGTCAACCAGGGTCAGGCCGGCCCCGCTGGCCAGCGCTGCCCCCGCCGCGACGTACAGCCCGGCGTCGGCCGTGCGAGTGGTGAGGAAGGCGGTGATACCCGCTGAGACCCGGTCCGGTTCGCGCCACCAGAACCCGATCAGCGCATACGAGGTTGCACCCATGATTTCCCAGGCGAACAACAGCGCTGGGATCGTCTCGGCGGTGGCAGTAATCAGCCCGGCCGCGAGGAAGATCAGCATCAGCCCGTAGAAGCGCCCGCGGGCGGCTTTGATCTCAGATGGAGCGAAGACGAGTACCAGGGCAGCAACAATCGTGATGGTTGGTACCATCAGCGCGGCTAACCCATCCACCCTCAGCGCGAAAGATGCGCCAGCAACAAAGCGGTAGCTGATCTCCGGCTGGGCCACGGCCACCACCCCCGCCAACAGAGTCGTCACCGCCGCGGTTGCCCACGAAAGGGCGACGGCGGCCCGCTCCCACCGGGCCAATGCGAGCATCGCCCCGACCCCGCCGGGCAGCAGCACGAGCAACGCGAGAGCGATCTGAGTCATGAGTACGTCACCGGGATAGATCCGTTGCCATATCGGTCATGTCCGTTCCTTTGTGTCGGTGCAGATGGGTTGCCACGGCGAAACCCATCGCCATTTCCACCGTCATCGCGGCGATGATCACCATTAACAACACCTGCCCGTCCGGACTGGGCGCGAGGAACCACCAGAATGCCGCCGCGGCGAGGATGAGGGCGTTGATCATCAATTCCAGGCCCATCATCACCATCACCACCACCTGCTGCGAGATCGCACCGTAGAGCCCCACTGCGAAGAGTCCCGCAGCGATCAACAGGGCTGCCTCCAACGTCATTTCCCCACACCTCCGCCCTGGGGGTCATCAGCCTGCCGGCCGCGCAGGTCATCGCCCAAGCGGTCATAGCGGGTGCGGTGGGCCGCCAACACAATGCCAGAAACGATCGTTGCGATCATGATAGGGCTGATGACGACCATCACCAGCATCTTGGTGCCCATCAGCGCCTCCCCGAGGCTCGCCGTCACATCCGCCGGTGGCTGCCCCCGCCGGGTGGGCCAATCAATCAACAAAATCCCGGCCGCGAGCATCACGAACACCGACGCCGCGATGACCAGGGCCGTCTTCTTGCTGTGCACCATGCTCATCGGCATGAGCGCGGGGTTCATCCCCATGAACATCACCATGTACACGGCCATGATCGCCATCTCCATGATCATCATTAAGATCGCGATCACCCCGACGTAGTTCTGCTGCAGGAACAACACCTGCACCCCGACCGCGACGAACGACAACGCCAACGCGTAGCTCGCCCGCGCCATCGAATCGACCCAGAACACCGCGGCACCGCTGAGGATCGCCACCACCCCCAGCGCCCAGAACACGACGTCGATCAACACACTCATCCCCTCCCCACAACGATCACGGCAACGACGAACAACTGCACCAAGGCCGCCGGCAGCAACACCAGCCAGCCCACCTCCATGAACCTATCCGGCCGCAGGGCTGGGATCCGCCGGCGCACCCAAACCAACGCCGCGAGCACAACGGCTATCTTCACCAGGGTCCATGCCCACCCCGGCAGCAGCGGTCCCGCCCCGCCGCCGAGGAACATCGGCACCGAGAACGCCGCACCGGCGGCCAGCAGAGCATACTGGCCAGCGTGGAAAGTAAGCCGGTCAACGCCGGACAACTCGGCCCGCACACCGCCAGCAATGTCAGTTCCCAGCGGCGCGGCGAACGGGCCAGACACCGAAAACGCCACCAGGGCCCCCAGGTAGATCACCAACGCGACCGGCATCCACACCCCGAACCACACCCCCTGCTGGGCGGCAGCGATGACGCTGACGTTCAGGCTGCCGGCTGCGACCGCTGGGGTGGCGATCGCGAACATCAGCGGCAACTCGTAGGCAAGTGCAAGCGCCAGAAACCGGTAGCCCCCCACCAGCGACAACGCTGAGTTCGCCCCCCACCCGGTGAGCCAGACGAACGCCCACACCGCAACATCCATCGCGTTGAACCACACGACGCCGACGTCTAGATCCAGCAACACCGCCGACCCCAATGGCACAACCGCTACCATCAGCACCGCAGCAAGCACCAGCCCCAATACCCCGATCCGCCACAGCAACCGGTCGGCCTTCAGGAGAGTGCGGCGGCGTTGGCGCAATAACCGAGCCGCCTCACTCACCGGACGCAACACCCCACGCAGCCCGCCCCCACCGCCAGTGGTGAGAGCCCCATTCAACGCACCCCCAGCGAAGGTGAACGCGCCGAGCAGCACCAGCGCAACAAGCGCCCACAGCGGGCCCACCTGCTCAGGCATGGGCCGCCCCCTGCGGCGGATCGCTTGCGCCAAGTCCGTGCAGGTCGAAACTCGCCACGATCAGCCGTGCCGCGGCCAAATCCACCCCGGAGACCAACCCGGCCAACTCCCCCGGGGTGGAGGGACCGAAAGAATCCACCTGCCCACCGCGGGCGCAGGTGAGCATCCCGAGCAACCGGTCATAGGCATCGCGGTCCTCCACAGGGCCGAGCCCGCGCAGCGACCACCGCAGAATTCGGGAGCGGCGGATACGCCGCTCGAGCCGGGTGAGCTGAGATTCGGCGCCCGCAGCGTTATCAAGCAACAAATCACGAACCTCACGGGCGCGGGTGGCAGCATCCTCCCACCCCGCCAGGGTGAGCAGAGTAGCCACATCATCCACCTGCCGTGCCCGCGCCGGGGATGGGCTCGCCGCGGGACGCGCATCTAGGACTTCAGCCTCGGCGTCGACGATGACGTCGCCCTGCAGCGAACATCGCACCACCAACCCCGCTGGCCAATGCACCAACACTGGACCTAGCGGGAGGTGCAGGACATCCATCTCTAGGCCGTCCCGGTCCAGGCCACCCTCGGCCAACGCAAGCCCGCCGGGGGCCATCTCCATATCGCCGTGGCCCATATGGTCACCCTCCATATGGTCGTGTTCCATGCCCGCATGGTCCGCGGCCTGGTCATGGTCGTGACCGCCGGTCTCCTCAAGAAGGTCGCTGACTTCGCCCCGCTGGGCCGCATCCTCGCGCTGGTGGGAGGCGTCGCGCAAAAGAGTGGATGCTCGGGAGATCCGGGAGTGCAGATCTTCGCTCGATGTGAGGTCGATCCGGACCCGCGGCCCAGGCAACTGTGACCACGCCAAATCCACTGCTGGGGCCATTTCCTTCCCCGCAGGTCCGCACACAATCAACATATCGGCATCCGCCGGTGAGGCCGCAAGGCGCCACCCGCGCTGGGCTACCGCACGTTCGGCCTCTACCCGCAGCCGCCAGTGGCCCGGAATTCCCACCACCAAAGCGTGAGCGTGTAGACCTGCCAGACGCGCCACTGCCCCGCTTAAACCCACCGAAACGCCCCCTCACGCCACGCCCACACCACAGCCGCAAAAAGCGCGCCGAGGAAGAGGAACATCTCGATCACAGCAGACCAACCCATATCCGCCACCACAACCGCCCACGGATACATGAACAGCATCTCAACATCGAAGGCCAGAAACACCAACGTAGCCAAATACCAGCGCACATGATATCGCGACAGGGCATGCTCCCGCGGTAGCCACCCGGATTGGAACGGCAAGGTCATCTCAGGGTCTCCTCCGATCGACACAATTCGATGGAGTAAATAGAGCCCACACAGCAGCGCTGCCACACCCACCACCAGAACGACAACAGCGGTGAACATGCGGACGCTCCTCTCCGCGACAACTTGCAGCTAGCTAACCACATCTCCACGCATCCCCAACAGTGGAGAAGGGTTCTGACGATTCGCGGGACCAACCAGGCTTCAAGTCTGCTGCATGCCTAGGTAACTATCCTAATCTGGCTGTAAGCAGGACCCGATTGTTCACCATGGTCCCGAACCGATCGGCACCAACTCACCAAAACGAACCCGCCGGCAAGCAGCGCTCCACATCAACACCCACCTTCACACAGCTGGCTTAGAACAACTGAACTCCCAGCAGGCGATAGCAGCTAGTCAACAACGATGGACCTCTAGCGCTCGGGCCGACCGGGTAGCGCAGGCGAGGAACCGGGGTGGGGTTGTGTACCATTGTCGGGGCTCGGGTTATCTGCTGCGGTGACTGGGTTCGCGTAAGGTTTCTTGGCAACGAGGGACCGGACCCCGGGTGGGGGTTTGGTTCCTGTCGTCAGCGGCGAACTCAGCGGTGTTTTTAGCGGAGCCAGGGGTTCTTTTTCACGAGTGGTGTGTGGGCCCACCATTTGCCTAGGCCCCAGGTGTCTCCGGCGAGGGTCATCGCGGGGATGATCAGTAGGAGTGCTTCGTACCAGTGGGAATCGGTGATGGGGTTGGTGATGTATGAAACCGCAATTCCGAATCAGCGTCTGGGTAGCGTCCCGCTTGAATATTCGCCAATGGGGCCCGTCGCTCGTGTGCCTAGGCGTGACTCTGGCGGGCGGTGAGGTAGGAGTCAAGGTCCTCGGCAGAACCAGTAGCGACAAAACCGTTTGATTATCGAAGGACCTTGAGGATGCTGGATTCCATGTGTCTGCATACTCCCGCGTCTGCCAGGGCTGCGGTGTGTTTATTCAGCGGAGTTTCTCAAACTTGACCTCGCCGCGACGTGCTCGGAAAACTAGACCGCTGCTGCAGAGATAGCCGGCGGTCTCCGCTCCTCAAAAAATCTGACAGGCTCTACAACATCAACTAAAGAGTTCCATCCCTGGAGGGGGAGGCGAGCAGGTTGGCTGTTAGTCGGGATGGCTCCTCGTAGCGGCTCGAGAGATCTCCCTGGCGCTGCGTTTAATCTTGCCTCTGGACATTCCTGGTGCCCTGAAATCGATGTACGCATGTCCTTTAATCGCGGGTGGATTGGTAACAGATTCCGAGTCATCAACCCAACGAAGGTCGGAATTTTGGATTACGGTTGGGTCGACTGCCCATACGCCTTCCGAGTCGTTACCCAAGCTCTTGAACTCTTCGAAGTGCTCCTTGGGTGATACTAGAGAGTTACGAGCGGTCGACCGCTTTCCCGCGTCTCTTTCCGACGGAGTGAAAACTTGTGACGACAACACTCCGTTGTGGATGTGCGTCGGGTGAACATTGCGAAGACAGCGCTCATTGACATCGGGATTAGGAATGTCGATCTCGACCTCTCCGTCGTCAAGATCGGGCCAGAGGTCAGTCATGATGTGCACCTATGAGCCAAGCAACAATCTTTTCAGCGCGGGTATTTGCTGGAAACTGGCGTTCGGACTCGTCTTCACGGTCTTTGCTTAGTGCATATGCGACGACTGTTCCATCGGGATCAATCTCGACTTCGTACTCTTCTTCAACCCATTCGACCTGAACACCCCCGTCTGGGCGGGGGAATATCGCAACGTTGCTACTATTTGCGTCAACGAGCGATAGCAGCAGCTCTTCAAGCCCATCTAAGGCGGTAGACGAAAGTTTTTTTCCATCGCCGTCGTACCATCCTGAACTGAGTGCGGCGAGTTCTGCTACGCGAGTCGAAAGCACTTCTGGGAGGGCTCGCTCAATTGCGTAAACTTCCAGAATCTTCTGGAGATCACCGGTACTTGAGTACTCAGCCCGAACAGACATCGCGATCATGGGCGCCCGCTGTTGATACCCCAATGCCTCCCTGAGTCTCGGCCAAAGGGCCTGATCTGAGAAGCTTCCAGCAACAGCGAGACCGTCCTCAGCTAGATAGATGACAAGTTTATGCCCCGAAGAGTCAAGTCCCGTGAGCTGCCCAAGAAGTACCGCTTCGTCTTCATAGGTTTGGCTAGTGAATCCTTGTGAAAGCCTCTGGCGGTAGTCATAATCCAAGTGCACATTGCGCACCCTAGGCACGTCAGCGATCGCTATGACTTCCACTTTTGAAAGGCTGCTTCCAAACGCGCCGATCTTCTGCAGTGCAGCTCCCGGCATACGGCTTGAAAATCGGCCTAACTCTTCAAAGTGTTTCAACTCGTCAAGTAAAACATCTCGGGCACGCTCAAAGTAGTCATGGAATGCAACGTCAAGGCTCGTCTCTGGCGCCACCCTCTCAAGAACAGGTATTACGCTTCCGTCTTCGAAGGCTGAGACGCGAAGATCGAAGCTACGGCGGAACCCGCGGGGGACTCGTTGTCGGTTGACGTTCTCGCGCTTATAAAGCGCTTCAGCGATTGTTTCGATGATGGACTCATAACGACGCAACTCAACCAAAGCCGCAATAGGCATTCCCGCAGCCTCGTCGAACCGTCCGCCACTCAGCTGGAAATGGCCAAACCTAGCATCGTCACTCACAACCCCGATCTTACACATGGGCGCTGTCATTGTTCCTGAGACACTAATGCGCCAGCGTAATTTTTGTAGCACGTTGCGCTAGGGTATAGCCCAACGCACCACAGCAGAGGAAGTTGCTCCACACCCTTGTGGGGTCACTATCCTATCTAGTCTCCACTCATTGCTTCCGGCCTCGGGGGCGCTTAGGGCGGTAGTAGCCCCGCCGCTTACTTTTTATGATGTCCAAGCGGCGTTGCAGTTCCTCGCGGGTTCCTGGGCGCGACCTAATCGCATTTCCGAGCACGGCGGCAAGGCGGTCGTTGCGGCCGGTGTCTTGGCTATGGAATCGTGCTAGAACAAACTCTTCGCGAAGCGAACTCCCCACCTTAAATGCCAAGGTATCCAGCCTGTACCCTGCTTGCTCACAAAGGTGGGAAAAGAACACGAACTGTGAGCGAGTATTCCCCTCGCGGAAACTACGGATGACATTCAACTCACCCCACCGCTCCGCCAACTCGGAAACGAACTCCCCGTGATCCAAGCCCCTGAGATAGTCGCTCGCAGCAATCTTTGCATACTCCTCATAGGCCGCCGCCGTAAGCGCTGGGCCTGCTGGATAGTACGCGTGCCCGTCCTTATACATTGGCCCATCAGTCGGGGCCGTGCGTTCTTGCCCAGCCCACTCGTAAATGTCTTGGAAGATGTATCGATGAATCGCCTTCATGTGAGCGTAATCAAACGAACCATCCAAAGGCTGTGCCGCAAGTTCGAG
>Ga0079226_10003870_pt1 | contig 11463 bp, 8 predicted proteins | sample Poulit2014_FD_76345 | JGI IMG/M metagenome (GOLD analysis project Ga0079226, IMG submission 76345) | Agricultural soil microbial communities from Georgia to study Nitrogen management - Poultry litter 2014 | ecosystem: Environmental > Terrestrial > Soil > Agricultural land | place: USA: Georgia...
ATCTCAGTTACTTCGACGACCTGCAGATTTTCCGGTTGTATTGTTCGACAGCTATTGTCTGATATGTGAAGGCTTCATCCAATTTCTACTCAGAACAGACCGGAAAGGAATTCTGAAATATGCTGCCCTGGATTCAGAAAAATCAAAATGGGAAATACAAAAAAGAGCGATCCAGCTTCCAAAAGTCGGTTCAGTCATTTTGCTGCAGGAAAATAAATCCTTCGTCGAATCTGAAGCTGTTCTTAAGATATTAGAACTTACGGGACGACACAAGATCATCCGAAAACTAGCTTTTTTGTTCCCCCGTCCGTTCCGGGATTTTATTTATCGCCTCATCGCTCAAAATCGATACCGTTTCTTCAAAAACAAAAAAAGCTGCTCCCTCCCCGATCCTGGAATCCGATCCCGCTTTATTTAATTTTCCTTTCCTTCGAAAATTTTAAAAGCTGTTTCTATTCGATAATATAAATTTATTTCTCATTTTGAGGCGATAAATAACCTTCATTCAGAACCATGAGGATCGACAAAGTATGGCTTTCTTTTTTTATATTTTTCTTCCTATCCGTTTCATCCGTCCAATCTATAGAGGCCCTCGATTCTTTTCAGGTTCAATTTTCGGATTATACTGTATCATCCATTCCTTATGATATTGAAGTTTACACTACAAATGCTGAATGGAGCGGATTTATACATTTTATTATAAATAATCGGACAGACAGCGTTTTTTTGAGTCAGGGAAAAGGTATTTATACCGTAAAAAAACCGTCAGACGAACCTGTTCATCTGACGATTGCCAATCAAGACTTCCATTTCTCCCCGTCGCCTGTACCGATTGGTTGGTCAATTCTTCCCCCTTTGTTAGCAATTTTCCTCGCTCTGATATTCAAAGAAGTGGTTACTTCCTTATTTGCAGGAATTCTGGCAGGTGCCATTATATTACATACCTATGGGGTCGGACTCAAAGGAATACTTTTTGGTCTGATGGCGTCCATTGATGATTATGTGGTCAACTCACTGACCGATCCAGGCCATATTTCCATCATTTTATTTTCTTTTCTGATCGGAGGAATGGTGGCTATCATCTCCAAAAACGGAGGCATGCAGGGAATCGTGAATCAGATATCCGGTTTTGCAAAAGATGCCCGATCCGGTCAATTGGCAACATGGCTGCTGGGGATAGTAATCTTTTTTGATGATTACGCCAATACTTTAGTTGTAGGAAATACAATGAGACCAGTCACCGACCGATTAAAAATTTCAAGAGAGAAACTAGCTTATATTGTTGATTCCACGGCAGCACCGATCGCCGCCATTGCTTTTGTCACCACCTGGATCGGTGCCGAATTGGGATATATAGAAAGCGGTATCAAAAATCTGGAAACTCTCAATGAAGCAGTTTACGAAACTTTTATTCTTTCTCTTCAGTATTCTTTTTATCCCATTTTCACTCTTATTTTCATATTATTTCTCATCACTCAGAATAAGGATTTCGGCCCGATGCATCTGGCTGAAAAAAGAGCCCGGGAAACCGGAAAAGTGTCCAGCATGAGAACGGATTTACAAGTGAGTCAAAATGACCTTTCCGAATTCACCACTAAAGCCGGGATAAATGCTCGATCACATAATGCCCTCATCCCCATTCTGGTGATCATAATGGGAACTATCGCAGGACTTTTTTACACTGGCTGGGATCAGGAAATATGGAAAGATCCGTCATTGGGTCTCGGGATAAAATTATCATCGACCATCGGAGAAGCTGATTCTTTTTTGGCACTTCTTTGGTCTTCTCTCATCGGAGTCATCATAGCCGCTTTACTCTCTATTTCCCAAAAAATCATGAAAATAGAAGAGGTAATTTCCTCCCTGCTGTCCGGATTCAATACGATGCTTCCTGCGATTTTGATTCTTACTTTGGCCTGGAGTCTGGCCGCAGTAACGGAGGATATGCATACGGCTGAATTTCTGACCAGCCTTATGTCCGATAACATTCGTCCGCAATGGATGCCGGCGATTACTTTTGTCCTCGCAGTTTTGGTTTCCTTCTCGACCGGAACCTCCTGGGGCACAATGGCTATCCTATATCCATTGGTTCTTCCCACTAGCTGGATTATGACTGAATCTTTCGGAATGGATTATGCCGTCGCTTTGTCCATCTTTCATAATGTGGTCGCAAGTGTATTGGCAGGCAGCGTAATGGGAGATCATTGTTCCCCGATATCCGACACAACTATATTGAGTTCCCTGGCCAGTTCGTGTCATCATATCGATCATGTTCGTACCCAGATGCCCTATGCTTTGGTAGTCGGAGCTGTAGCGCTCATAGCAGGTGTCATTCCTGCAGCTTGGGGCATATCTTCCTGGATCTTATTTCCATCGGGGATCATCATTCTCTATTTTATTGTCAAATACACCGGGCGTTCGCTGCCCTGTTCACCACTGGAGGGCGATCAGATATAAATAGGGTACTTAGAAATATTCTGCAGTTCAAAGATTCAATGCAATCAGAATAATTTAAAAACTTCTGAATAGAAAACTGATATACTCTCCACAAAGAAGTGGCTGAAAAACAAAGAAAATCCCAACTTTCCGTAATCGTTTAAGAAAAACTTTTATCTTAGTTCAAAAATCAATATTTTGCACCTTGTTCTTTCATTTTCATCGTTTGGCTCATTGCCATACAATTCACAAAATAAGAATTTTCATATGCAATCAGTTTCACATTTGTTCAAAGGATTTTTTTTCTCACTGCTCTTATCATTCAGCCTTCCGTCGATTTTGACCTCGCAGACTCCGGAATCAGCTTCGCAATCTTTCAATGCAAAAGGAATGCACGCGCTGATCTATACTAAAAACGGAGAAGGATTTGTACATGACAACATAGCCCATAGTATTCAGGCACTGGAAAAGCTGCTGGCAGAAAAAGGAATGACCTTCGACACGAGCGAAGATCCTTCTCTTTTCACTACGGATAATCTTAAAAAATACGATGTTTTAATTTTCTCAAACACCAACAATGAGGCCTTCGACAATGACCGGCAACGGTCTGCATTCCAAAAATACATCCAGAACGGAGGCGGATTCATAGGAATTCACTCCGCCAGCGGATCAGAAAGAAACTGGCCTTGGTACTGGGCGATGCTGGGAGGAAAATTTTTCCGACATCCTCCTTTTCAAGCTTTCAATATTGTCAAAATCGATCCCGATCATTCTTCTGCCACACCGGTACCTGATTATTGGGAGCGCGAAGATGAGTGCTATTATATCAAAGAACTGAATCCTGACATTCATATCATTCTCGCAGCTGATCTCATGTCCATCGACGATCCCAAAATGGAAGAATATCCTTCCAATACCTTTGGCAAGTATTTCCCCGTCACCTGGTGTCATTCCTTCGACGGAGGCCACCAGTGGTATACTTCCTTGGGTCATGCTCCGGAACATTATGAAGATCAAGTATTCATGAACCACATCTGGGGAGGGATTGAATGGGTCCTCCAAAAGAGAGCTGAATAATTTTTTTAACTGATCATCTATCTGATAAAACAAAAACAATCATGAAACGCAGAAATTTCCTAAAATCCAGCATGCTCGGTTCCGCCGGGACCCTGGTAGCTCCTTATATTGTCCCTGCATCCGTCATTGGCAAAAACGGGCCAAACAGCAAAATACAGATCGGGCAGATCGGCACAGGCCGAATTGCCAGAGGACATGACATTCCTGAAACGATCAAGCATGATATCGCACGTTTTACAGCAGTAAGTGATGTAGATCGCCACCGAATGGCAGACGGAAAAAAATTGATCGAAGATTATTATAAAAAGAAGAACGGAGGTAAAGATTTCATAGACGTAGCGATGCATCAGGATTACAGGGATCTGCTTGCCGATCCGTCGATCGATGCCGTCGTGATCAGCACACCGGATCATTGGCATGCTCAACCCGCGATGGAGGCAGCACTGGCCGGAAAAGATATTTATCTGCAAAAACCTACTTCCCTCACCATCGAAGGCGGACGCATGATGAGTGATACCATTCATCGTACCGGAGCAGTTTTTCAACTGGGAAGCCAACAGCGTTCTCTGGATCCATGGCCCCAGTTTCACAAAGCATGTGAGTTGGTGCGCAATGGCCGGATCGGAGAAGTAAAAAAAGTAAAGATCGGTTTGCCGGGAGATCCGGGAGGAGATGAAGAACCTCCAATGCCCATTCCGGAAAACCTTGATTATGATCTGTGGTTGGGCTCCACTCCTGAAGTTTATTACACGGAAAAAAGAGTTCATCCGCAAAAGGGTTATTCCCGCCCTGGCTGGCTTCGCTGCGAACAATTCGGAGCCGGAATGATCACGGGATGGGGAGTGCATCACATCGATATTGCTCATTGGGGAATGGGAACAGAATTCACAGGACCTGTCGAAATAGAAGGCCAAGCACAGTTTCCTGAATCAGGACTCTGGAATGTCCATGGTTCTTTTCTGATCAAAGCAAAATACCCCAATGGAGTGGAAATAGAAGTGAGCGGTGATTATCCAAACGGAATTCGTTTTGAAGGCACCGAAGGATGGATCTTTGTAGGCCGGGGCAATGTTTCGGTCACAGATTCAGATCCTACTTCTTCCAGTTCTGAAGATTCACCTTTTCAGGCCAGTGATCCAAGGATTTTAAAGTCTGAAATCGGTCCCGACGAAATCCATCTCTACAAAAGTCCGGAACAGCATAAAAACTGGCTGGACAACATCATCAACCGAAGCTTGACTATATCGCCCGCCGAGGTTGCGCATCGTTCCTGTTCTGCCTGTCTGTTGCTCCACATCTCAATGAAATTTCCGGAAAAATTGTACTGGGATCCGATCAAAGAACGATTTAAAAACAATGATCAGGCAAATGCAATGCTCAAACGACACCAGCGATACCCTTACGGAACCCATTATGCTCAAGTATTTAAATAAAAACAAAAAATCGAAATGATCAGAAATCTATTATTCGTCGCAATACTTCCCATGATGTTCTCCGGTTGCCAACAAAAAGAATCACCGGCGGAGGCAAATGATTTTGAAGCCACTCTAATGACTTTAGATCCGGGACATTTTCATTCCGGATTGGTGCAAAAAAACATGTATCCTGAGATAGATTCTGTCGCATATGTATATGCACCGGAAGGGAATGATGTGCAACAGCATCTGGCGATGATCGATCAATATAATTCACGTAGTGAATCGCCGACAAACTGGATAGAAAAAGTATATACCGGATCCGATTTTGCGGAAAGAATGTTTTCTGAAAAACCGGGAAATGTCATGGTCGTAGCTGGAAACAATCAGAAAAAAACTGACTACATACTACGAGCTGTAGAAAATGATATCCATGTTTATTCAGACAAACCCATGGCGATCAACGGAGAAAATTACCGTAAGCTACAGGAAGCTTTTGACATTGCGGAAGAAAACAATCTCCTGATCTATGATATCATGACCGAGCGGTATGAGATCACGACCATTCTTCAGCGGGAGCTGTCGACCTTCCCTTCCATTTTTGGTGAGGTGGCAGAAAGTACCCCTGAAGATCCGGCGATTACCAAAGAAAGTGTACATCATTTCTCAAAAATCGTATCAGGAAGCCCTTTAATCCGGCCGGCATGGTTTTTCGATGTCGAGCAGCAGGGAAGCGGAATCGTCGATGTATCTACTCATTTGGTGGACCTGATAATGTGGTCACTTTTTCCGGAAGAGAATCTACAGCCTTCTGATTCCGAAATCACTCTTGCAAGACAATGGCCAACAAAATTGACACTTGCTGAGTTTGAAAAAGTTACTGGTCTGACTTCCTATCCCGATTATTTGGAAAAAGATGTAAAGGATGAGGAACTGGAAGTATTTGCCAATGGTGAAATAGTCTTTCGTCTCAAAGACATCTACGGAAAAGCATCTGTAATCTGGGATTATGAAGCACCTCCGGGAGGTCAGGACACCCATTATTCCATCTTCAGAGGTACTCTATCCAATTTGGTGATCCGCCAGGATGAATCTACAAATTATGAACCGGAATTGTATGTAGAACCACTAGGGACCTTTGATCGCCAAGAATGGCAAAATAATATGCAAGAAGTGCTCGATCAAATCCTCAAAGAATACCCGGGATTGAAATTCGAAAATACAGACGAAGGGTTCCGTATTGATATCCCCGATCAATACAAAGTGGGTCATGAAGCTCATTTCACCCAGGTCACAGAACAATTTTTAAAGTATCTGAAATCGGGGAAAATACCTGATTGGGAAAAAAACTACATGCTGACCAAGTATTATATTACCACGGGAGCTTATGAAAAAAGCAAAGAACAATGAGAAATTAATTGAACAATCAAACGATGATGCGAATATCTATCCTTTCCTGCTCTCTTTCACTATTTTTACTGATTACCGGATACTATTCCTATAGTCAGGAAAATACCACCCAAACCATTTATTTCAATATTCCTTCCAAAGGAACCGGTATGGATCCACTGATATTTCAGCAAACCATCGAAGGAATCCCATTGCATGAAGAAGATACCGCACGATCCTGGCAATTGTATCAGGAAATCGATGGAGAGTGGGTCAAAAGAATTTCTCAGGTTGACAAACAACACTCTGCTCTGCTCTATGGAACTTTCACCGATTCGAACCAGAAAGGTGAAGTTCTGAAATTCAGATGGCGGCAGGAAGAACAGCCTCCCGCCGATCCTGTAATCGCCTTGAAAGATAACGGAAAGGAAATCATTTTTGAACATTCCGGCAACCAGCTCGTCACCTACCGATACCAGCTGATGCCTTTGCCGGAAGGAGTTTCGCAAATCTATAGTCGAAGCGGATTCATTCATCCGCTTACTACCCTCAGCGGCAATTTGATCAGCAGGGTTCAGCCGCCCGACCATTACCATCATTACGGTCTTTGGCATCCCTGGACCCGCACCCATTACAGAGGGGAAGAGATCGACTTTTGGAACCTGAACAAAGGCGAAGGTACAGTTGCATTTCAAGAAGTACTGGCAATGAATGAAGGTCCCCTCTTTACTGATCTTACCGTCGTACAACACCACAATGTTCATCCCGGCCGGGGAGAACAAACGGTTTTGAAAGAAACGTTGACCTATCGGATGTGGATTCTCCCACACACAGAAGATTATTATATCCTGGATGTGTTCTATGACATGAGTCCGTCCACCAAATTCCCGCTTGAAATCAAAGAATACCGATATCAGGGATTCTCTCTTCGTGGGCCCGAGCATTGGTCAGATGACAATGCTACTTTGTTGACTTCATCAGGTAAAAACAAATCAGATGGAAATGCCACCCGTGCCCGATGGATGAAAGTATATGGTCCAGGTGATCAAACTGAAGAAAGTTCTGTCATAATGATGACCCATCCTTCGAATTTCAATTATCCGGAGCTGATCCGAATCTGGCCTACCGGAAGCAATCAGGGAAAATCAAATGTATTTTTAAATTTCAATCCGGCACAGGATCGGGACTGGTTGATGATCCCGGGAAAAACCTACTCCTCCAAATACAGACTGATCATCGGGGACAGAGATTTTTCGGTGGAAGAAACGGAAAGATTGTGGTCGATGTATTCCGGAGTATCGGAAAAATAAGTTTTTGGGTCACTGGTTTCAGGGAACATTTCTTTTCGGCTGTTCTCAGACGAGAGAATTCAGATTTTTGCAAAGAGAGAAAATGCTCCAGCATCGAATGAAGCATCTCATCTGATTATTTCAAAACTAAGAAACCGATTACTTTTTTCTTCCTTATTGATGATTACCTGATCTACTCGTGCACGAGGCGGACCCTGATGAACCCAGTCAAAAAACCGATCTACTTGTCCAGATTCACCCTGCACTTCAATCCGCACCGAACCATCTGACTCATTTCTTACCCAGCCCTTCAAGCCTAATTCCTTTGCCTTTTCTCTTGTATTCGCGCGAAAATATACCCCCTGAACTTTTCCGACAACCTGGATTTTCCATGTAACCATCTTTTTTCTTTGAATTTAATCCGGTTTCAATATAAAATAATTATTTTCATTCCATTCTTTTATGACAGATGAAACACGATCCTTTAGTTCCGCTTCCACTAGTGCATCAAGCATTAAGTTGCTATGGTGAAAATTGCAGTTATTTTTAGTTCAGATCAAGGCTTGTTGATTAAATCCGCCGCAGCGGACAGGGACGCCTTGGCTAGGCTGATTGAAGCATAACGATGAGATGAGCCAAAAGAACAAAATTTGACAATATGAGTGTTTGATGCATTAGCTCAGAATTATTCTTGAAAAAATGTTAAATTGGCAAAATAATCAATCTTTTACACATGTGAAATAATTTTAATTTATATTTTTGATCCATGATTTATTCTTACATCACTCCATCATTTTTTTGGATTGTTGCAGGCATGATTTTTTTCGCTTCCTGTACCACGCGTTCACAATTTCCGATATCGGATACTGCTAAAGATCCGATTCGCTATCAAATTGTGGAAGATGCCCGCGCTGCTCTTGGAGCGAAATATGGTTATGGTGCTTCCGGAAATAAAAGATATGATTGTTCCGGTCTTGTGTATTCTATTTATACCCAATACAGAATCTCTTTACCCAGGTCGACATCACAAATGGCCCACTCCGGACAACCAATAAAAAAGACCGAACTACAACCAGGAGATCTCGTTTTTTTCAAAAATCATAATACAATAGATCATGTAGCCATTGTGTCCAGAATTTCGGGAAATAAAACCTGGCTCATCCACAGTACTACTTCTCAGGGCGTCGTAGAAACTCATCTAGAGGATAGCATGTATTGGGCGCCGCGTGTTGTAGCTTATCGAAGCTTTATCAAATAAAGAAAACAGTTTTCAAACTAATCCAAAACGGGCCGATGATCGTTGTTCAGAAGTTCCCACGCCGTCCCGAAAATCAATTTTGTAATCGTCATCATTTTTCCAAATTCGATTTTCTCCACAGTGTCTGTCGGCTGATGATAATCTTCATGCACGCCGGTAAAATAAAAGATCACCGGAATGTCATTTTTAGCAAAATTATAGTGATCCGACCGGTAATAAAATCGATTGGGATCTGCGTCGTCATTATATCGATAATCCAATTCGAGATGGGTCAGCTCATCATTGACTGACTCATTGATCTCATGCAAATCCATACTGAGTTTGTCTGATCCGATGATATACACATAATAAGGATTGTCCGCATGATGTTCGTCTCTTCGGCCGATCATATCCACATTGAGATTGGAGATTGTATTTTTCAACGGGAATAGAGGGTTCTCTGCATAAAAAGCTGATCCGAGCAATCCTTTCTCTTCCGCATTGGCAAAAAGGATCAGCAGTGATCTCCGCGGAAAATCGTCTTTTTTTTGGGAGAGATCGCTGATTACCCGACCGATTTCAAGAATCGCTGATACGCCCGATCCGTCATCGTCAGCTCCATTGTAAATATCTTCCCCTTCAATTCCCAAGTGATCAAAATGAGCAGACAAAACCAAGATTTCATGTCTCAATTCCGGATCCTTTCCTGGCAAATATCCTACTACATTGGGAATATATTCATATTCAGTCACCTTATGAAGAGCCATCTCTATCGACTTACGAATGGCAACAGGAGCTGTATAAGTACCTTTGGACAAACCTGAGGATCCGACACCTGCAATTGGATTGTACCGAGCTCGATATTGTGACACTTTGTCTTCTTGTCCTTTCATAATACGAGCAGCGACTCTGGGCGAGATATAAATAATATTTGCTCCTCGTACATGTCTCAGAGATGTCGTAACCGAAGTATTATCAGATGCCGTATTTCTGGCAACCCGATCTGTAAAATCATCGGATACAACTAGAATTGCGCGGACGCCTGCTTTATTGGCAGCTTCGATTTTCGCAGAAGATAAGCGCCCGTTTCGTCCTCTCCTTCCCTGAATTCCTGACGGGTATCCCTCTTCGATCATCACCACCTTATTGATCAAATCTGCATTCCCGAAATCATCATAACCACCTTCTGCCAATCCATACCCCAAATACACGATTTCATTTGCCCGGAAAGAAGGCAGATTCGGATTTTCTGATGGTAAAACATAAAAATCTGTCCGATCTTCAAAAGAGTACTGCCCGACTTCAAGACTCTTTTTCTTGAATGTTTGCTTATACACTGGAAACGGTTGAAAATATCCGCGGGTACGTGGTGGTGTTTGAAATCCGTACAAAGCCAGTTTTTCGGCCAAGTATTGAGCAGCCCGCTCATTTCCGGGATATCCGGCTTCACGACCTTCCATATCATCAGCAGATAAAATCCTCAAATGATGTTCCACACTATCCCTTGAGATCCGATGGGTCAGAGCACTTAGCTCCATTGTTTCGGTCACCAGGGTTTGTCCGGGCAATTCACACGCCAGAACACTAAAAAGTATAATCCAAAAATACCGGATAATGAATGTCTGATACATATTATTCAAGTTTCATATAATCTCCATGTACATATGATGTACAGGAGAAAGATACTCAAATTAATCCGGCATTTTCCATGATAAAATCATTCAAAACACCGGAAATGTTTTTCTTTCTTCGAAACCTATTCTCTCTCTATTATTTCAAGGAGTGAGAATGATAGAAAATTCTTCTCCCCTCATGGTTTCAGAGCATTTTCAACTCATAAAACAAAGTCTGAGAGATCGGCATAGGAACCCAATCGTGAATGCAGTTTCTCAACCAAATTTCCATCTTTGGTCGAAACCACCAGATTAGCAAGTCCAGGAAGTCTGGCATCCCACAATTCTTTTTCAGAACCGAATCCGGCATTCATAGCCGAATGGCTGAGGGATCGATAAAATTGCATTTGTTCTGCATACCGATCGATCATCTTATCTAAAAGAGGCACCATATCCGCCGGTCGCTCAAGCTGATTGTAATACTGTATAAAAACCAAGGTTTCAGGATCATAGGGAAAATTAAAATCAGGATACGCTTCAAAATATTTCTGCAGCAAATCCACTCCTTTCTCCTGATATTGCGATTTCACTGCCGGATCTGAAGCACTGTTGTAAAGTCTTGTTGCTTCTTGCAGCACCTGACTAAACATATTTTTCTGCGCCATGATCGATCCTCTGAAACCTTCCGCAACAGCCTGATCATATTGATCAAGTCCCCCCCATTGGAATTTTTCCATGATATTTCTATATGCAACATCAAAATTGACCATGTTATTTCCCTGGACCGGCACCAGTCGCTGGGCAACGCCTTCCAATCGCAAATATTTTTCAAGGCCGAAAAGCTGGTCCTTGGGTGAAGTCAAAGACCAATATATAGGACGATCCTGCCAATTGCTGGCGATGATATCGAGTACAGCCAACTGGCCTTTGTTTACAAAATTTCTTGATCCTGTGATTTCTCCTGTCATCCGACTCACTACCCTTCCGCTATCCGCAGGAAGAATCAT
>Ga0079226_10003871_pt1 | contig 11463 bp, 12 predicted proteins | sample Poulit2014_FD_76345 | JGI IMG/M metagenome (GOLD analysis project Ga0079226, IMG submission 76345) | Agricultural soil microbial communities from Georgia to study Nitrogen management - Poultry litter 2014 | ecosystem: Environmental > Terrestrial > Soil > Agricultural land | place: USA: Georgia...
ACAAGGGTTGAATACAAAAAATGATAATTTGACCAGAGAATTCTTTATTATGACTTTTTCTAAATTAGTTTATTTCGGGTATATATTTGCAATACCCTTAATTTTTACTTCTTATTCATTTTGGGCAATTCTTCTTGGCTTTGCATATTCGCACCTTATCGCAGGAATTGTTTTGGGAGTAACGTTTCAGTTGGCTCATGTGGTAGAAAAAACTCAATATTTAAACAAGCAAGAGAATCAAGAAATAGATAGAAGTTGGTCTATTCATGAAGTGTGTACTACTTCCGATTTTGCCGAAAAAAGTAAACTTTTAAATTGGTATTTAGGCGGTTTAAATTTTCAAATAGTCCATCATTTGTTCCCCTCTATTTGCCACGTCCATTATAAAAATCTATCGGTGATTGTAAAGAAAACTGCCCAAGAATTCGATTTACCTTATAATGAATATAAAACGATGGGAAAGGCAATTCATTCACACTATAGAATATTGAAAAAATTCGGTAAAGCGGGAATGGAGTAATTAACGGATTAGTTACTAATATCATATTCTTATGATTTTACAAAATATCACATAGAATAATCTATCCACATCGCACTAAAGAAAACTTGGTAAACATAAAGAGCGGTTGTTCTTCATCTGCTGACAGAAAATATATATTAACGATAGATAAAGGATTTAACTCAACTTGGCCGCGCCTAACTCTATCTTTCTGATTTTCAGTGGAATAATTTTTTAGTGATACACTACACATTTTTTGATTGTTTTTTTATGGGTGCAACCGGTGGCATCATATATCTGTTTGACTTCTTTTATAGGTTTGGAAGGCTGTATGGTTTTTATAGCTGTAGGTAACTCCCATCGTTTGGATTTGGGGGAAACACGATAAAACCAATCCGTATGCCGAAAAAGGCTGAAATTTCATTTTTTGGTTTAGGCGTGATTTACGTTTGGAGGATAATGTGGGGTATCTCGGACTTTATATTCCGGCTTTCCTGTGTTGCCGATTTTTATTTTTGATACTGAAATATTGGAGAAACTTGAAAACAAAAATGACCACCAGGTGGATTATTTTTGGCGGGCTTTTCAAATTGTTGTTGGGAGAAAAGCCATTAATGGTCAAAAGGGTTCAAGGGTAAGTAATGAAAAGATAAAAGACGGAGGGTTTAAAAAAAAGATTACAACTATTTAACAAAAAGGTTCTAAAACAAATCGGCAATGTAAGTGTTAAGGGGAAGAGGCGATAGATGAAAAAGGTGCATGAAAATAGGGACTAAAACGGAATTATTATTTACGAGATTGGTAATAAACTTATTCATAAACGGAAAAAAAACGATAAATATGATAATGAAAGCGTTTAAATTATTTAGAACACTAAAATAACGGTAAATTTGCAATTATTATGAGTGAACAAGATAGAATAATAGAAGAAATAAGTCAGTCGGATTATGAATTTGGTTTTACTACAGACATAGAAATGGATGTAGCTCCGATTGGACTCAATGAAGATACGATTCGGATGATTTCAAGAAAAAAGAATGAGCCCGAGTTTGTATTGAAATGGCGATTAAAAGCTTTCAAAACCTGGAAGAAAATGAAAGAGCCGCGTTGGGCAAAATTCGATTATGACCCTATAGATTATCAAAAGCAATCTTATTATGCTGCACCTAAGGAAATGCCGGTGTTGGATAGTATGGATGATGTTGACCCTGAATTGAGACGGACTTTTGATAAATTGGGGATTTCCTTACAGGAGCAAAAACGCCTCTCAGGGGTAAGAGATGATAAACAGAGTAATGTTGCTGTAGATGCCGTATTTGATTCTGTTTCTATTGGTACTACTTTTAAAGAACAGTTAAGAGAGAAAGGCGTTATTTTCTGTTCTATCAGTGAGGCTATTCAGGAGCATCCGGAGTTGATAAAAAAATATCTGGGTTCGGTCGTGCCATATTCTGATAATTTTTTTGCTGCATTAAATTCTGCCGTATTCACAGATGGCTCTTTTGCTTATATTCCGAAAGGTGTCAAATGTCCGATGGAGTTATCTACGTATTTCAGAATGAATCAACAAAATACAGGACAGTTTGAACGTACTTTGATTGTAGCAGAAGAAGGAGCTTCCGTTAGTTATTTGGAAGGATGTACGGCGCCAAAGAATAGTGAAAATCAGTTGCATGCAGCTGTAGTAGAAATCCTCGCTTTAGATCATGCAGACGTAAAATACTCTACGGTACAAAACTGGTTTCCTGGAAATGCAGATGGATCGGGTGGTGTGTACAACTTCGTGACGAAAAGAGGAATGTGTGCAGGAGATTATTCTAAAATATCTTGGACACAGGTAGAAACTGGTTCTGCTCGTACGTGGAAATATCCAAGTGTTGTTTTAAAAGGGGATCATTCTCATGGTGAGTTCTATTCTGTTGCAGTAACTAAGAATCATCAGCAGGCAGATACCGGAACGAAGATGCAACATATTGGAAAGAATACCAAGAGTCGTACGGTTTCTAAAGGAATATCGATGGGACAAAGTGATAATTCGTTTAGGGGTTTGGTGAGTGTGGCAAAGAGGGCTGAAAATGCAAGGAATTATACGGATTGTGATTCTCTGCTAATAGGAGATAAATGTGGCGCCCATACTTTTCCGTATATAGAAGTAAAAAACAAAACAGCTCAGGTAGAGCATGAAGCCACCACTTCTAAGATTGGTGATGATCAGATATTCTATTGTCAACAAAGGGGAATAGGAGAAGAAGAGGCTATTAGTCTTATTGTAAATGGTTATTGCAGAGAGGTTTTAGATCAGTTGCCCATGGAATTTGCTGTGGAAGCACGTGGTTTGTTAGCCCTTACTTTGGAAGGAAGTGTAGGATAAGGGAAGGGATTAATTATAAGTTGTATATAATTTAAAAGAGAGATAAAAAATGTCAATGTTATCAATTAAAGATCTACAGGCATCTGTAGAAGATAAGCAAATATTGAAAGGAATCAATTTAGATATTCAACCCGGAGAGGTTCATGCTATTATGGGACCCAACGGATCCGGGAAAAGTACTTTAGCCTCTGTTCTTGCCGGTAGAGAAGAATATGAGGTGAATGGGGGAGAAGTATCATTTCTTGAAAAGGATTTATTAGAATTAGAACCTGAAGAGAGAGCTCGCATGGGGTTGTTTCTTGCTTTTCAATATCCTATAGAGATACCAGGAGTAGGTACAACTAACTTTTTAAAAACGGCGGTAAACGAAACGCTTCAGGCGAGAGGTGAAAATCCCTTGGATGCAGTAGCCTTTATGAAACTCATGAGAGAAAATTTGGACTTGGTGCAGATGGATAAAAGTCTGTTAAGTCGTGCTTTGAACGAAGGGTTTTCCGGAGGGGAAAAGAAAAGAAATGAAGTATTCCAAATGGCTATGTTAGATCCTAAATTGGCCATCATGGACGAAACAGATTCGGGTCTAGATATTGATGCTTTACGTCTTGTGGCTGATGGAGTGAATAAATTAAGAGATGGAAAACGTTCTTTCTTGGTGATTACACACTACCAACGTTTATTAAATTATATTGTTCCTGATAAAGTTCATGTAATGCATCAAGGACGTTTAATCAAATCAGGAGATAAGAGCTTGGCATTAGAATTAGAAGAAAGAGGTTATGACTGGCTAAAAAAGGATGTTGGTCTTGCTGAAGTGAAATAGAGGATGTCTTAATTGTTAAAATAGCATAAATAGAAATGAATAATATAGATTCGACAGTAAACTTACTGGATAGAATAGAATATTGGTGGGAAAAGTCGCAAAAAAATAGTGTTGAAAGCTCGGTGCATGAACGCCAAAAGCAATCTTTTGAATTTTTTAGACAGAATGGGTTTCCTCATAAAAAAATAGAAGATTGGAAATATACTAATGTTAGAAAAATTACCAAATTACCCTATGCCTGGCCCGTTAAGAAAGAGGTAGAACTGGATCAAAGGAACTTTGAAAAATTTCCACTTACCCATGATGTGGATGCCTATAAGTTGGTGTTTGTTAATGGATATCTAAATGACAGTTTATCTGTATTACCCACCGGAGAAAATGCCTTTACGGTTACCCATTTGGAGAACGTGGAGGCGGAGGGTGCTTATCAGGAAAATTTAGCTTCTGTTGTGACCAATGAATCCGGCTTTACAGCTTTGAACACCGCTATGCATTCGGGGGGCGTATTGATTGATATTCCCAAAGGAGTAGTCGTGGACAAACCGGTTTTTGTATATTATATATCTGTTACTGACGAAGATTTATATCTGATACAACCTAGAAATCTCATCATTGTAGAGGATAATAGTCAGGTTAAATTGGTAGAAGTTTTTGTGGGAAAAGGAGCGCATCCTTCTTTAACTAATATTGTTTCTGAAATTAAAGTAGGGAGTGGAGCACATGTAGATTACTCTAAACTACAGCTGGAAGAGGGGGATCGTTATCATGTTGGTTATACCAAGGTTTATCAAGAGAAAGATTCAAAAGTAGAAACACATCAGATTTCACTCAATGGTGCTTTTGTACGAAATGATTTGCATTTTTATCAGGACGGGAAAAACTGTAATAGTATCTTAAATGGCTTATTCATTCTGAATGACCATCAGTTTTTGGATAATCATACCCGGGTAGATCATGCAAAATCCCAATGTTTTAGCGATGAGTTGTATAAAGGAATCCTTGATGATCAATCTACAGGAGTTTTTAATGGAAAGGTTGTGGTGCATCAAGATGCTCAGAAAATCAACTCTTATCAACAAAATTCCAATACTTTGCTCAACGATGGAGCTACTATCAATACTAAACCAGAGCTGGAGATATATGCTGATGATGTGCGTTGTACCCATGGAGCCACAACCGGACATTTAGATGCTGAAGCTATATTTTATCTACGTTCCAGGGGATTGTCTAAACATGAAGCTCAGCATTTCCTTTTGAAATCATATGCTTATGAAGTGGTAGAGAAAATGAATGTAGAAGGATTAATAGATCCATTGAAGAACCTGATAGATTATAAATTAAGAAGTATAGATTAGTTTATGATAGACGAAATCTCAAATAAGAAAGCGACTTTTGATCTAGATATGATTCGTTCTCAATTTCCGGTATTAAATCAGAAAGTGAATGGACATCCTCTGGTTTATTTGGATAATGCAGCTACCTCGCAGACACCAATTTCGGTGATAGATGCCCTTCGCGAATATTATGAATATGATAATTCTAATATTCACAGAGGTATTCATACCCTTGCAGAAAGAGCGACAGCTCATTTTGAAGAAACTAGAGAAGCTATTCGGAAATTTATAAATGCCGGTGAAAAGGAAGAAATTATCTTTACTTCTGGAACTACGGCAGGTCTGAATCTTGTGGCTCAAACATATGGTCGTAAATTCTTAAGACCTGGAGATGAAGTCATTATATCGGCTATAGAACATCATTCTAATATTGTTCCATGGCAGCTTATTTGTGAGGAAAAAGGGGCAAAACTAAGGGTGATTCCATTAGCGGATGAGAGTGGCGTAATAGACATGGAGGTTTTTAAGGATTTATTATCTGAAAAAACAGCCATTGTTTCAGTCACTTATGCCTCTAATTCTTTAGGAACCATCAATCCAGTAGATGAAATTATTCGGGAAGCGCATGGGGTAGGTGCTAGAGTGGTGATAGATGCAGCCCAGGCGGTGGTGCATAAAAGTATTAATGTTCAGGATCTGGATTGTGATTTTTTGGTATTTTCAGGACATAAAATGTATGGGCCTACCGGCGTGGGAGTGCTTTATGGAAAGAGAGAATTTTTAGAATCCATGCCTCCATATCAAGGGGGGGGAGAAATGATAGAAACTGTCTCTTTTGAGCATACCACCTTCAATGAAATCCCATATAAATTTGAAGCCGGGACGCCTAATATTGGAGCCGTGATAGCCCTCAAGGAAGCTGTAGCCTTTATGGATAAGTATCATTCTAAAGAGGCGGAGGAACATGAAGAAGATTTGTTGGAAAAAATTACCGAAGGATTATCTGATATAGATGGAATCCGATTGATAGGGACGGCTCCTGATAAAATTGGGGTGTCTTCTTTTATTTCAGAATATGTGCATCATTTTGATATGGGAATGATGTTGGATGCCAGAGGAGTGGCTATAAGAACCGGCCACCATTGTACCGAGCCACTGATGAATATTTATAATATTGAGGGAACCAATAGGGCTTCTTTTGGAATTTATAATACCTTTGAGGAAGTAGATATTTTCTTAAATGCAGTAGAGCATATTCAGCAGAAAAGAAAAAAATGACAGACAAGACAATAAACGAAGTTCAAGACGAAATTATTGATGATTTTTCCATGTTGGATGGAGATATGGAAAGTACTATTTTCTATATCATGGAGTTAGGAAATCAATTACCGACTTTAGATGAAAAGTATTATCAGTCGGATAATTTAGTGCGTGGATGCCAAAGCAAGGTGTGGTTGAATTCTTCGATAAAAGATGGAAAAGTACATTTTGATGCAGATAGTAATACGGACATCACAAAAGGGTTGATTACGTTATTAATCAAGATTTGGAATGATCGTAGTCCGGATGAAATTTTAGATACGGATTTATATTTTATTGATAAAATTGGTATGAACCGGGTGATAGGCTCTAAACGTTCTAATGGATTTGCCTCCATGATTAAACAAATGAAATTATATGCCCTGGGATTTAAACAAAAGGAAAATATGGGGTATCAGGCTTAACGTAAAATGCCTAAAGCAGAAAGCAAAATGGATAACGGACACCCGATAACAGAAAACGGAAAGTACTAAATAAAAGAATTATGAGTGAAGAAAAGAAAGAAGTAATGAATGAACAGGGGAAAACTCCGGATTTTGTAAGAAATGACATTGTAGAGGTGCTTAAGACCTGTTTTGACCCCGAGATTCCTGTGGATATTTGGGAATTGGGGCTTATTTATGATGTAAAGGTAGATGATGATTTTAATGTGGATGTTTTGATGACTTTAACTTCTCCTTTCTGTCCGGTAGCACAATCTTTACCTGAGGAAGTAGCCCAAAAAATACAGGAAGTAGATGGCGTCATTGATGTAAATCTGGAAATGACTTTTGAACCACCTTGGGAGATGAGTATGATGAGTGAAGAGGCGAAATTGACTTTAGGGTTTATGTAAACCTTCGTTTCATATACATTTGCTATCGTAATTTTTAAAAAAAATATGTCGGAAGAAATTAACCTTGCTAAAAAAGCTGCCGGAGAGAAAGCTGCTTCCTTGGTCAAATCTGGAATGCTCGTAGGTTTAGGAACAGGATCTACTGCTTATTGGGCCATTAAAAGAATCGGAGAAATGGTGGCAGACGGGCTTAAAATTAAAGCTGTGGCTACCTCAAAAGAATCGGAAGAATTAGCAAAGAAATGGGATATTCCCATTGTGCCTTTTTCTGATATTGATGAATTAGATATCGATATTGATGGTGCTGATGAAGTGGATCCAAATTTTAATTTGATAAAAGGCGGAGGTGGCGCCTTGCTAAGAGAAAAAATTATTGCAGCTAAAAGCCGACAGATGATAGTCGTAGCTGATGAAAGTAAATCGGTGGATACTTTAGGGAAATTTCCTTTACCTGTTGAAGTGGTTCCTTTCGGTATAGAATGGACCATAGGACATCTAAAGAAACGCTGTCAGAGTCTTTCTATACGTCAAAAAGAGGGAGCAGCTTTCATTACTGATAATGGGAATTACATATTGGATTGCGACTTTTATCCGATTAATCATCCTAAAACCTTAGACCGGGAATTAAATAATATTCCCGGAGTAGTAGAAAACGGATTGTTTATAAATCTGTGTACCAAGGTTATCATTGGTGAATAATGCGGATTAATGAATTCGTAAGCTCAATCCTACATTGGCTTGAACCGTACTTATTTTATTGATTCCGTTTTTGTTATAGGTACTAAAATTATATTTTACATCTGCGTTAAATCTAAATGGAGAAGTTGGACTAAAAGGAATACGCACACCTACCATAGGACTGGCACTAAAGGTAATGCTGTTGTCTTTTTCGGCAAATTTTCCCCAATATTTTCTGTAATTGACATTTGTAATACCAACGCCTAAACCGACATAAGGTTTTATTTTTTGATTCTCTTCATTGAGGAAATACAAGACTGTTGGTTGAATTGGGGTTAGTCGGATAGCATGCGTCTGAACAGCAGAAATAGTACTTCCATTGTGTGGATATACTTTTCTTGGAATTTTCTTTTGATAATCATAAAAACCAATATTCAAACCTACCTGCCATTGCGGATTAAGCTCATATAATATGGCAAAATCCCAACCATTAAAACTTGTTTTGTCTGTATAATCAGTCAAAGATCCTAAAGGCTGTGAAATACCGTAATTTAGATTTAGTGATAATTTACTGGGACTGTTATTTCTATAATTCGGTTGATCTTTTTGGATTTCTCCATTTCTATCCACGTGATCTTGAGGAACCCAGCGTCCCTGTGGCGGATAATATCTTCTAAATTGTGCATTGGCAGCTGCTGACATAAGCAGTAACCCACCGATTATAAAAAATATATTTAGCTTTTTCATTCTTACTTTATTTATTGGCGTTCAAATAAGGAGATTGTTTAAAGATGGCGTCTATTTCCTTTTCATAAAATGTGGGATGTAAAACACCAACACCCTTCATAGAAGCATTCCAAACAGCCTCCAGTTTATTATCTTTTTTGACATTTTTAAGATCTATAATATCAATAGTCAAAACATCAGACTTGGTATTATAATATCTGAACATGGGGGGATAATATCCAAAGGATGGTGGGAAGTAATAACTGGATCCGGGATAGCCCCAATATCCAGTATTCCAATATCCGGGATAGCCCCAGTAGTTATTGGGTACCACATTGAGATAAGTGTAAGAAATTCTCATGATGTTAATACCTAAATCCGGAGATTGGGTGGTATCCACTAAAACGTAGCCTCTGTCTTGCATATGTTGCTTAATAAGTTTTATTAGCTTTATATCATCATCGGTAAGTTCTTTTCCTTCTCCTGAATTATTTGCAACGGCTATTGAATCTACGATAGAGAAAGTCTTATAACTAGAAAAATTAGCGGAGCTGTCTTTTCTTGTAATATAAATTTGACTCTCTTCTGCTGTCATATCATCCAGAGGATCTTTTGAACAGCTAGATAAAAGCATTCCTCCAATGAGGAATAAGCTTAAAATGGGGATAATCTTTTTCATGACGTTTGTATAAAATTATTTGGCTAATATAGTTATCTTTTCTGTTTAATAGACAAATAATAAAGAGCAAACGTTGTTCCAGTATGCTATTTTTTATTTAAAATATGGTTAAAATATGAGCCTGTTAGCTCTTTATATCAAGGATTCCAACATCTATATACTCAGTTTTTCAATGACTTTTTCTTTATAATTCCCGCCAATTGGGAGTTGTTTATTGCCTATTTCAATGATGTTGCCAAACATTGCAGTTATGGCCTGAATTGAAATAATATAGGATCGATGGATACGAAGGAATTTCGCAGTGGGAAGTAGTTCCTCAGTTTGTTTCATGCTCATACCTGCCAGTAATTCTTCTTCTTTCGTAACGAATTTGACAAAGTCTTTTTGAGCTTCAATGTAAAAGATGTCTTTGAAAGGAATTTTTACCAGCTTACTAAAATGCTTAATAAAAATAAAATCTCGAATATTTTCTTCCTCTGATTTTATATTTTCTTCGGTAGAAGATATTTTTTGACTAATACGCTCTGCTGTTTTTAAAAAGCGGTTGAAAGTGATGGGTTTGAGTAAGTAATCCACAGCTTCTAATTCAAATCCTTCGACGGCATATTCCGGATAAGCAGTAGTAAATACCAGATGTGGTGGTTTTTTAAGGGAACGATAGAAATCTATCCCACTGACAACCGGCATGTTGACATCCAAAAATAAAACATCTACCGGCTGTTTAACCAATAATTCATAAGCTTCTACTGCATTTTTACAAATGCCAACAATTTCCCAATCCGGTAATTTTTCTACATGACCAGCCATTAATTTGCGTGCTAAAGGTTCGTCATCTACGATGATACTTTTGATTGTGGACATGATCTGGGGAGTTTTAAGGTTGCTGTAAAGATATTTTCTTTTTCTTCAGTTGTCAATTTGTGACAGTCTTTATAATAGTAAGCCAATCTTTTCTTTAGATTTAAAAGTCCAAGCCCTCCTTCATTTTTCTTTCTAAACTCTACATCAAAATTGTTTTGAACAAATAAATGAACACTTTTTGGCGTGATTTCAATTTTTATTTTTAAGGAAGATTTTTGAAATTGAGAATTTACCCCATGTTTGAACGCATTTTCAACTAAGGGTAAAAGCAAAAAAGGAGGAAGTTTTATTTTAGAAAGACAAGAGTGGGAAGGAATTTCTATCTCTAAATCAATCTCATCCGTTCTTGCCTCTTCTAAAGCAATATAATCTTTCAGCATTTCTATCTCTTTTTCTAAAGAAATAAATTCTGCTTTTCCTTCATATAAGGCATAGCGAAGAAGAGAGGATAATCCGGAAACCATTTCGGCAGATTTTTCCGATTCATGATGTGCAATAAGGGAGTAGATGTTATTTAATGTATTAAAGAGAAAATGTGGGTGTATCTGGGCTTTTAGAAAATCCATTTGCAGCTTCATGTTTTCCTTCTCCAAACGATTTTTATGTTGTTGCAATCGTAACTGATCCCTGAAGATACGTGCTCCTATAGGAGGAGCCATTAAAACAAAATAGGAAATTGTCATTTGAATCCATACCAGGGAATTAGTGAAAAAAGCATATCCGTTTCTTTTTACTGCATTGGCATATACTTGTGAAGAATTGTTCATTTGCAGGTCAAATATTGTATCTAGTTTAATAAAACCAGAAATTCCCAGATAATATAGCTGCGTAAAAAGAAAAATACAGAGTAGAAGAGATATACATGAGAGTAGAAATCGTTTTTGTTTTATATACTTATAGACCGTCTGAATGGTCAAATAATATGGGATACAAATTATTGGAATATTAAACAATAGACCGACAAGGATTCCTGCCACTATACTTCCGCCTGCCTCTGAATTTTGTGAGGTGGAGAGTACCATACTAAAGCTACAGAAAGAAATGAAGTAAATAATCCAGAATATAATATGCAACTTTATTCTGGGATTCCTTTCTGTAAAGGACTTCTTCCATATCGATTGCAGCTTTGCCATAAGGCTAAAATAAGAAAACTATTCCTTGGAAATGGGTCTCTACGACTAAAAGCCCGAAAAACAGGATGAAGAGATGAAAAATGTAGTTGAAATCATTTCTAGTAGATGTTAATATTTATATCGGAGAATAGGAGGGTTTGAACCAGTCTTTATAGGTATTTGTCGAAATGATTATCTTTATAAAATATATTATCGCTTCTTTGTATA
>Ga0079226_10003872_pt1 | contig 11461 bp, 6 predicted proteins | sample Poulit2014_FD_76345 | JGI IMG/M metagenome (GOLD analysis project Ga0079226, IMG submission 76345) | Agricultural soil microbial communities from Georgia to study Nitrogen management - Poultry litter 2014 | ecosystem: Environmental > Terrestrial > Soil > Agricultural land | place: USA: Georgia...
AGTGACGTTCTGCTGCAAGTCCCGGCTGCCGCATTGCGCCAAAGAAGGAGGAAAGCATCACGGGCTTGCCGCTGCCGCTCTCGCCGAAGACCGCGATGTGCTGTTCCAACTTCTTCCGTTTCGCCATACGCCGCAGAGTACGGCAAGGCTCCGACGTTCGTGCCCCCGCTGCGGTCTCGTCATCCAACGTGAGGTCTAACACAGACTCTTGCGGCTCCACAGCGTCCCCTTATGGCGCACTCGTAGTTCCTGCCCGGTTCATTGGGGATAGAACGGACCACAGTCTCTCCCTCGACCCCGACACAGCTGCTTCTTCGTCGCCTCCTCTCCATTGTCCACTGCGGAACGCCCCTGCATCCTTCAACCCATGCGACCCATCGTGCTCGAGGGCCGACAAGCACCAACGCAATCGAGTTCGTGAGGCCACCGCCACATCCGCTCCGAGCATGCTTCCACTGCCCCTTCCCTGTATGGCAGTCACCTGCTCAGACTGATCAACACGTCTACAGATCGTGGCGTGGGGAACCCTGCCTCCGCAGATCCCGGTAGAGTGCAAGGCATCGCACGCCGGGGGTCACTGGCGGAACTCGTATTCACCGCTCGGCGACACCGAATCAGGACGGTTCGCTGTGGCTCCGCATCGCAGAAGGAAGTTTGCCGCATGGAGGTGTTCGACAACGTCTCGCAACTCTGGGGCGACGATCTGCGCTCGGAGCTGAAGCGTTCTTCGAAGGTTCGCATCGCCGCGAGCGCCTTCTCCATCTTCGCTTTCGACGCTCTTCGCAAGGAGCTGGAGGGCGTCGACGAGGTCCAGTTCCTCTTCACGTCGCCGGCCTTTCCTGGAGAAGCATCGGCCGGCAAGGAGCGGCGCCGTTTCGGCGTCGACCACTTGAACACGACGGAGTCCCATCTGCTCGGCACCGAGTTCGAGCTGAGGCTCCGCAACGCCATGACCCAGCGCTCGATCGCACGGGAGTGTGCGGAATGGATCCGACGCACCGCCCGTTTCCACGCCAGCACCACTCCCGGCGAGCAAGAGGCTCTCACTCTCGACGATTCCGTGTTGTACACGGGGTTCCGAGGGTTCACGGCCCCGGACCTAGGATACGGACACAGCGGCCGCGCCTCCCGGTACATCATCAAAGATGACGCTCCGCAGAACACCGCGCATTTCCTCGAACGCTTCGATCAGCTCTGGGAAGACCCCGAGCGCTCCCGTGACGTCACGAACGGCATCACCGAGCTGGTGGCGACAGTGTTCGCTGAGAACTCGCCTCGGCACATCTATTTCGTGGTCCTCTACAACATCTTCGCGGAGTTCCTCGAGGACGTGCTCACCGATGCGATGCCTGACGACCGCACCGGGTACAAGGACTCCGCCATCTGGAAGGCGCTGTACAACTTCCAGGAGGACGCGGCGACTGGGATCATCAACAAGCTCGAGCGCTACAACGGTTGCATCCTTGCCGACAGCGTGGGGCTCGGGAAAACGTTCACCGCACTCGCAGTCATCCGGTACTACGAGCTGCGGAACAAGGATGTCCTCGTCCTCGCACCGAAGAAGCTGAGCGACAACTGGACCACGTTCACCCAGAACCGCCGCTCGAACCCGTTCTCAAGCGAGCGGTTCCGGTACGACGTCCTCGCGCACACGGATCTGCAGCGCGAACGTGGCACTTCGAATGGCATCACACTGGACGACTTCAACTGGGGCGCCTACGACCTGGTCGTCATCGACGAGTCCCACAACTTCCGCAACGCCGTCCACCACGAGGACCGCGAGACCCGATACGACGCTCTTCTACGCAAGGTGATCCGGGAGGGAGTGCGGACAAAGGTCCTCATGCTCTCCGCCACTCCGGTCAACAATCGATTCACCGACCTTCGCAATCAGTTGGCGCTCGCCTACGAAGGTGACACGGAGCGGTTCGCCGCCAACCTTCCGATCGATTCCTCGCTCGACGAGGTGTTCCGCGACGCTCAAGCTGCATTCTCTGCCTGGTCGAGACTTCCCGCAGCCGAGCGCACCTCGGCAGCGATCCTGGAGCGTCTCGACCTGGACTTCTTCTCTTTGCTGGACGCTGTCACGATCGCACGTTCGCGGAAGCAGGTCGCAAGGTTCTACGACACGAGTGCGATCGGCGCGTTCCCTGAGCGCCGGTCACCAATTTCGGTCTCGGCGCCACTGTCACTACGTGAGGACGCCCCGGGCTTCGAGCACATTGCCACCCAGCTCGATACCCTGACGCTCGCAACCTATACCCCGCTAGGGTACGTGCTCGCCAGCCGCCGGATGAAATATGAAGAGCTGTACGGCAATGTCGGTGCCGGCCAGAACCGCCGCAGCGGGAGCATGGCGAACCTCGGCGCGCACTCGCGTGAGCTCGGCATTCGGAGGCTGATGACCACGAACCTCCTCAAGCGCCTGGAAAGTTCACTCGAGGCCTTCCGGCTGACTCTCCGCACAGTAGCGCGGCGTATCGATGACGATCTGACCGCCCTGGAGCAGGGCCGCGCCGTGGCAGACGACTCCGAAGCGATCGAGAACTGGGACGAGGAGAGCGAAGAGACTGAGCTGGCCGCCACCGTCGGCTCAACCGTCGCCATCGACATCGCAGATCTCGACGTGATCTCCTTCCGCCGCGACCTCGAAGCGGACCGTGACGTGATCCGCGATCTGCTCGCCGCCCTCGACCCGATCGACGCCGACGGCGACGAGAAGCTGCGTGAGCTGATGCGGCTGATCGATCAGAAGGTGAAACAACCGCTGAACGAGGGCAACCGCAAGGTGCTGGTGTTCTCCGCCTTCGCAGATACTGCGGAGTATCTTTATCAGCACGTCGCTCCAGCTCTCGGACGCGGAGGATTGAACACCGCACTGGTCACGGGAACTCGCGCTCCGAAGAGCACCCTTGGAACCGGCCTGGACTTCTCCTCGACGCTCACGCTGTTCTCCCCGCGCTCGAAGAAGCGTGACGTGCTCATGCCGGAGGAGACGCGAGAGGTCGATGTGCTCATCGCAACGGACTGCATCAGTGAGGGACAGAACCTGCAGGACTGCGACATGGTCGTCAACTACGACATTCATTGGAACCCGGTGAGGATCGTGCAGCGCTTCGGGCGTGTGGACCGCATCGGGTCAACGAACTCGCAAATTCAGCTGGTGAACTTCTGGCCCGATGTCGACCTCGATCAGTACATCCACCTTGTGGAGCGGGTCGAGAACCGGATGCGCATCACGGATATCACCGCAACCGGTGACGACAACGTTCTAGAGCCTGCTGACACCGAGGATGCGGCATACCGTCACGAGCAGCTACGTCGCCTGAAGGACGAAGTCATCGATCTCGAGGATGTGCGTGGCGGCGTCTCGATCACGGATCTTGGCCTCAATGACGTGCACCTTGACCTGCAGGCGCGACTCCGTGAGGACCCCTCAATCGCCGCCGCACCCAAAGGCCTGCACGCGGTGGTGCCAGCCGATCCCGCCTCAGGTCTCGTCCCCGGGGTGATTCTCGCGCTGCGCAACGTCCGAGCCGACGGAACGTTCCAGCGGGGCAACCGACTGCACCCGCACTACCTGGTCTACCTCGATGAGCAGGGGAACGTCGTCACCGCGCACACCGAGGTGAGGAGGCTGCTCGATCTACTGCGCTCCGCGTGCCGGCGGTACGACGATCCGCTGCCCGAGGCTTTCGAGCCCTTCAACGAGGCGACTGCTGACGGCGCCGAGATGGACGGGTACTCGCAGCTCCTCACTGCCGCGATCGACTCCATGGCGCACCGCGAGGAGGAGGACCTGATCGGCAGCCTCTTCACCGCGGGGCCGACGGCACAGCCCACGCCAAGCCTCGGCGGACTCGACGACTTCGAGCTGACGGCGTTCGTCGCGGTCGTCGACCCGGTACAAGGAGGCCGCGGCGCACGATGAGCGATGCTCGCCCCACCGTTCCCGGCCAGGCGCTGGTCAGCTGGCCCGTCTCTGCACGCATCGACCGGGTCGTCCCGAAGCGGACGCTCGCCTCCGCTGCGTCGACTCCGGCGGCAGTGCGCCAGAGATTGACGGACGATGTGGAGCACGTGCGCTGGCTGTTCACCCTCTCCCCCGCGCTCACAACTCTGCCCGGCACACCGGAGGTGCCGGAGTTCGTCGTCATCGGGATCGAGCTGCGAACAGGCGACCTCGACGCAGGCACGTTGGAGGTGCTGGATCGATCGATGCCGCGACGAGTGATCTTCGAGCTGTCCCGCACGACCACAGAAGGTCATGAGCACCGCATGGCGGCTTTCCTCAGCGCACGCGGGCCTGGAGGTCGCGGCCAGTACGTGACCTCCGAGTGGGTCCCAGCCGAATCGCCCCGGACTCCTCTGCCCGCAGCGATCGATCTTGAGGCGCTGTACTTGGCCGTTCTCGAGCCACTCTTGCCTGTCCCTCGCGCCTCTGGCTCTCGCGTGTCAGAGATGGCTGAAAGAATCGAAGCCGTCGCGACACTCGACCGCAGGATCAACGCTCTAGAGCGCAAGATCCAGCGCGAGGTGCAGTTCAACCGGCAAGTCGCACTGCGCCAGGAACTGCGTGAGCTGCAGCGCGAACGCGATGCACTGACCTGATGACCACCCCGTCCACTCTCACCGAAGGAAACGCATGGACCACTTGAGAATGCATTCGGCGGACCTCACAGCGCGCAACATAGACCAGCTTGCCGAGCTGTTCCCCGCCGTGGTCACGGAGACACGGGACGAGCATGGCGAGGTGAAGCGAGCGGTCGACTTCGACCTGCTGCGTCAGGAGCTCTCCGATCATGTGGTGGAGGGACCCCAGGAGCGGTACCAGCTGGACTGGCCTGGGAAGCGGGAGGCGCTGCTCGCGGCGAACGCCCCGATCGCGAAGACCCTGCGGCCGCAGCGCGAGGAGTCGGTCGACTTCGACACCACTAAGAACCTCTTCATCGAGGGCGACAACCTGGAGGCTCTCAAGCTCCTCCAGGAGAGCTACCTGGGCAAGGTCAAGCTCATCTACATCGATCCTCCGTACAACACAGGTCATGACTTCGTGTACAACGACAGCTTCGCCCAGAGTAGTTCGGAGTACCTCGAACGGTCCGGCCAGAAGGACGAGTCTGGCGCGGGCCTCAAGTCCAACCCCGAGTCCAATGGCCGCTTCCACTCGGACTGGCTGAGCATGATGTATCCGAGACTCAAGTTGGCACGCAACCTCCTCCGCGAGGATGGAATCATTTTCATAAGCATTGACGATAACGAGTCGCCACGCGTGCGTGCAATAATGGATGAAATATTTGGCCCTTCCAATTACTTTGCGGAAATGGTTGTGATCCGCGCAGAAGGCGGCGGCCTCGCTAAGCGAGTCGTGAAGGGGCACGACTATCTTGTCGGCTACACCAAAAATCTTTCTACCTTTACCGGAATGTTCCGCCAAAAGGAAGTGCGTGGCGAAATTGTGCAGCGCGACGGGAAAACATATTGGATCGAGACCGATTGGCTTCGCGAGAAATTTGGGGAATACGGAACGCTGCACTATGAGGATATCGCTCACATCCGAGGCGCCGACAAGCTCGACGAGATAAACAAGGGTCTCGATGCAGGGATCTATACCCTGATTCCGCGGGGCACGAAGCACATCGTCGGCCGCCTGCGGGACCTAAGTCAGGATGGCAGCAAATTTTACAGCGTCCTGAAGCACCTCAATAAAAATGCAAAGTTAGCACTTGAGCCAATTGGCATGGCGGACACTTTCAGTAATCCAAAACCCCTATCGCTTGTAGAGGAAATCATAATGGGGGCTACCCGCTTTGCGCCGAACGACAAATCGATCGTTATGGACTTCTTTGCAGGCTCAGGCACGACTGGCCATGCCCTCTACGAGTCGAACTTAAAAGACGGAGGGAATCGCCAATACATCCTCGTCCAGCTCGACGAGGACTCCGACGACACAAGCCCTCCCGGTGGCCAATTCCGAAACTCACTGCCTCAGATATCCCGAGAACGACTTCGCCGATCCTCGGAAAAAATCAAGAAACACGGGGGCCAAGGCGCACTCAGCATCGATCTCGGATTCCGATCCCTCCGAATCGACACCACGAACATGGCAGACACGCGCAGGGCGCCCGATGCGCTCACTCAGGGCGAGCTCTCCGGGCTGGTCGATAACGTGAAGCCCGGGCGCAACGGTGAAGACCTTTTGTTCCAGGTCATGCTCGACTGGGGTCTCGAGTTGAGCCTTCCCATTGCTCGGGAGGAGATCGAAGGTCGAGAAGTGTTCAACGTGGACGGCAACGTATTACTCGCCTGCTTTGCGAAAGACGTCACTCCTGCCCTGGCCGCCTCACTGGCGGCGCGGAAGCCACTGCGCGTGGTGTTCCGCGACTCTGCCTTCGCGACCGACTCCGCACGGATCAACGCGGAACAGGTGTTCACCGAAGTCTCGCCCGGCACTGACGTCAAGGTCATCTGAGCTATGCCCGCATCCGACGGTTCCTCCTCCCCGCACCGCGACGCCCTCCTGGACGGGCTACTCGCGGCGTGGGAGGACGAGGTGCTCGAATGCAAGCACGCAGAGAACTCGTATGAGCCGGGCAAGCTCGGCAGGACCTCACCGCACTCAGAAACGAAGCCGCACTGCGCGGCATCCAGAACGCATGGATGCTGCTGGGAATTGATGACCGCTCCCGCCTTTCCGCCAGCTCCTCAAGTGGCTCCGTGAGCCCCCGTTCCAAGGATCCCCGTGAAGCTCCAGTTCAAGCACCAGCAGTACCAGACCGATGCGGTCGACGCCGTCGTCGACTGCTTCGCCGGGCAGCCCCGCAGCGACGGCATCAGCTACCGCATGGACCCCGGCGTGCGTCGTCAGCAGCGCACCGGCGACGACTCCGGATTCCGCAACGCCGAGATCGTCCTGAGCGACCGAGAACTCCTGGAGAACATCCAGGCCGTGCAGCTCGACCCGCGCCGCAACCTTCCTCAGAGCAAGAAGTTCGAATACAGCGCCGCCGCTCCGAGCGCACCAAACCTCGACATCGAGATGGAGACGGGCACCGGCAAGACCTACGTCTACATCAAGACGATCATGGAACTGCGCAAGCGCTACGGATGGAGCAAGTACATCGTCGTCGTCCCCTCCGTCGCGATCCGCGAGGGCGTCATGAAGACGTTCCAGATCACCGGCGACCACTTCCAGCAGGAGTACGGCACCAAGCCCCGCGCCTTCGTCTACGACTCCAGCCGGCTGCACGAGCTCGAGGCCTTCCGCTCCGACGCCTGAGTCCAGGTCATGATCATCAACATCCAGGCCTTCAACGCGACCGGCAAGGACAACCGGCGTATCTACGACGTGCTGGACGACCTCCAGTCCCGCCGGCCGATCGACGTGATCTCCGCGAACCGCCCCATCGTCATCATCGATGAGCCTCAACGTCTTGAAGGGACAGGCAAGAAGGCCTCCAAGTCGCTTGAGGCGCTCTCGCGGTTCAACGCACTGTTCGTGCTGCGGTATTCCGCGACCCACAAGGTCAAGCGCACCCTAGTACACCGGCTCGATGCCGTGGATGCCTACAACCAGAAGCTCGTCAAGCGCATCGCCGTACGAGGCATCACCGTGAAGGGCCTCGCCGGCACGAACGCATATCTGTACCTCGACTCGATCCAGATCTCCGCCGGGAAGAAGCCCCAGGCGAGGCTAGAGCTCGAGGTCCAGTCGAAGTCCGGGGCGATCACCCGCAAGGTCAGGCTCCTGGACTGCGGTCGCAACCTCCACGACGTCTCCGGAGGCCTGGAGGCCTATCGAGGACTCCTTATCCGGAACATTGATGCTGTCAGTGACACGGTGGAACTCAGCAACGGCGATGTGCTCGAAGCAGGTCAGCTCTCCGGCCGCGACAGCAACGAGGAGGCGAAGCGCCGCATCCAGATCCGAGAGGTCATCGCCGCTCATCTCGCCAAGGAACGCATGCTCCATCCCCAGGGCATCAAGGTCCTCTCCCTGTTCTTCATCGACGAGGTTGCCAAGTACCGCGACTATTCCAGGGAGGACACACTCGGGGAGTACGCGCGCGTCTTCGAGGAGGAGTACGCCGCTGCCGTGTCCGAGCTACGGGCGCAGCTGGCACTGGACGACTCCGAAGCGGGGTATCTTTCTTTCCTCGATCGCGACGAGGCCGGCGATGTTCACGCCGGGTACTTCTCGGTCGACAAGAGGACCAGCCGTCTGATCGATCCGAAGGTTGCCGGGCGCGGTGAGGACAAGGGCCTCGCGACTGACTCCGACGCCTACGACCTCATTCTGCGGGACAAGGAGCGGCTGCTCTCCCAGACCGAGCCCGTCCGCTTTCTGTTCAGCCACTCGGCTCTGCGAGAGGGCTGGGACAACCCCAACGTCTTCACGATGGGGATGCTCAAGAAGTCGGACAACACCGTCTCCCGCCGCCAGGAGATCGGCCGCGGGCTCCGCTTGGCGGTCGATCAGACCGGCGAGAGGATCGACCATCCCTCCATCGTGCATGACGTCAACGAGCTCACCGTCGTCTCCGATGAGTCATACACGGACTTCGTCAACGGACTGCAGGAGGAGATTTCCAAGTCCCTGACCGCACGCCCACGCAAGGCCACCGCCGCGTACTTCGCGGGGAAGGCGTTGTTGCACTCGAAGACGAACGAAGAGAAGGTGCTCACGGAGCAGGATGCGAACCTCATTCACCGCTGGTTGATCCGCCACGACTTCATCGACGATAGCGATCACCTCACCGAGTCGTGGCACACGCGCGACGAGCTCGATCCGATGCCCTCCCTGCCCGAGGGGCTCGACGAGTACCACTACCAGATCGCTGACCTCATCGATGCCCTGCACCGTGACGTCCCGGTCGCCGAGAACAGTCGCCGCACCAAGCCAATCCCTCTGAACGAGTCCCTCTTCCGCGGAGAGCAGTTCCAGGGGCTCTGGCAGAGGATTCGTCGACGTGCCGCCTACCAGGTCGACTTCGACTCCGGAGCGCTCATCGACTCCTCGGTCACGGCATTGAACTCCTCCCTGCACGTCACCCGGATGAGCTACACCGTGAACACTGGTGCGCAGAAGGAGCAGCTCGAGGTCGAGGACGTCGACAGCGGCCGCAGCTTCACCGCAGGTCGTCATCACACCCTCCTCGAGACGTCCACCGTCGCCTCCCAGGTGCAATACGACGTCATTGGAGAGATTGCCGAGCGCACCAAGCTCACACGCCGCACCGTCGGATCGATCCTCTCCCGGATCGAGGCCTCCATCTTCGCGAAGCTGCGCCAGAACCCGGAACAGTTCCTCAGCGAAGCAGCCCGTCTCATCAACGAGCGCAAGGCGGAATTGATCCTGCAGAACCTCACTTACACCCTGCTCGCGGACGAGTTCGGGGATGAGATCTTCACCGCCGACACCACCAAGCACGACTTCTCGAAGGCGACCCCGCTCACCCGGCACGTCTACGAGTACGCCGTGACGGATTCGCAGGTCGAGAGGGACTTCTTCACTCAGCTCGAGCAGAGCGATGAAGTCGCGGTCTACGCCAAACTCCCCCATGGCTTCCTCATCCCCACCCCGATGGGTGACTACAACCCGGACTGGGCGATCGTGTTCCAGGACGGCACCGTGAAGCACGTGTATTTCGTCGCGGAGACGAAGTCGACGCATGCCGGGGACCAGCGGCGCGTGCTCGAGAACTCGAAGATCACCGCCGCAAGGAAGTTCTTCCGGACTCTGAACGCTGTCTCCGGCTCCGAGGTCACGTACGACGTGGTGACCGACTACGACGATCTCATCGCTCGGGCCGTGGGCTGAGGCGACCTGGCCGATGCTGCGACACAGTCATCCCGATGCGCATGACGCACTGCGGTCACTGCGCCAGGACATCCAGGCAGAGCAACCTGCAGACAAAGCGCGGATGCCCGCACCCAGGCCGGCTCGACCCTCCCGGAGACCACCGACCCCTGGTCGGAAGCCTCCACGTGAGCAGCCGTCTCGGAGCCAGGATCTCCCCAGCTCGCAGTCGAAGCATCCCGAGGAGGCTCTCGAGGCCAGCGGAACCACCTCGCGTATTGCAGCGCCCAGATCCCCGCAGACTTCCAAGGCGGCGAGAAGGACGGCGCTGAGGGCCGGCACCGGCTATAAGCCTCTCACTGCCGAGCAGAAGAAAGCTCGGGCGCAATTGGTATCAGAGACGCGTCGCGCTGAAGAATCCGCGCCGCCTGACCTGCGCGCGCACATCGACATGAAGTTGCGCACCAAGAAGAACCGCCTCGCGGGGGTGTCCGTCACCGTCGCCCGGGCAGCACTGCTCCGCGTCATCGCCGCAACTCACTCCCGAGTAGTTCCCTACTCCGAGATCCCCGCTCTACTGCGGCGAGAACTACGCAGAGAACTTCCGAGTCAGACGGCGACTCGTACTGCGGAGCGAGTACTGGCGATCGTTGAGCCGTATCAGCTCATCCCCCAGCGCAAAGCATCAGCTACTCCATCGAGGCCGAAGGCAGTCCCCCGCAAGAGGGATGTTCCGGCCCAGTCGAAGGCCGCACCCGTGACGAGGGCATTGGACTCGACCCTGCAAATCTCCGAGCACGAGCCTCCGGCGGACTCCTCCACGCTTTACCGGATGCTTCGCGAGACTGACATGGCTCGCGACTTCGGCTCCGGCATCGGCGTCCTCACCGCCGTTTTTCGGGCACTACATGCAGGGCAGCAACCGCATGTCACCGGCGTGTTCCTCGACGCTCTCGAGAACAAGTTCGCGCTTGTCGTCAGCGCTGAAGGGCTGCGGGAAAGTCGGAAGTCCTTCGGCCGAGCTCAAGCAGCGCTGGAGGACGTCCAAAACCTTCCCACCACCAAAGGGATCGTCCTCACTGACCGAGGCAACCGACTGACGGCCTGGCGGATGGATCACGCCACGGCCGAATGCGCGAGCATCGAGATCAACGCTCTGAGCTCGTACCTGACGAAGGGTGTGCTGCCCTCGATGAAGTACGAGGTCGCGGGCTGGCGCGACGGTTCGGCGGGACCCGGCCTGAGGGACCTTGCAGGGTTCGCCATGAACCTCCGCACACGGGAGTCCAGGCTGCGCCCTCTGTCAGTGGACGGTTCCGGGGGCACCTCGCGCGAGTGGACGGGGAAGCAGCTGCGACGTATGGGCCACAAGAACTCTCACCGCGTCCGCGAGCATCTGCGGCTGGTGCCTACGACCGGCGAGAGGACCGTCGTCAGCGAGCACTCCCGGTACGGCGTGCCGGGCTGGACGGAGACGACGGTGAAGATCCGTCTGCTGTGAATCACGGGGCCATCCCCAGGATCCACTACTCGAAAAAATCCTCGTCGACGTCGACGATCTGCACCGTGCGCCGCACCTGCACGCCCACCCCGTAGCGGATCATCAAGCGCGACAGCTTCGCCCCGTCGACCAGCACGATCCGCGCCTGCACCTGGTCCGCG